>Ga0073936_10001076_pt1 | contig 42581 bp, 31 predicted proteins | sample AliMusrvi5mmetaG_FD_87041 | JGI IMG/M metagenome (GOLD analysis project Ga0073936, IMG submission 87041) | Freshwater lake bacterial and archeal communities from Alinen Mustajarvi, Finland, to study Microbial Dark Matter (Phase II) - Alinen... | ecosystem: Environmental > Aquatic > Freshwater >...
CTACCGTCCCCACCCCGCCCCTGCGCATCTTCCGCAGCCGCGCGGTCAGCAAATGCAGCAGCAGTTCGTCTTTGGTCTCCGCGGTCTGCCGCACAGAGGAGTGAATGCCGCCACCAGCCGCGTTGATCTCGGCGTAAGATTGACCCTTCCACCGCAGGAAGTGTTCGTTCGCGCGCGACCCGCCAAAAATCGTATGCGTATGAGAATCGATCCACGCCGGGCACGCCACCAGATCCTGCCCGTCCAATACCTGCTCAGCGCCCGCGTCCACTACAAGCTCCACGGCTCCGGGAATCAACTCGCAGTGCTTCCAGCTGGGATGCCGCCCCTCGGCCGCGGCAAATCCCGGCTCCGTCAGGATGCCTTTCAGGTTCTTGATAGTGACAGCGTTCATGGCAGCATTGGGATTCGGATATGATGTCTTCGCGCGGCGGCCTGCGCTTCGGGATATCCGGCATCGGCATGACGGATAATCCCCATCGCCGGATCGCTCGCCAGCACGCGCCGCAACCGCCTCTCCGCCTGCTTCGTCCCGTCCGCGACAATCACCATCCCCGCATGCTGCGACAACCCCATCCCCACTCCTCCTCCATGATGAAAACTGATCCACGACGCCCCATTCGCCGTGTTGATCAGCGCATTCAAGATCGGCCAGTCGGAAACCGCATCCGACCCATCAAGCATCGCCTCGGTCTCTCGAAACGGACTCGCCACACTGCCGCAATCCAGATGGTCGCGGCCAATCACAATCGGGGCCTTCACGCGTCCGCTCCGCACCAGGTCGTTGAACAGCACACCCGCCTGCTCCCGTTCCCCATAGCCAAGCCAGCAGATCCTCGCCGGCAGGCCCTGAAATGGGATCCGCGGCGCCCCGTTGCGCAGCCAGTGTTGCATCGTCAGATTCTCCGGTAGCAACTGCAGCAGCGCTTCGTCGGTTGCGGCGATGTCCGCCGGATCGCCGCTCAACGCCACCCACCGGAACGGCCCGAGCCCCTCGCAAAACAGCGGCCTGATGAACTCGGGGACAAAACCGGGAATGCGGAACGCATCGCTCACTCCACATCCGTGCGCCACGTCGCGGAGATTATTGCCGTACTCGAAGACGATGGACCCGGCGCGCTGGAAAGCAAGCAGCAGTTCCACATGCCGTGCAATCGATTGCCGCGCGGCCGCCACGACAGCCGCCGGATCACTCACGCGCCGTTCAACCGTCTCCTCCAGCCGCCAGCCCTGTGGCACGTAGCCATTCAGCGGATCATGCGCACTGGTCTGATCGGTAATCACGTCCGGAGTAAAGCCCCGCAGCCGCAGGTCGCCCAGAAAGTCCACCGCATTGGCGCAGATCCCGATCGACCGCGGCTGCCCCTGGAGCCGGAACCGCTCCGCCGCCTCCAGCGCTTCATCGATTGACGCCGCCACCTCATCCAGAAATCCGGACTTCAGCCGCCGCGACAATTTCGCCGGGTCAACCTCCGCGCACAGCATCACCGCGCCGGCCAGCTTAGCCGCCAGCGGTTGAGCGCCGCCCATTCCGCCCAGGCCGCAGGTCACCACGACCTTTCCTTTCAGAGGTTGGCTCTGCTGCGAAAAGTACTTTCTGCCGCAAGCGGCAAAGGTCTCGTAAGTCCCCTGCAAAATCCCCTGAGTGCCTATGTAAATCCACGACCCCGCCGTCATCTGGCCGTACATCATCAGGCCAAGCCGGTCCAACTCGTGGAACTTCTCCCACGTCGCCCATCGCGGAACTAAATTACTGTTCGCGATGAGCACCCGCGGAGCATCGGCATGCGACCGCAGCACGCCGGCCGGCCTCCCGCTCTGCACCATCAACGTCTCTTCCGGACCCAGCTTTTGCAGGCTGTCCAGAATGGCGTGGTAACAATCCCAATTCCGGGCCGCGCGGCCAATCCCGCCATAAACCACCAGGTCCTCCGGCCGCTCCGCCACCTCTGCATCCAGGTTGTTCTGGATCATGCGATACGCGGCCTCGGCTGCCCATGTCCGGCAACTCATCTGAACCCCACGCGGGGCGCGGACCGCCGCGTTCACACCGTCGCCCTCCTCGTCATCGAACTCGTGCACGGCGCAGGAACTTCGAGCAGCACGCCCGTTTCGATGAGCCGCTCGATGCACTGGATATCTTCGGAGAAGATACGGTCGTGCTCGATCGGTGGAACATGCTCGCGCAGCAGTTCATAAACGCGTTGCAGCCGCGCAGGCAGTAAAAGCTGCGGCCTCAGATGAATGGCCTGGATCGCGGCCAGAATCTCAATCGCCAATACCGCCCGCACATTGCGGCAGATCTGCACCGCCTTCTTCCCCGCAATCGGACCCATCGAAACGTGATCCTCCTGATCGCAGTTCGTGGGAATCGTATCCACCGATGCCGGAAAGCTCAGCGCCTTGCACTCGCTCACCAGCGCCGCGGCCGTGGCCTGTGTCATCATCAGCCCGGAGTTGAGCCCGGTCTCTGGCGTCAGAAAATCCTGCAGGCCGGTCTTGCGCGAATCCATACCAAGGTTAATGCGCCTCTCGGCGATCGATGCCAGTTGCGTCATCGCCGTCGCCAGGCGGTCCAGCACGCGGGCAGGATAGATCGCGTGGAAGTTGCCGCCATGCACGAACTCATTGGTATCGATCAGAACAATCGGATTCTCCGTTGCCGCCCCCAACTCCTCCGTCACCCACTCCTCTGATTGCGCGATCTCTTTCCACACTGCTCCGTGCACCTGCGGCGCGCAGCGAAAACAGTAGGGGTCCTGGTTGTGATTGCGATACGGCAAGGCCGCGCCCTCGAACCACTCCTGCTTGCACAAGCCGGCATAAAGGGTCTCAGGATGGTGCGACTCCAGCACCTCCGTGCGGCTGGCCGTAGGCGTCGCACGGAAGCCGAAGGTGCTCAACGCAAGAGCCAGCGTCGCCGTCTTCCAAAGCTGTTCCGCTTCGGTCCATACCTGGCATGCATATGACGTCGTCAACTGCGTGCCGTTCATGAGGCTCAAAGCTTCTTTAGCCTCCAACTGCAGCGGAACCAGTCCCAACCGCATCAGCGCTTCGCCGGCAGGTATCGTGCGAATCCCGCCATTGTACGGAATCGTGCAATGGCCCTCTCCGATTAGCGCCAGCGCCGCATGGGCCGAGGGCGCGAGATCTCCAGACGCACCCACGCTGCCTTGTGAAGGCACCACTGGCAGCGTGCCGCTATTGAGCAGCGCGATGATCGTTTCGATGGTCTTCAGGCGAATGCCGCGATACCCCTGCGCGGCCGAATTCAGCAGGTGAATCCACATCGCCGCCACCGTCGCCCGCGGCAGCGGGTCGCCCGTCCCGCAGGCATGCGACCGCAGCAGGTTGATCTGGAACTGCCGGATGTGGGACGACTCGATGACCGCGCACCGCAGTGCGCCGACACCGGTGTTGATCCCGTAGATCGGTGACCCGGTGGCAACCGCCCGCACCACCACCTGGGCCGATTGTTCGATGCGCTCTCGCGACGAAGCCGAAAGCCCGATGGCGCCCCCTCCGTCCGGTGTAGCGATCGTTTTCGCCGCTGTCCAAACATCGAGCGGCGTCAGTGTTGACGTGCCGAGTTTGATCATTGGCATACTCCTGTCATCCGGGTTCTCGGTGCAACGATACTGCCGCCAGGCAGCTTGACTCCATCGGCTACCACGGTCCTCGTCCCGACATACGAATTCGGGCCAATCTCAGCGTCAACCCCGATGCGAACACCGTGTTCGATCGCCGCACACGGCGCGACAAACGACCTCGCGCCGAGTTGCGACTTGATCCCCACCGCAACTCCCACCGCGACTTCGGCGTTGTCGCCGACCGTGACGCCTGGAGCCAACATGGCGAGGTGTCCGATCAACGCATTCTTGCCCAAGGTGATTTCGTCAACCAGCAGGTAGCCGTTCGAAAGCACGATGTTCGTGCCCAGCGTGGCCCGATTCGAAACATATACCCCGTCCTCGAAGTGCAGCAGTGGCAGGTCCCTGATCCACGTATCGGGATAGACCGTAAAGTCCATCGATCCCCGGTACCCAAACAGCTGGAACATGATGGTCTTGAACACCGGGATCGAAAGACACAGGTAGTAGACCGGCTTGTTATAGTAAACCGCCGTCCAGCACAGCCCATACAGGCGGCGGTGGAAGTACCTGCTGTCATTGACGTCTTTGCGGACCTTGCCCCGGACCACTGAGGATTGATGAGGCAAACTGAGGACGCCTGCAACCACCACAAAGCCCAACGACCACAGCACCGGCACCACCAGCACCGCTGCGCCTGCCACCTTCGAAAGGTAAAAGCAACCGATGGACGGCAGTCCATAGATCAGCGTCAGATAAACAAAGCTAAGCCACGGAAAAAGCCCAGCCCTCCACCGAGTATTGCTCTTGCCTGCTTGCGCCATTGCCACTCCACCACTCTGATGAGATTCTCGTCAACACGTTTGTTGACTTCAGTGGTAAAAGCGCAATCCGCGCAGGTAAAGTGACAGAGAATACGCAAGCAGAGTTTGTGAAATCCCAGTGCAGGAATTCGGCTGGCCATGTGGGGCGGGCTTTAGCCTGCGCGGGGCTTCAGCCACGCATTCGGCCAACCGCCGCCGCAACTGCAACCAATCAACATCGCTCGTCTTTCCGGAAAGCTGGATGCTCTTTTGGATCTGCTGGCGATGACCACCGACGCCCTGGCGGCCGGGCAATCAGGCCGCAGTGCCTGCCCGAACAACTGAGACCTTAACCCGATACCCCAGCGAAGCAAGAATCCGGATTAAAAGGTCGCTCGATACATGCTGAAGGTCGTCGTTCAAAATCGCTGTCACCCTGGTCCGCGAAGTCCCCGCCCGCTTTGCAATCTCAGCATGCGTGATCTTCTGCTCTTTCACAACTGCCTTCAACCGCTTCACCAGGCTATGCTGCACCTGCCACTCCCTGGCCGCTACAGCAGGAAGCCCTAACGCGCCCGCAAGTTCCTCCGGCGTCTTTGCGATGGTTGCTTTGCGTTTAATCATTCAAAAGCTCCTTCAGCCGTTTCCTGCCCAATTCGATTTCCAGGGGCGGTGTCTGCTGAGTCTTCTTGACGAAGGCATGGAAGACGAGAATCCCCTCCGCAGATGCCGCATAGTAGAACGCCCGGAAACTTCCGTCTTCAGCCTTTACTCGCAATTCCGAAACACCCACCGCAACACCAGGCATCGGCCTTGCATGCGGCATGCCAAGCTGCTCGCCTTGCTGCAAAAGGAAGAGTCCTCTTCCTAGACGAATTCGCGCTTCCTTCGGAAACCGCCGTATCGCCTCCTGCGCCTTCGGATGAAGGATGATCGGCTTCACAGTATCACTGTATCAAATATGAGACATGTTGAGAGGGCATCACAATGCCCGAAGCCAAGGTAAACCCTGACCTGCAAAAAACGATCGACCTCAGCACTCGGTCGCCGACCCCTGCCAGTCGCCACGCAAGAACTGGTTCTCGCGTGGCACACGCCGGCCGGGGTCGGCTGCTTTGGGGCCGGTCCCGACCCCCGCCAACCCCGCCCCCGGATGCAAAGCCCCCACTGGGGTCACGCTGTTGATGGCAGCCGTCGACAGTGCGAAAGTAGAAGCAGTGAAGGCTGCGTACAAATACGATAGCGACGTCAAAGTCGACACCGCCAACGGGGCGACGCCCAAGCCGCCTTCGAAACTCTAAATGGAACCGACCTCCGTACATCTGTGGCGCGTCCCGCTCGATGAGCCCTTTGACGAGAGCATCCTCTCTGCCGATGAACTCGACCGCGCAAATCGCTACGCCACTCCCAACCTGCGCGACCACTACTGCGCAGGCCGCTCCGCACTGCGCATCATCCTCGCCAGCTACCTCCACTGCGAGCCCGCCTCCATCGCCTTCACCTACAACGAACACGGCAAGCCCCTCATCGAAGGCGACCTCAACTTCAACCTCTCAAACGCCGCGAACCGCATGCTGCTCGGCGTCACGCGCGGCCGCAAGATCGGAGTCGATCTCGAAAAGCGCGACCGCCGCATGCAGTCCGATTCCATCGCCCGCCGCTTCTTCTCGCCGAACGAAGTGGACCAACTCCTGGCCCTGCCGGAAGCACAGCGCGACGCAGCCTTCCTCCGCTGCTGGGTCCGCAAAGAGGCCTATGTGAAAGCGCTCGGCACCGGCATCAGCGGGGGACTCGCCAACTTCAGCGTCTCACTGGCCGACAAAAACGAAACGCCACTCCTCCTCGGTTCAGAGGAAGAGTGGCGCTTTTACGACGTCGATATGGGCGAGCGGTTCGTGGCCTCCGTGACCGTCACCGCCGCCCCGTGTCTGCTACAGACCTTTGACTTTCCAGCCGGCGCGATACGTGCGTCGCACGTGGCTGGTGGCCTCTTTTGAGTTCTTGAACTTCAACTTCTTCGCATCCCACTGCAGCGTGGTCTTCGGGAAGTAAGTTGCGATCGGTCCCAGCAGTACGCTCTCGGTGAGCGCGCCAGCGTAGTCCCAGTTCGTCGACGTGGTGCCTTTGCCCAGCACCGCATCGCAGAACTCGTGATAGTGCAGATGCACAATCTGCTCGATCTTCGGCATCTTGAAGTCCTTAAACTGCTCCTGCGGATACAGCGACGGATACGACACGTGCGGCAGCAGCATCACGCCTTTGGTACCGATGAAGATGGAGCCCTGGCCAGGAATCTTCTTCGGTCCCACCAAGGCCTGGATCTCTTTCGGAGGCCGTTCGTCGCCGTCATACCAGGTGACATTGACGGTCTTGCCTTCGCTGTACGCGGTGCCGGGGAAGGTGTAGTGAATGACCGTGTTGATCGCCCAGCTGTGCTTGCTCGGCGTGGGGCCTTCGGAGCGCACCGTAATCGGTGCGGTCAGCTTCAATGCCGAAAACACCGGATCGTAGATGTGGCAGCCCATGTCGCCGAACGTGGCCGTGCCGAAGTCAATGCGCTTGCGCCAATTCACCGGATGATAGTAGTCGCGAATGAACGGACGCGGCTGGCAACCGCCGAGCCACATGTCCCAGTTCAGCGTGGAAGGCACCGGATCGGTGCGATCGGGGAACGGCTCCATGTCGCCCCACTTCTTCTCGCTCCACGAATGGACCTCTTTGATCTTGCCGATCGCGCCGCTCTGCACCAGCGCCACCGCGGTCTTGTATTCGGCGTTGGAGTGGATCTGGATGCCCATCTGCGTGACGAGCTTTTTCTTGCGCGCCATCTCCGTCATCTTGCGCACTTCGTAGATGTCGTGCGCCAGCGGCTTCTGCCCGTAGACATGCAGGCCATGCTGCATGGCAGTCATGGCCATTGGCGCATGCATGTGGTCCGGCGTGCCCACACAGACGATGTCGATGTTCTTGTGCTCTTTCTCGATCATCTGGCGCCAGTCTTCATAGACCTTCGCCTCAGAGTATTTGTTCTTGATCTGGCCGAGCTTCGCCGAGTCCACTTCCGCGACGAAGTTCACCTTCACCGACGGATGCGTGGCCAGCATATCGAGCGTGACAAACGCCATGCCTCCCGAGCCGAAGCTTGCCAGGCGCAGCGTCTTGCTGGGTGGTGCGGAGATCAGATTAGGAATGAAGGCCGGGGCAGCGAGGCCTGCCATGGCCGCCTGGCGTAAGAAGGCGCGACGGTTGGTTTGCATAAATTTATCCATATCTTACTAAGGTTTTCCCGACGGTGTCTGGTCTTTGTACTTGTCCCAGTTCTTCACCATGTCCGCCATCACAACGCGGCCCACGCGCCACGCCGCATCGATCGCCGGCCCGTAGCCTGTGTATTTGCCGATCTTATTGCGCGCCAGACTAGTTGCCGGTGATTCGCCGGGCACCGGTTGATCGAAGTCGCTCGCCGTGCGCAGCACCAGCACGCGGTTCAAATCCACCTTGCCGGCCTTCGAAAGAAACGTCAACGATTGCATCGTGCCGGTGTCTTCCATCGCGGTGGTGACGTAGTTGCCCTTGCCATCGGTGTGATACGAGACCCAGTCGTTGGCCCAATCGCTGAGCAGTTTGCCGTGCCAGAACGTACCGCCTGACATGGTGTCGCCCTTCAGAACGAACGGTGCGCGGCGGGCCTTCTCGCCAGGGAACTTCGCGCGCTCTTCCTGCATCGCCGCGGAGTCGGTGAGCTTCACGTCTTTGGTGAGGTTGTAGGCCCAGTCCACGATGCCGGGCTCCAGATGATACTCCACGCCGAGATTCGGCACGCGCGGCTGTTCATAAGGAACGGACTTGCGCAGCGGCACAAAGCCGGTCTTCCAATCCTTGGGGATCTCGCGTGCATCGATCTCATGCGCCAGGTCGGAATCGACAACCCACTCGGCCCAGGCCGCGGAACCAAGCGACGCATCGAGCGGATCCACGCCGGCTATCCCCGCCACAATCCAATAGGCCTTCGACAGATCGAAGCGCGGATCAAGCCCGAGCGCCATGATGCTGGCCGCGGCCTTCGCCGTGCCGACACCGGTGACGGTGCCGAGCACGCCATCGTTATTCATGCGCAGGTTGTGATAGCCCTGCGGGAAGTCGATGACCGTGTCGAGTTTTTCGTTTTCTACCCAATGTTGAAACTCACCGGGCTCGTCGCCCGTATCGTTACCGCGCTCGAACATGGCGACGACCACGACTTTCACGGGGATGGGTTTGGGTGCTGTCTGGCAGGACGTGAGGAGTCCTGCAATGAATAGAGAAATGAGAATACGGCGCAATGAAGCGACCTCCAAAGGATATTGATATCACGACGATGTGCTGAAACTTGCAGAGCTACGGGGCCTTGCTTTATAGATAAGTCAAAAAAAGACCTTACTCGCTGGCGCTCGTAATCCGGGTGCGGTCTTTCTTCGTGATACCGCCTTCCAAGTCCTGGTGAAGCATCACTCCCTTGAAAGGGAGCCGTCTGCGCTGAAATTCCAGGCAGGAAATCGTAGCCAGCCTTGCCTTATCGTCATCTTTGACGCCAAACATCGTGCTCCTGAATCGGTCAGGTTCTTTTACGCGGGTTGTATCGGGCTAGTTGTGCCTCGATGAACTCCGTCAATTGCTCATAGAACAGGTTCTTGATGACCTCTCTCTTGTAATACTGCATGCTTGATACCTTCGCAACGGCCTGTGCGATCTGGAGCATGGCAGGGTAAAGCCGTCCGGGTTCGGTATCGATAAACTGGCGTCCGTCCTGTTCCTGAATGCGATTCTCCGAAAGGATGCGATTAAAGATGCGCTGCCTGTTTTCTGTGTCAAGGTCGTAGGTATAGGATAGGCGCATCAGCGTCGACCCATGATCGCTAATCCTAACAGTACCAGAATCGTTGATGGGTTCATCGACAAAGATGTCCACCATGTCGCCGTCCTCGTGGAAGAGAGGCGCCAGTAACTGCGTAACGCCCGGGCGCCGCACTCGTATGGCCATGCGTCCATTGAACTGCTGGTTGAGAATATGCAGACCCGTCATGCAGTTGGCTCCTCGGGAACAAATGCTAAAACTCCTTGCGCAAGCTTCGCGAAGTGCGGCAAAGCGGCCTTTGCATTTGTGGCCTTCAAAAGATAGAGCACTGGTTCATTATAAGACGCATACTCCCTGCATGGTGTTGCCGCCCTTTCTGGCCGCGGACCTTCCTCCATCATCGCCGCACTTGCGCGGTGGAAGTGATAATCCCAATACGGATGATCTGCATCGAACTCGGCGTTATAGCCTCCATTTGGGCCGTTACATCGGACATGAACAATTTCGCCTATCCCATCCTGAGGCACGAATACTAGCCCTACAGAGAAGCTCTCAGCCAGGTCCGCGTTCTGGCGCATGAACATTCGAAACTCCGAACTGCCATCAATCGACCTCATGCGCATGTCGTTGCGGTAGTGACCTCGATCAAGCTTCATGTCTTGCCTCGGGGCTTCGGATACTACCGTAGGACAGGAAATCAACTCGTCAATTCCTTGTTGCGTATAAAGGCGTGGCGGGATGGCCAACTATCTAACTCCTGTTTCGACATTGTATATCGCAGTGTTGGCATCCAAGAGTTGGTGACATTTCGGTACCGGAAAAGCAAACGTGAAGCAGTCCGCCCCACCAATTGCAGTTTCAGGACGACGAACGGATCGGGACGCCTATCTCCACCGCACGCCCAAATTCAAATCCTTCTTGCAGTACGCCAGACTCTGATCCATGTGCGCCATCTGCTGCACCTTGAGTCCCTCGATATACTTCTCGCGCGTCTCTGGCACATCCGCCATCAGGTGCGGCTTGTTCCACGGGCGGCCTTTGCGCGCCAAGGCTTCGAAACGGGCCAGGTCGCGGGAACGCGCGCCGGGGAACCACTTGCTCCAGAACTCGTCGTCATAAACCGGAATCACCACCGGCGGACGGGCTGTGATCGGCTTGCAATAAATGTGCACGTTGGGCGACATCACTTCAGCGGCCCTGGCCACCAGCGCTTTGAAATCGATTGTGCCTTCTCCGAGCGGCACCCACTGGACGGCGATGCCATCGGGGTGATTGTAGATGACCGAATCGCGCAGGTGGAAGGTCAGCGCCACCGGGCCCAACTCTTCAACCGTTGTCAGCGGGTCTTCGGCGACGAAGACCGGGTTGCCGGTATCGAGGTATGACCCGACGAAGTCCGTCCCCGCGGCCTCGATCAGCTGGCGCGTACGCCAGGCTTGGATGTCCTTATGGTTCTCGATGCCTACTTTGAGACCTGCGTCGAGGACCATGCTGCGGACTTCCTTAAGCATCGCGACGGCGGTTTCGACGTGCTTCTCGACCGGGCCTTCCGGCATATTGTAACGGTCGCTGGCTAACAGCGTGCGCACCATCTTCGCACCCATTCCCTTGGCGCGCTCAATGTGTTTGCGCAGCATCGCCTTGGCCAGAGGCAGATCGTTGATCGACCGCGGCAGGAGCGCACTGCCTCCGGTTTCGAGATGGAGTTGGGCGTCTTTGACCCAGGCACGGACTTCGGCCCAGTGCTTGGGATCCATCACCCCGGGGTCGAGCGAGTCCTGCAGGAAGATGGCGTCGAGCTTTTCCTTGACGCACCAGTCGATCAACTGGCGGTCATTGAAGCGCCAGAAGCGCAGGCAGTATGTGTTGATGCCGAGGCGCCACTGCCGGGGCGCGGCCGCGGCAGACGCGGCGAAGGCAGAGAAGAGCAGGTCGCGACGAGTTAGCACTTAATCAGTTTAGTTCAAAGCGCACGGTCTAGACTCTTCGCATTTAGATATCGCTCCCTACGGTCGCGACTCGGCTTGTAGAGTAAGAAGGTGTGAAAAAATGCGCTCGCAAGCGAGCGGGCAGGCGAAACCGCCCAATGCCGCATAGTTTTCGCGGCTTAGTAGCGCGCGCATTCCTGCGTGCCGCCTCGACATTTTTGTCGAGGTTTGGCGCGGCGTTGAAAACACACGTCGAGACGAATCTCGACGCGGCAGACATGAATGTCCGCGCTACGATTTCGACCGCGCAGCTTAGGTTTTTTGAAAAACTATGTGGCATTGGGCGAAACCGCCTGCCATTGCAAACGTGGGACTTATCGTGGTTGGACAGGCGGTTTCGCCTATCCAATTCCAAATATTTCACACGTTCTAAGGGAGCGATATCCGCTTTGTTTGCACGGGCAACCGCACCGGTGGCATCCTCACTTCAAACGGCCCGGTTCATGGGAAACACGAGTTGGAAGGTAGTCCCCACACCCTGGGTGCTGGTCACACGCACCTCGGCACCATGCGTATCAGCGATCCATTTCGCGATTGCCAGACCGAGCCCGGTGCCTTCCTCATCGCTGCGGGCGGGGTCAGCCCGGTAGAACCGGTCGAAGATGTGTTGTAGCGAGTCCGCGGAGATGCCGCGGCCGCTATCGGCAACCTGGAAAAGAACGCTTTTCCCGGTGCGTGTTACAGAAGCTTCGATACGCCCTCCACTGGGTGTGTACTTGATTGCGTTGTCAAGCAGGATCCAGGCCAGTCTTCGCAACAGTGTTGCGTCGCCCGATACGCTCAGCTCCTCGGCGGCGATCTGCTTTTGAAGGGATTGCTGTTTCGCTTCGGCCATCACGGTAATCCTGCTTGCGACTTCGATAACGACGTCGCACAAGTTCACCGTCTCGAAGGCAACTTCCACGTGGCCGGCATCGGAGCGCGCCAGCATGAGCATGTCGTCCAGCAAACGCGTTGCGGACTGGGCCTCTTCCACAATCTCGCGAAATGCTTCAGCCGAATCGGGATCCAGTTCAGGCTGGCGGAGCATGGATTCCGAGGCCATCCGGATATAGGACAACGGACTGCGTAACTCGTGCGAGGCATCGGCGGTGAAGCGGGTAATTCGATTGACGGCGGCTTCCAGCCGGGACAGCATGCCATTCCATGTCTCAGCCAACCGGGCAAGCTCATCGCCGCTATCGGAGACCGGCAATCGGCGGGATAGATTTCCAATGGTTATGGAGCGTCCGGATTCAATCAGCCGGGCGATCGGATTCAGGGCTCTTCTGCTGACAAAATAACCTGCCAACCCTGAGACGAGCACCAGGACCGGGAGCGAGCGCAGCAGGCCTTCGGTGAAGTGCTGCACCTGCTGCCGGTTGTCTTCCAACTGACCTGCCACGAAAACTCGCACAGGCTCGCCAAAGAGCTTCGCCGGGCGAACGAACACCCTGAAGTAGCGGCCTCGCAACTCAATATTCCCATGATATTCATGGTCCCGATCCGCTATGGCCGGCCATGGAAAATCGACGCCCTGGCCACACAACCGGTTGCCCGCAAGATCAAATACCTGCACCAAATGACCCTCCGGGGTCGCGTCAGCAAATGACCGATAGCGCGCCGCAAGCTGTCCGGCAGCGCTAGCTTCGCCAGTGTCGAGTTTTTCCAACAGCCGCCGTGCCCTGTTGTTGAGTGTCCGGTCGCGCCCCTGCTCCAACGAGGTTGCCAGGTCGAGCCACATCACTACTCCGAAGACCGCAAATCCGCAAAGGAAGATGCTGGAAAACCAGAGCGTCAGGCGCAGCGAGATGGAGATTCCCCGTTTCAAGCCCGGAGCGAGTAGCCAACTCCTCTCTCCGTATGGAGCAGTTGAGGCTCGCCGATTTTCGTGCGCAAAGCCCGGATGAAGACGTACAGCGTACCCTCGTTGACCTCGGAATCCAATCCCCAGCCGGCCTCAATCAACACGTCGCGAGGAACGATCTTTCCGGCGCGCCGGAGCAGCACTTCCATCAGGGCAAACTCCGTACGTGTCAAAGCGCTGACCCTGTCTCCCCGGCGCAGTTCATGGGTACTGGGATCGAGGACAAGATCTTCGAAGCGCAATTCGTTTGAGCCGTCGGACGGGCCGCGGCGGGCAACAGCGCGCATGCGGGCCAGCAGGTTGTTCAGCGAAAACGGCTTGGTCAGATAATCGTCGGCTCCCAGGTCCAAGCCGCGCACAACGTCGCTGATGGCGTCGCGGGCACTCAGAATAATGGTGGGAGTGAAGCACTTCTCCTCCCGCAAAGTCTTGATAACAGTAAATCCGTCGACGCCAGGTAGCATGACATCGAGCAGGATGACATCGTAGGCAGTTGACCGCCCGATCTCGAGCGCCACCTGCCCATCGTTGGCCACCATCACGGAATGACCTTCGCGATGCAGCGCACGTGAGAGGAGATTCGCCATGCGAGGCTTGTCTTCCACAACCAGGACCTTCATCGAGACTCCTTTACCTGGAATCATACGGGATGATCATGAATTTATCGTTACGGAATGAATATCTTTAGGTTTTCTTAAAGTAGACGTGGTGTAATTCGATATTGCGGCCAACCGGGTAAAATGGAACAATCTTGACACGCTCGCTACTTTTTCTTCTAGCATTGCCTCTCTTTCTCTTGCACCCACTGTGCGCACAGACAGGTTCGCTGCGTGGGAAGGTGCTCGATGACTCCGGCTCAACTGTCTCCGGCGCTAAGGTGACCCTGACCCGCGCCGGAACACCTTCGCGGTCAGCGGATTCGGCGATTGACGGCCAATACAGCTTCGACCGTTTGCCTTCGGGCGTTTACACCGTTTCCGCCACCGCGCCGCAACTGGCCACGCCCAAGCCGCAACGGGTTTCGATCGGTGACGCGGGAACGGCATTGGACCTGCACCTTCGTATTCTGGCGCGCACGGATCAGATGACGGTGCAGGACAATGGTGCGCCCATGGTCGGGATCGAGAGCGCTTCCAATGCCGGAGCGGTCGTCATCCAGGGCAAGGACCTCGAAGCGTTAGCCGACAACCCGGAGGACCTGGCTGCGGATTTGCAGGCGCTGGCGGGCCCGGCGGCCGGACCTAATGGCGGCGCCATCTTTATCGATGGTTTCAGCGGTGGGCAGTTGCCGCCCAAAGAAGCGATCCGCGAAATCCGCATTAACCAGAATCCCTTCGCCCCCGAGTTCGACAAGCTAGGCTTCGGCCGCATCGAGATCTTCACCAAGCCGGGCGCCGATAAGTGGAAGGGCACGCTTGGCTACAATTTCGCCGACGATTTCTGGAACTCGCGCAATCCCTTCGCCAGTCAAAAAGCCCCGCTGCGCCTGCAGGAGTTTGAGAATTCCCTGGGCGGGCCGTTGAGCAAGCGTTCGTCGTTCACACTCGATCTGGAGCGGCACATGGTGGACAACGGCTTCATCGCCAATGGGATCTCACTCGACCCCGTCACGCGCAATCCTGCCCCTTTCAACACGATTCTGGTTTCGAAGCAGCGCCGTACGAATGTGAGTCCGCGCATCGATTACCAGCTCACGGAAAAAGATACGGTCAGCCTGCGCTACACGTTCACCGATTCCGGCGTGGACGGAGCCGGCGTGGGCGGCTTCGACGAGGTATCGCGCGGGTATCATCTCCACAATCGATTCAATACGGTGCAGTTCTCGAACACCCTGGTGGAGGGACGGACCATCAACGAAACGCGCTTCCAATACTTCCGTTGGGAGCGCCAGACGGACCCTGACCAGTCAGGTCCCGCCATCCAGGTCTTCGGCGCCTTCACCGCCGGCGGCGCGACAGTAGGCAAGAGCGCCGATTCGCAGAATCAGTTCGAATGGCAGAACTACACAACGATGCCGCGCGGTATGCATATCTGGCGCTTCGGAGTCCGGGTTCGCGATGCGCACGACGACAACACGTCGCGCACCAATTTCAACGGCACGTATACGTTCACCTCGATTGACACCTACCGCAACACGCTATTAGGCGTTGCAGGCTTCGGACCTTCGCAGTTTTCCGTCAATGCCGGAACACCGGAACTGAAGGCGCGCCAGGTGGATGCCGGAATCTTCCTCGCCGATGAGTGGCGATTGCGGCCGAACCTGATGCTCCATTACGGCTTGCGTTACGAGGTGCAGAGCAACATCGGAGACAAGTCTGACATTGCTCCGCGACTGAGTATCGCATGGTCGCCGGGCGGCAGCGGCCGGACGCGGCGTACGGTAATTCGTGCAGGCTCCGGAATGTTCTACGACCGCTTTTCGCTTGCGAGCACAATCGCCGCGCGGCGCTTTGACGGCGTCCTGCAACAACAGTTCGTGATTGCCTCACCAGCGGCATTTCCCACGCTGCCATCGCTCTCAGGTGCGCGCGCACAACAGGTAGTGCAGCGCGTCGATTCGAATCTTCGGGCTCCGTACCTGCTGCAATCGGCGGTCACCGTGGAACAGCAGGTGACCAAGACCACAACGGTCGCCGCTACGTTCAACAACACGCACGGCCTGCACACGCTGCGCTCGGAAGTGCTGCCGGGCGCTTCGCCCGTCTATCTGATGACGTCATCCGGCCTCTACAATCAGAACCAACTGATCACCAACGTCAGCACCAAACCATTGCCGCAGGTTTCGCTGTTCGGTTATTACGTGCTCAACTACGCCCGCAGCAACACAGACGGACTCGGCAGCTTTCCAGCCAATCCACGCGACTACTCGGGTGAGTACGGCCCCGCCGCAACGGACGTCCGCCACCGGTTCCTGATCGGCGGCTCGATGAGTACACGCTGGAACATCCGCATCAGTCCTTATCTGATGGCGCAGACGGGCGCTCCGTTCGATATCACCACCGGCCAGGACCTGTTCGGGACGACGTTGTTCAACAGCCGCCCGAGCCTGGTGAGCGCCGCCGGACCCGGAGTGATTACGACTTCCTACGGACTGTTGAATCCAAATCCGAAAGCTGGAGAGCCGGTGCTGCCGCGCAACTACGGACGCGGGCCTGGACAGATCACGGTCAACCTGCGGTTTGGGAAGACAATCGGAATCGGCCCGCTGAAAGGTGGCGCGAAATCGGCCGATGGCGCGCCTCGAATCGATGCCGCCAATATGGCTGCTCCGGGCGGATTGCGCGGACTCTTCGGCGCGTCGTCATCGGACCGGCGGTACAGCCTGACCATTCAGATGTCCGCACGGAATCTGCTGAATCACGTGAACCAGGGGCCGATCGTCGGCAACGTCACGTCGCCGCTGTTCGGACGCGCGAATCAGATTGCAGGCAACCCGAACGCCGAAGGGTTTTCGGAGAATGCCAGCAACCGGCGATTGGAGTTGCAGATCAAGTTCGCGTTTTGAGCCGTTTCTTGCTTCAAGCTCTCATGGCAGAGGCCTGACCCAGATATTCCGCAGGCGGACCGGATTGTGATGTCCGCCGAATGCCAGCGGACCGGTGCTCTTGCCCGGCTCAAAGGGCTTGGGCAGAACGGCGTGCGTTACCTGGCCGTAGATCTCCTGGTTGTGGTGGACCAGAACGCCGTTGTGAAACACGGTGACGCGTGCAGCCTGATTGAGCTTGCCGTCCTTGAAGCGTGGCGCGAAAAACACGATATCAAAGGTCTGCCACACGCCGGGCGGCAATGCGGAGTCGACAGCCGGCGGAGTCTGCGCATAGACCGCCGCGGCCTGACCGTCGGGATAGATCTTGGTGGAGTAGGAATCGAAGATCTGAATCTCGAACATCCCCATCAACAGAACTCCATTGTTGCCGCGGTTCATGATGTCGCCTTCGGGAGGATCGGGCGTCCTCCATTCCACATGAATCTGGCAGTCGCCGAATTCCCGCTTCGAAACCAGTTGCCCGCCGGTCGCTTCAATGTAGCCGTTCTCGACTTTCCAGTTCGTGGGACGCCACTCTGACATGTCCTTGCCCGCGAACAGTACGACGGCATCCGAGGGCGGGCCTCCAGGTACCGATGCCGGAACTACAGGTTTCGGTTTCGGGCGGTCCGGGTCGTGAACATGGTAGCCGGACCACGGCTGGATCGGCGTGTGCTTGTAACCAAACGTGCCGCTTCCGTCCTGGGCATTGACCAGCTTCGACTGCGCGGAGGCGACGGCCGCCGAGGCGAGGAGTGCAACGATATACGAGATTTTCATGGCGTTAACCCAACTTCCAGGGTGCGCGATATTTCCTCATAACCAGCGCATTGGCCGGCCCGTTGTTGGTGGCCTGTCCGCGCTGCGCATCCCAATCCACGCGCGTTCGAGTGCGCAGCGCCAGATTTCCCAGGCTCGCCACTGACGTGACATGATGCCCGATGTCGAGGTTTTCGACTGTTGGTTTGCGGCTCTTCATGCAGTCGAACAGGTTGCGGGCATGGTTGGCGCGAATGGTCTCCGGCGGCTCAGCGGTTGGCCTGCGGAACGCCTGAATGGACGCCTTCTTCTTGGGCTCCGGAATAATCTCCCAACCGGAGGCATCCACCAGCAGGCTGGCTTCGGAGCCTGTGAACATCACGCCGTGCTCGCGGCGGTCAGGCCCCAGGCCGCACATCAACTGGTGTTCCCAGATGAGGTTATAGGATGGGAATTCGAAGATCGCGAACTGTGTGCCGGGCGTCTCGGTATTATCTTTCAGGACATATTTGCCGCCGGAAGCGATGATGCTTTTGGGCCATTCCGGACCCATTGCCCAAAGGGCGATGTTGATGAGGTGGACGCCCCAGTCGGTCATCAATCCGCCGCCATAGTCCCAGAACCAGCGCCAATTGCGATGGAAGCGATTTGGGTTGAACGGGCGCTGTGGTGCGGGCCCCAACCAGCGGTCGTAGTCGACACCGGCCGGCACGGCACAATCGGCGGGGCTACCCATCTCGGTCCACCAATCGAGGTAGGCCCAGCAGCGAACCTGCCGGATCTTTCCCAATTTGCCTGATTGTACGGTCTCTACCGCCTCACGATAGTTTTCGCCGCTGCGCCAATAGGTTCCCATCTGGCAGATGCGGTTGGTGCTGCGCGCGACATCGCGCATGCGCTGGCTTTCGCCGATGGAAGTCGCAAGCGGCTTTTCGATGTAGACGTCCTTGCCCGCCTGGCAGGCCGCGATGGTGATGGCGGCGTGCCAGTGGTCTGGTGTGCAGATGAGGCAGGCGTCAATATCCTTGCGGTCGAGGATGTGACGGAAGTCCTTCGTCGTATCGGGCCGCTTGCGCCCCAACTTGTCCAGCCGCTCAACCGTCTTTGCCAGTTGCGCGTCATCGACATCGCAGATGGCCGCGATGTCGCATTCGGGTTGCTTCATGAAGGCGTTGCTGTTGGCGACGGAGATTCCACCACACCCGATGATGCCTACGCGGATGCGGTCGTTTGCGGCAGCGGCATGGCTACCCGCGGCAAGAGCTGCCGCGGTTCCATTGATCAGTTCGCGTCTTGTAACCCTCATGCTACAAGAATACTCCACGAACCAGATCTGTTTGTCTTCATCCGCTTTCTTAGAAATCAAACCTCAAGCCAAGCTGCATCTGGCGCGGCGTCCCCGTGCCCACTGGCGACGAGTTATAAGGACCAGTGATCTGGCCAAATGTCGTTCCTGACTTCGGATCCGTCCACTTCACATTGGGATTGCCGATCTGCGCGCGGTTGAACAGATTGAAAACATCGGCGCGGAAACTCAGCGCCATCCGCTCGCCGAGTTTAAAGCGCTTGTCGAGCGAAGTATCCATCTGCCAGATTCCTGATGCGCGCAATAGATTACGGCCGGCATTGCCCCACACACCGTTCGCCGGAGTGGTGAATGCAAGCGGGTTGTACCAGAGCGTCACCGTTGAGCCGTTGGCAGGATACAGCGATTGTCCAGCTACAAGGTCAGGGCGCTGGCCGGAGTTGAGGCCGTCAGGCAGTGCCGCAGCGCTCCGGCTGAGCGTAACGTTCTGCGGCAATCCGGAACGCACGGAACCGATCCCGCTCAACTGCCATCCACCGAACAGGCTGTTCACGAGTGGAGAAGCAGAGCCCAGGAAAGTATGGCCTTTGCCCACCGGCAGCCGCCAGATGGCGCTCGATGTGAAGTAGTGGCGGATATCGAAATCCTGCGAAGAGCGTTCGCAGCGGCGGCAATTGGTATTCTCGGGCGTATCGGATTCACCTCCACCGTTGGAGCCATCGCTGATGCCATGCGACCACTGGTAATTCGCCGAGATCAGCAATCCGGTGGAGATGCCGCGCTTCAAGCCGAGTTGCATGGCGTTGAAGTTACTGTTGGCGTCATTAGTCACCCAACTGATTGTGGAGTTCGTTACGCTGGCGTAGGGCCGCTTTCCGGTCAACGGATCAATGCCGTTCAGCGTGCGGCTCTTATCGAACAGATGCGTGCCTTTGCTGCCCAGATAAGTGGCCGACATCACCGTATCTTTCGCCACTTCCTGCTGGATGGAGAAGGTCCACTCATCCATGGCGACGTCTTTGCGGTTGCGGTCGCGGCCAGACAGGCTGTACGCATTCGCAGCGGCGCCCAGGAACGGCGTCATCGGATAAGAGAGTCCGGGGATGTTCTTCTGCGTGAGGTTGTAAGAGTAAGTCAGGTTGCCGATCGACGCCAGTCCGCCGAACTGTCCTTCTCCGTAGAAGATGCCGAAGCCGGTGCGGATCACCGTCTTGCCATGCATCGCCTGAGGGGACCAGGCGACACTGAGGCGGGGCGAGAAATCGTGCGTATTGGGGAAGTACCAGTCTGAACCCGCGGGGCAGTATTGCAGGCCGCAGGTGAAGGGATCCCACACCAGCCCGCGCCCGTTCACTTCGTGATCGACACCGAAGTATTCATAGCGCAGCCCCGCATTGATGGTGAGATTCGGCCGTAACTTGAATTCGTCCAGGAAGTAGCCAAAGAAACTGGTCTTGCGCGCTCCGGTCCGCGGTGCAGTGCTACCGTAAGAATCGGAGTCCAGCACGTTGTTGATGAAATCGTTCTGGCTGAGATAAGACAGTGTCTCCTTCGGGATGCTCGGGGATGATTTGTTTTCCTGGATGCGGCGGATGTCCACACCGGCCTTCAGCGTGTGACGCCCTTGTACCAGCGACATGCCGTCTACAAAGCTGAACGAGTTGTCGTGGCGCAGCGAAGGATCGGGCAAAGCGTAGGTGCTGAAGCCCGTCACCGTCAGCGTATATGGCAGCTTCGTCGCGCCACCATTTTCATAGGCCGCGCGGTTAAAACCAAACTTCGATTCATTCAGAAAAGCAGGCGAGAAGGCGTGTTGAAGGTGGATTACGGAATTGGGAGTCGTCAGCGTAGTCAATTGTTGCTCGCCGAGTCCAACCGGAGCAGTGGTGCGGTAATTGTCGGTATTGAAGCGCACGAAGGCAGAGGTCTTGTCGCTAATCAAGTAGTCGACACGAATCAGGCCGGCGTCTTCGTAAGTTGGATTGCGCCCGGAGCCCACCCAGAGATTCGCGTTAGGGTCGGAAGTGGGAATGCTGCCTTTGGGATATGCATTGAGTAGTGGAGCCAGGGAAGGCGACTTCGCCAGCACCTTCGCGCGGTAGGCATCGGAGGGTACGAATCCGTTCGACTGCTGATAGTAGATCTGCCGGATCGCTTCGTAGTTGGCAAAGAAGAACAGCTTGTTTTGAATAATGGGCCCGCCAAGGCTGGCTCCGAAGTTGTTCATCTTGAATGGCGCCACGCCGGCCGCGTTGAACTGGCGGGCGTCAAAGGCGCTGTTGCGGACAAACTCATACAACGAGCCGCGCATTTTGTTGGTTCCGGTCTTGGATACAATCTCCACCTGGCCTCCAGGCGTGCCGCCCAGGTCGGCGGAGTACACTGCGCTGCTGGCGCGGAATTCCGCGATCGATTCCGCGGAGAACTGCAAACGCGCCGGCTCTTTCTGGAACTGATGGTTGATGCCGGTGGCATCCACTCCGTCGAACCGGAAATTATTGTCCTCCTGCGAAAGTCCGGCAAAGCGGATCTGGTCCTGCGTGCCGGAGCCGGAATCCATCGCTCCTGGAATGAGCGTCATCAGGCTGGCCCAGTAACGGCCATTCAAAGGAAGCGCGTCGGTCTGGCTGCCGGAGATCACTCCACCGATTTCCGCTGAGCTCTGGTTCAGGTCGGCGGCGGCAGATACCACGGTCACTTCGGATGAAACCGAGCCGAGACGCATGGTCGCATTCAGCGTGCGCGTCTGGCCCACCGCTAGAGTAAATGGCGCAAAGCGCACGGGCTCAAATCCGGCAGCCGCGACGGACATGGTGTACTCTCCCACCGGAAGATAACTAGCAGTGTAGGCGCCGGCGGAGTTGGTCAGGATGATCCGTTCGAGGCCGGTTGCGGCTTCCCTGATCACAATCTTCGCCTGTGGGACGACGGCGTGAGTCTGATCGATCACGGTTCCTGTCAACACGGCACGATCAGTTTGCGCGAATAAGAAAGACGCTGAAAAAACAGATAGCAGGAGAGTCAAACGATGCATGGGATTCCTCTCCTGCTAGTGGACCATTTGAATCTAAAGACAACCTTAAGGCCGGGGCATTGTCACCAGAGATTCATTACACTGATACGGAATACTAACGGTGCGTAGTTTTTCGTGTCAGATTCTCGAACAGAAACAGACCGGTTTTTCCGCCCACTGCAAAGTCCAGATCGCCATCGCCATCCAGGTCCGCAACCGCCACCTGCATGCCTGCGCCGGTACGCGTGCTGTAGTCGACTACGTGCTTCACCCATTCGATGCCGCCGTCCGGTTTCTTGAAATACTCGTACCAGTAGATGCCGAGCGGTTCGCGCTCTCCGGGATCGGAGCCGTTATGTGCCATGTAGCGTTTGCCGGTAATGAAATCAGGCCTGCCATCGCCATTCAGGTCCACCATGGTGAGTGCATGGGCCTGCGACCACGTGTCGTCAATCATGTGCTTGAGCCACTTTCCGCCACCCATGTTTTCCAACCAGAAGAAGCCGTAGTCGTGGCCCATGGACGTCACCAGATCCTTGCGGCCATCGCCGTTGACGTCGAGTACGTAGATGTAGCCGGTCTTGCCGAGGTCCCACTCCGGGTGGAACTTCCATTCGGCTTTGCGCGGATCGGGCGGCGCTTCCAGCCATCCGGTTGGAGTGATGATGTCGTTGCGGCCATCGCCGTTCAGATCGCCCACGCCGATGCCATGGCCATAGCTGTGATCACTGATCACGTGGCGCACAAAGGTTCCATTCTTCAACTCATACCATGCAAGTGGATCGGCGGGTTTGCCGAACTGCGGCAATACCTCGTGTGCGCGGCCGTCGTTATCCAGATCCACCAGGAAGGTGAACTCAACACTGTAGCCATCCTGGATCAGATGCTCTTTCCATGCGCCGCCGCGGCCGGGATTCTCATCCCACCACAACTTTTTCGCATGCGAAGCGGAACTGATGATGTCGGGATATCCGTCGCCATTGACGTCAAGCACCAGGTCTGTCAGGTCCTCAGTGGCGTTGCGGCCATATTCGATGGAACGGAAGCGGTGCTTCTTCCAGGCCGGACCCTCATACCAGTTTTCGCCTGAAACGATGTCGGGCTTGCCATCGCGGTTGATGTCCGCAATGGCACACGTTTCATAGGCGCCGAGGTCGAGCGTGTGTTTCTCGAAGGGAATCTCTTCCGGCCGCGAAGCCGTGAAGGCGACGGCAGCCACGAGCGCCGCCGCCACGGACAATGCCAGCTTCATTGCGGGCTCACCACCAGCACGGCGAAGGTGCCGGGCTTGATTTTGCGTTTCGGCTTGCCGCCTGCTTCAGCAGCTGGAATCATATCGAACGCGGCAACGGACTGGAACACTTTGCGCGTGACCGGATCGAAGGTCATGGTCTTCGCGCCCGGCTCGGTCTTCATGGAACCCGCGTCCTCGTAGCCGCCATCCAGTGTCTGGCGGAAGATGTTCAGCGTGCCGTCCCCATTGGAGATGAAGATACGCTGCGACTCCGGATCGAACGCCGCGGCGTCTACACCCGAACCGATGGGCAGAGCTTTGATCACATGGCCATCGGCGGCATCCATCACTACCATCGACTGGCTGCGGCATCCGATAAACAAACGATGCCGGATCGGATCATAGGCGAGGCCGGTGGGAGTCTTACCTGCGCCGATCGGGAAACGGTGGCGGATAGCAAGCGTGTTCGGATCGAACGCCACCACTTCCGCAGTGTCTTCGACGTTGACGTACAGCAGACCGTCGCGGCCCGTGACCATCTGCTCTCCGTCTCCTGCCAGAGCGACAGTCCCCACTACTTTGCCGCTTGCGGCGTCGATCGCGGTGATATCGTGCGAACCGTGATTGCAGGTGAACACGCGGCCGGAAGCGTTGTCGAAGTAGATTCCATCCGGACCCTTGCCGGTATCGATCTTGCCCAGCACCTTCAGTGTGTCGAGATCGAAAAGCGAAACCTTGTTCTCCTTGCCGTTGCTGGTGAAGCCTCGGCGAAGGCCCACGGCGAAGGCGATGCCGTGAACTCCAGGCGTCTCCGCGATTGTGCCAACGTGCTTGCCTGTATCGGCGTCGACGACTTCCACCTGCGTCTCGTGCGAGGCGTAAATGCGGCGTCCGTGGCTATCGATGCTGATGTAATCCCAGCCGCCATCGCCGCCGATCGGATAGCGCTTTTCAACCTGGTATTTCTCCCACCCGAAAGCGGCTCGCATGATGTGGAACACGTCTGTGTTGGAGACGAAGCCGTGCACGCGTTCCGAGCCTGGTCCGGCCGCGAACAGGGGCACCTCTTCCGCCGTATGCTGCGATTCGAGCGATAGGGCCAGCAGTATCTTTTTCGGATCGGCATCGCGCGCGGTTTCCGTGAGTGCCTCGCCTTTCAACCGCAGATCGAATGCGTGGTCAGCGGTCACCAGCACCAGCGTATCTTTGCGATGCGCTTCCGTCGCGGAGCGAACGGCCTTATCGAGTTCCACGATACGGTTCACCACCGTCGTCGCCTTGGGCACATGGCAATCGGAGAAGACCACCAGGAGATAACCTTTGGGATTCTTTTCGAGCCGCTCAATGGCGAGTTGCACGGCACGATCAAGATCGAACTCAGTATTGTCAGAGAGGGCAATGAATCGCGCGCGGCCCTTGTCCAGAGCGGCCACCTGATCGAGCGTCTCGACGTAGGCATAGTTCCGTGCCTTGATCCCGGCAGCCATGTCGAAGCCGGATTTCTTGAGTTGGTCGCCAATCCATTTCCTGCCCGTGCCGATCACGACATCCACGCCATCGCCGAACTTGGGGGAGAGCAACTGTTTGAAGATGCCGCCGGAATCCTGGCGATTGTTGGTGTGGGCGTAGAATCCGGCGACAGCGCCGATGGTAACGCCGGTCCGATCGTCATTCGAGATGATGCCCGTGGAGAGTCCCTGCTCTTCGGCATGCTCCAAGATGGTCTTGAGAATTGCGCCATCCTTGACGCCGCGCTCTGCGTCGGCGGTCTGCGAAATGACGCCGTTGCGGGACTTCACTCCGGTAGCCCAGGCCGTGGAGGCGGAGGCCGCATCCGCCACCCACTCACGGGCGGTCGATGTATCAGCCAGCGCCATCCCAGGCATGTGCTGCATGTACAGCGCCTGCGGACGGCCGTAACCGTAAATAGAGGCGGTGTTGAGGCTCGATATGCCGGCGCCATCGCCCAGGAAAAGAATCACGTTCTTCGCGCGCGATTGCGCGTTGGCGGAGGCCAGCGTCAGGAGCACACTGGCTCCAATTCCAATCAATCGGTAAACATTCATGGTTGAGTCTCTTTCTACTTCGCTTGTTCCGACATCTCAGGCAGAACGGGCTGATTTACTTTGCCGGTCGCGGCCCATTCCACGCCGCGCGTGAAGGTGGCTCGAAAACCGGCGCTCTTAGTGGCTTCCGCGCTGTGGCCGATCATGGTGGCGAAGATCCGCCCTTTGCCAGCATCCACTGTCCACATGACCGGTTCATTTGTGCCGGGGCCTACGATCGGGACTCTTGACCTTCCCGTGTAGAGTGCGTGGTCGTCCCAGGCAGTCGCCAGCACGTGGTACTTGCCCGACGGTTGCATCTGCATGCTGGCGTACAACTCGTCATGAAACTGCGGAAAGCTCAGACGGAGCCCGCGTGTGATCGGATGGTCGCGATCTGTGAATTGAACGGTAAAGTCGTGAATCGGGCCGTGGTGAGCCGTGCCGTAGTAATTGCCGCCGCAAAGTTGCGCGTACTCCGGCCAATCCTTGAACGATCCGGTGGAGTGATGGTAGACAACAAGTCCCTTCCCTCCGCGGACGAACTCCAGAAGGGCGGCCTTGGTGCGATCGCTCCAATGATCGGTGGCAGCTTTGTCGTTGTAGACCAGCACGGCAACGTCGTAGGGGGCGAGTGCTTGAGGACCGGCGTCGCGGAACTCCTCAGTGGTCCGGACTTCGAACACGCCGGCAGCGTTCAGGTACTGCCGCATCAGATCGGTAGCGCCACGCCAATCGTGATCGTCGCGCCCGGTGATGATCAGAACTTGAATCTTGGGGTCCGCGGGGGCGGCCTGTTGTGCAAAGGCCGCCAGCGGTAGCAACATGAGGATCAGTTTAATCATGTCGTGATTCCTTAAAGCGGCAGTACGATTTCGCGGTCCGGATCAAAGTGAATCCGGCGCCGTTCCAGATACGACATGTTGGCAAGATGCGCGGCCTGTGCTGAGCGATGCCCGGCTGCGACGTCGCCATTCGGCATGCGGCGGGAGCGGCAGCAGTCCAGGAAGTTCTGTACATGCTCTTCCACAAGGTCGGTCTTGCAGGGCACTACCAGTGGTTCGGCGCCGCGCTCGATGGGGAAGAATTCGTACTTGGTGCGATCGATGCGAAGGTGCCCTTCGGAGCCGCAGAATTCAATTCCTTCGCGTTGCAGGCCGGCCTGCGGGGTATTGAAGTAAGTGCAGATCCAGTTACCGGGATATTGCAGGTGCACGTTCAGTGTATCCGGTACCGTGCGCCCGTCGTGAGCAAGATAAGTGCCTCCGGCGGTATCGGCAGCGACCGGACCGTCCTGGCCCATGAACATATGGACGACATCCACCCAATGCACGAACTTGTCAGTCAGGATGCCGCCATTGAAATCCATGTAATTCCGGAAATTGAAGTACTGAGGCGGATCCCACGGGCGCCAGTTGGCAGAGCCGAGGTAACGGTTCCAATCCAGATCGGCCGGCTTGTTTTCCATTCCCGGAGGAACGCCGTGACCTCCCAATGCCGACGCGGTGGTCTGTTTCTTAGCGGCCGGCTGGGTGCGGCCCATCTGACCGCCACCATCGAACCACCACGTGCGGACGAGGTTGATCTTACCAAGGCGATTCTTGCGCAAGTACTCATCGCGCGCCTGGATATAGTGCGAGCCGGAGCGCTGCTGCGCGCCGGTCTGGCAGATGCGATCGTTCATGCGCGCGGCGCGGATGATCGTCGGCCCTTCTTCGCGGCGAAGCGTCAGAGGCTTTTCGACGTACACGTCCTTCTTCGCGTTGAGTGCATCGATGGAGATCGGAGCATGCCAGTGATCGGGAGCGGCCACGATCACCGCATCGAGTCCGGGCAGTTCCAGAACCTTGCGATGATCGCCAAACACTTTCGCGCCTGGAGCGATGGACTTTGCCTGTTCGGCGCGTGTTCGATACACATCGCACACCGCCGTTAGGGGAGCCTGGTTCAGTTTTTGAAATACGGTCTGCAGGTAGCTGCCGCGCGCACCGCAGCCGATGAGGGCGACCGACATGCGGTCGTTCGCTCCCATTACACGGGAATAAGAAGCGGCCGACATCGCAGCCGTAGTTACTAAGTCACGTCGAGTCATGTATGTCCTTTTTGTTCCTTAGAACGAATACTTCAATGCCATCTGGATCTGCCGCGCCGGGAAGGTTCCGGTAATGGTGCCGAAGGTCTTGTTCGAGATGTTGCTGGCCGGCGCCAGAAAGTTGGTTTTGTTCAGCGCGTTGAACATCTCTGCGCGGAACTCCAGGCGATGGTGCTCGGCGAAGATCGGGAACGATTTCTGAATTGCCAGATCCATCGTATAGAGACCGTTGCTGCGGGCCGTATTGCGGCCAACGGTGCCGAAGGGCCGCGTGATGTCAGGCACAGCCAGGGCAGACGCATTGAAGTAGTTGAAGATGGTGCGCTGGCCGCTGGGCAGGATCGGGTTACCGGCCACGTCAGGCCTGTAAACCGGCTGCGGACTTGCTGAAGCTGCTGTGCTGGGAGTATACGTGAAGCTGATGGGCAGTCCGCTGGTCATCGTGTTGATGCCGGATACGCGCCAGCCGCCAAGTACATAATCCGCCGCTACAGGCATGCTGGAGCCGAACTTCTTACCGCGTCCGAATGGTGTTTCCCAGCTCAGGCTGGTGGTGTTCTGGAAGGGCTGATCGTAGTTGGAGATGCCCTTGTTCAGCGCCCAGTTCTTGAAGTTGAAGTAGTAGTTGTCGCCGTTGGCAGCTTCCATGTTCGACGGCCCGATGTCCATCGATTTGGAGTACGCGAAGGAGTTCAACAGATACAATCCGCGTGAAAACCGTTTTTCCAGTTTCGCCTGCAGTGCATGGTAGCTTGAGAGTCCTTCATTGAATGCGATCTGGATAATGCTGAAGTTGGCCACCGGACGCCGCGCGTCGGCGAGCAGCGTGCCTCCCGGAAGATTTGGGCGAGCCTGATTGTAGTCCGCCAGTTGATAGACATGCACTCCGTGATTGCCAACATAGGCCAGGTCGAGCACCAGGTCGTGCATCAGCTCGCGCTGCACGCTCAGATGCCAGCTCTGCACATAGGTGCTGCGCGTATCTTTCGGGACGTAGTGGATGTTGGCGATGGCCGTATTGAAGTTGGCGGCTACCGCGAAGTTGGCCGGATACCCAGCCTGCGTGGTGCGGAAACAACCGGTGTAGTTGTCGCCCGTGCAAAGCGGCTGTGTAGGCGCCTGGCTGATCGCGACGTTGATCACATTCGGTCCGTTGTAGCCGAGAAGGTTTTCGCGGCCGGAGCGGTTGAAGTGCATGTAGCTGATGCCATAGCCGCTGCGGATGACGGTCTTGGGATTGATCGTGTAAGCCAGTCCGGCGCGAGGTCCGAAGTTGTTGCGGTCAGGATTCACCAGCGCGCGGTCTGCGATCGAGCCGCTTTTGGCATAGACCAGGCTGTTGGTGGAAGGATCGAAGTTGCTCATCTTGTTGTCAGCGTCATACTGCGGAGTTGCATACTCGTAGCGCATGCCGAGGTTTAGAGTGAGGCGATGATTCACTTTGAAATCGTCCTGCACATAGCCGAAGTACATCTGCTGGCGGTACTGCAGCACGCCGTAACTGTTGAGTGAATAGGAATCCCGCGCACCTAACAGGAAGTCGGCGAGATTGAACAGGTTGTTGCTGGCCGCGCCCTTGGGCTTGCTGAACTGTCCGGCATAGGTATCTTTGCCGATCATCGGATTGAAATCCACAATCTCCGTGGCGACGTGCTGGTATTCAAAACCGGCCTTCAAAGTATGACGTCCGAAGACCCGCGAAATGCTGGCTTTGGGATTGATCACTTCCGGATTCTGGTGCTGTCCGCTATCGCGTCCAAACGAGGTGAAGCCGGTGATCGCCTGACTATTCAGTCCACCAGCAAGCGGCTTATTCTCAGGCAGTCCGGTGATCCCGTAGAGCGCCTTCATTCCCTGGGTGTCATCGAGTTCGCGGTTACGCTGGTCGGCGCCCTCCACGCGTGTGAAGCCGAGCCGCAGATCAACCAGCGTCCGTGCATCCACCGTCCAGCTTGCTCCGGCGGCGAGCGAACGGTTCAGGATATGGAAATTGTTGCCGCCTGTGCCGGAGGGGCCCGGAAGTGCTGAGTCATTGGGCCGGTCTTCCACGCGTCCGCTGTAACGGCCGAAGATCTTCCACTTCTCGTTCAAGTAATAATCCATGCGGCCATCGCCCTTGTTTCCTTGCGTACCCACTCGCGGCTGAGCCTGATAGTTGCTTGTGTAGACGCCTGGTGCAACTTGAAGATTGCCTCCCGGGAGGTCGTTCAACACCTGTTTGGCGAAGGGCGTGATCTGGCTCGCCGGGATGACACCGTCCGAGTAGATGGCTCCGGAGAGCGGATTCGTGACCGCGACTCCCACCTTACCCTGGCGCATGTCGGTCGTTGGGAGCGAAAGATAGCTGATCGATTTCGAGACGATGCGCGTGCCTTCAAAATCGGCGAAAAAGAATAGTTTGTCTTTCTTCACCGGTCCGCCGAAGGTACCGCCAAACTGGTTCTGGATCAGCACCGGCTTGCCATTCACTGGCTGAAAGAATCCTGTGGCGTTCAACTGCGTATTGCGCAGGAACTCCCAGGCAGAGCCGTGAAATTCGTTGGTGCCGCTGCGGATCGAGGCGTTAATCACGGCCCCGGCGGCGCGTCCGAACTCCGCGCTGTAGTTGTTGGTATCGAGCCGGAACTCCTGCACTGCGTCGGGCGGAGCCTGCACCACCTGATTGGAAAAGCCCTGGTTGCTTGTCCCATTGGCATTGTTATCGACTCCATCCATGATGAAGTTGTTGTTGGCGGCACGCATGCCGTTCACGTTGTAAGCGCCATCGCGGGCTGACATGTTGCCCTGTACGGAATGCCGCACGCCCGGCGCAAGCAGAGCCAGATCGGCGTAAGCGCGGCCGTTGAGCGGCATGTTGACGATGACCTCCTGCGAGATCACGTGGCCGCGGTTGCTCGAATCGGTTTCCACGGCGGAAGCGGAATCCTTCACGCTCAGCGTCTGGGAAACGTCTCCAACTTCCAAGCGAACATCGACGCGCTGGCGGGCTGCGACGTCAACGGTGAAAGCCTCCGTCGTTGCGGTCTTGAAGCCGCTCGCCTGTACGGTAATACGGAACTGGCCGATGCGCACAGTCAGAAAGCGATAGGCCCCGTTGTTGTCCGTCTCGGCGTTTTCGGAAACACTGGTCAGGGTGTTAGAGAGTTTCACTTTGGCATGCGGCACGGCCGAGCCAGAGGCGTCAATTACGGTGCCGAGCACGGTTGCATCGAACTGGGCAAACGCGGTGGACCCAAATAAAATTAGAGTGATGATGCGTGGAAGAGTGATCATGGTTTTGAGAGCGTTTGGTGTCTAAGGGTCGATTAGAGCATCCGAATCTTAAGTGAACCTAAGGAAATCGCCGTGTAACAGGAAATTCATTTGCACTCTGTTCCAGCAGTGTTGAAATTGGCCGAGGCGCTCCGGCAAATCCTTGAGAAGGGCTTGATACGATATGCTGCTGGCCTGGTCTACGTGGTTGTACCTGCAGGCAGGCAGGTACGGAAGGGTGTTCTTGCGAGAGAATGAGGCAATGGCCGAGATTAGGCAAAGGCGGTCACCAACTTCCATTTTGGTTATCACAGTGGCCGCGGTTCTTTGTCGAGTCCGCGGATTTGGCGAAGAGGGCGCCGGCTTACCTGCCACGGCGGAGGACTCCCTGAAGCGCGGCGAACAGCGCGCGGGAGAACATGACTTCGACGGCGCCATCCGTGAGTACAACCAGGCGCTGCTCTTGAAACCTGAGTATGCGGAGGCGTATAACGATCGGGGCCACGCCTATTATTGGAAATGGCAATACGACAACGCGATTGCCGACTTCACCAAAGCGATCGAATTGAGGCCAGTCTACCCCAACGCCTTCAACAACCGAGGAGCCGCCTACATGGCGAGCGGACGCAGCAGAGCACTCGCCATCGCCGATTTCGATCAAGCTCTGAGACTGAAGCCCGATTTTCGAAATGCCCATGTGAACCGCGCGAATGCTCTTGGGCTCGGGCAATGGCGCCGTGCCCTGGATGATTTTCATAAAGCGGGGATGCACCCTGAAAGAGCCGTCCTGATTGCCGGCGGCGTTATGCTGCTGGTGATCATAGCCGGTTGTTTCGTCATCCGCGCCTCACGGCGCCAATTAATTTAAGGCAGAAGGCCTGCGAATCACGGTTGTTAAACCACGGTTGACGCGCACGCTGGAGGGCGCTCTGAACCAACTACCGTTCTTCGTTCTTCAATCCGAATGCATAAAGGTAGCCGTCATAGGTTGAGACAAAGACGCGCCCATTTGAAATGGCCAGGCCACCGAAATGTGTGAAGGAAGAGAGTTCACCGCTCGAATACAACTCCTTGCCTGTGTCCGCATCAAGCGCATAGAGAATCGCCTTGCGCGACCCGGCCAACCGTTCCACGGTCTTCGCCGCGAACTGCCGTACATCCTCACCGCTCGATAGTGCGAAGACCACCCCGTTGGCGATGATGGGCGGCTCCGGCACATCCATATCGCGTGAGATCCAGGCTGGATTCAGGACTGGTGCGCCTTCTTTCGTTTCCACGCGAAACGCCATGATGCTGCCGTGCGGCGCTTCTCCATTCGATATGGGGAAACCAGCACGAGGGTGCGGCGGGCCCCAGGTAGGAGCGAAGATCCAGCGCTTGGCCTGTGCGTCTTCCCAGGTCGCGAAGGCGCCCCAAAAACCGTGGCCGGAGTAGGCGACATCTTCGTTCGACATGAGCGGGCTCGTCCAAAGCGGTTTGCGATGGGTCTCTCCCCCTAATGAACCCGACTCCATCAAGTAAAGCCGGCCCTCTTTGCCTGCGCCCACAACGTACTCTTTGTCTTTGTATGAAAATACGACAGGCGTGACATTGCCGATGTCGAGATCCTTGCGCGTCAACCACTCCCGGTTCGTTGGCGTGTAGTAATCTACGAGCTTCAGATCCTTGGCGGACAGGGCGAGGATCGTATCGGAGAACTTTCCGTTGGCGGGATCGAACGGGCCATCTCCTGTGATGGCGAAGATCTTGCCAGAGGGCGAGATCGCGACTCCACCACGGCCCCAAATGCCGGCGCCCGTCGGGCCGGCCTCAAAGGAATGGATGGGATGTTCAGGAACATTCAGATCCATGGAATAAACAGAAGACGGCACGCCGTTGCAACGCTGCGAGATGGCTGTGTATAGCACGCCCTCGAAGAGATTGAGGCTCCAGTTCTTTGAGAAGGCTGGAACGAAGGGCGTGGGTGGAAAGCGGTCCTCGCCGTTATAGGCATCGAGCGCGTGGAGTTTCCCATCGCTCGCAATCATGTAGATCGTCTTCAACCTGCCGCGCCCGGAATCGATGACCGGCGTCGCATTCACTGCAAACGGACAGAGCGTGTTCGACGCTCGCGTAGGCGTCCCTTCAGGCTTGAATGACTTGCGCCAGACCAGTTTCCCGGAATCGGCATCCACAGCATGGATCGTGTCCGAACTACCCGCCACAATCACGAACTCCTTGATACCGAGCGGCGTCTTCACCTGGTCGATCACCACTGGCTGCATCAGTGACGTGAGTTCTTTGGGGGCGTTATCGAGCTGGAGTTTGAATTTCAGCTCCATGGTCCCGACGTTCTGCTTATTCAGGATCGATTCGTTACGTGCCCAACTGGTGCGCTGCGGGTCGCCGCCGAAGGTGAGCCAGTCAGCGGCGGCAATGCCTGCCAGCAGGATGAGGAAGCCATAAAGGCGAAGGAAGACCATGCAACGGATTAGAGCATCCGATTCTAAATTCAATCTTAAGAATCGGGCCTGTCATCGGAAATTCATCGAGCTTGATTTCAATCCCGTTTCGACAGAATCATTTTCCGGTTACACCCCCGCTTACTTAGATTGTCTTAAGATTCACCTGCTCTAATTGCCAATCAGACAAAGTCTGTCAAGGGTCCTCCACTTCTTAAACACAGGAAAAACTATGTTGAAAAAACTCGCGCTTACATTCCTATTCGGGCTGGCATGCTGCTTCGCCCAGGCAGATCGCGCCGCTGTTACAGGCACGATTCTCGATCCGTCGCGTTCCGTGGTGCCATCGGCAAAGATCACGGTGATCTATTCCGAAACCGGATTGCGCCGCGAAACCACATCCTCCGGATCCGGGGTATTCCACCTGGGCGGGTTACCGGTAGGGCAGTGCCTCATTGAAGTGAGTTCAGACGGCTTCCGGCCCGTCAGGACCAAAGCCTTCGCGCTCACGGTCGGAGAGACGCGCACGCTGGATATCACGCTGGAACTCTCTCAATCCGCAGCCACGGTGGAGGTGCAAGGAATCACCGAAGCGCTGGCGCAGAGTACCGCCGCGATCAGCGCCGTCACCACTTCTGATCAGTTGAACGATCTGCCTGTGAACGGGCGCAACTGGCAGTCGTTGATGGCGCTCACTCCGGGCGCCGTGGATGCAGCCAATGGCAGCAACACGTCTGTGCGCTTCTTCGCAACGGGCGGCGATGACGTGAACTACCGTGTGGATGGCGTGGACGCCACCAGCATCCGCAATCAGAATATGCGGCTCAACAGCCGTCTGCTGATGTCGACCGATTCTATCGCTGAGTTCCGCGTCAACAGCGCACTGTTCACAGCGGAGTCGGGCGGTTCCGGTGGCGGGCAGGTGGAGATCGTTTCGAAGTCCGGCTCGAACGCCATTCACGGCTCCGCATTCGAATTCGCGCGCGATACAACTTTCGATTCCCGTTCGCCGTTTGACCCGGCGACGCTTCCCAACTTTCGCTTCAACCAATACGGCGCCAGCATCGGCGGGCACATCGCCAAAGACAAAACCTTCTACTTTCTCTCCTACGAGGGGCTGCGCCAGAATCGCGATCAGTCGCTGATCGGCTTTGTGCCTACTCAGGCGTTCCGAGATCGCGCGCTTCAGCAGTCTCCGGCGATCAAACCCATCCTCGATGCTTACCCGGCGCCGACGGGAACAACGTCGAATCCCGATATCGGCGAGTGGCGCGGGCTGAAGCTGCAGTCGCAGTACGAAGATGTCGGCATGCTTCGTGTTGACCATCGCTTCAACGACAAGTTCTCCAGCTACTTCCGCTTCACGCGCAACCACGCCTTCACCAGCCTCCCGATCAGCGATGGCACAGGCAGCATCGGCACCAGTAACGACAGCGACAACGCTCCCATCAACGGTGTCTTTCAGCTCCTCTATATCATCTCGCCGCGCACCACCAACGAACTCCGCCTCGGCGGGAATTGGGTGCCGTGGGATTCGGCCAATGAGCAGAAACTGCTGACTGCGATTGCGGTCAGCGGCCTATCGACCGCGCCCAGTTCGATCACGAAAATCACGCACTCGCTCTCTGAATCTGTCCTCGACAGTTTCTCCTCCCAGCGCGGTAGCCACACCTTCAAGGCCGGCGTCGAAGTGCGGCGCGTGGTGATCAGCAACTACTACACCTTCGATGGCACCATCACCTACACCTCTCTGGCGAACCTGGCGGCGAACAAGATGGACACCATCAACGTCAGCGGCGAGAACCCGGCGCGGACCATGCCCAAGACGCAGTTCTTCGGCTATGTGCAGGACGAATGGAAGATCAAGCCGAACTTCACCGTCAACCTGGGCCTGCGCTACGAGTTCTACAACGAACTCTCGGAACGCTACAACCGCACCCTGGGCTTTAACATTCAGGATTGCGGCGGCTACTGCACGCCGGGCGCAAAGAACGGCGATCCGGCGATGCTGAACTTCGCGCCTCGGCTCAGCCTGGCATGGTCACCCAATCGCTTCCACGGCAACACGGTCTTCCGCGCGGGTGGCGGCATTTACTATGGCGACGCGCAGATCGGCAATCAACTGGCCTTCACGTACAATGGCGGCAACCGCTTCAACCTCTCGGCGGCCTCAACACCTGGCCTCAAATATCCTGTTGAACTGAATCCCAACGTCGCCCTTGGTACGGCGCCGGACGAAACCGAACGTCACCGCAAGAGCGAGACCTACCAACAGTGGAGCGCACAGATCCAGCAACGCCTGCCGTGGGATTTCACGACGCAGATCGGTTACGTCGGCATGCAGAATTCCCATCAGTTCGCATCAACTCCGGATAACGTCATCAACCCGCTGACCGGCAAGCGCACGCTGCCCAACTTCGATCTGGTCAACTACAAAGGCGACTGGGGCGTGGCGAGCTTCCATGGCATGATGGCGTCCCTGCAACGCAGATCCAAGAACAACCTGTTCCTGAACGTGAACTACACCTTGGGCCACGCCATCAACGATTCCGACGGCGCACCCGAGAATGTCGCGTGCCGTTCCTGTGAAAAAGGCCGTGCCAATTACGATGCCCGCCAGAACTTCTACACCAGCGTCAGCTATCCCCTGCCCTTGGGCAAATCGGCGCTGCTCCGCGGCTGGGAATTGAGCGGCATCGGCACCGTCCGGACTGGCCTGCCACTGACCGTAACGATCTCGCGCAATGCCACCGCACTGCCCGATGGCAACAATCAGAACCAGCGCCCGAACCTGGTGCCTGGCGTGTCATTGATCCCGCCCGGAGGCAGCACGATCAACCAGTGGATTAACCCCGCGGCTTTCTCGATTCCGGCGGCTGGCACCTGGGGCAACCTGGGGCGCAACACGATCGAAGGTCCGGGATTGCTGCAGTTCGACTCCGCGTTGTCCAAGACCATCAAGATCACCGAAGGGACGAGTGTCTCGTTCCGCGCCGAAGCCTTCAACCTGTTCAATCACCCGCAACTCGGCAAGCCAAGCGTGAACTTCTCTTCGCTCGCCACGTTCGGGCGCATCACCGCGGTCAGCAACAGCAGCCCCATCGGAACCGGCACCGCACGCAGCATGCAACTCGCGGTGCGCTTCACTTTCTAATTTCTATTCAAGGAGCAATACATGAACAAACGACTGATTCTTCCACTCATCTGCGCGGGCCTTGTGGCCACGGCGGTTATCGCCGCCAAAGCGCAGTCCCCATTCTCGCCCGGAGCCCGCACGCTGATGCTGGCTCACAACGCTTACCCCGACCAGGGAAAGTACATGGACCGCATCGACCGTGCAATCGCCGGCGGTGTGCCGTTCGCGATTGAACAGGACCTCATCTGGGTCGACGGCAAGTCGCTCATGATTCACAACGCCAAGTTCGCGGCGGCCGGCAGTCCGACGCTCGAGACCTACTTCTTCCCTAAAATCGCGCCAATCATGGAGAAGGCCCTCAAGGAGGGCAACAAAGGCAACTGGCCGCTCGTCACCCTCTATCTCGATATCAAGAACGACCCCGTAGAGCACCTGCAGGTGATCTCGAAAGTGCTCGACAAATATGAAGGCTGGCTGACCACCGCGGTGAAGACCAACGACATCACCAAACAATCACCACTCGATTTGAAGCCGATGATCGTAGTCCTGGAAGACAAAAAAGACGACATCAAGCAGGAGTTCTTTTATGACCGCGTACCGGTCGGCGGCAAGATCCGCGCCTTCGGTGGACCCACCAAGTTCGACGACAATCCGAAGAAATTCCCCAAGACCGCCAAGGCAGAGCGCCTGGCTCACATGCTCACCATCGCCCCGGAACAACTGGTGACGAAGAAAGCGGACAACTGGCGCCGCTGGTTCGGCACCGATTGGGCCTTCATCGAACTGTGCGGACCGGAGCACGCCAACGACTGGAACAGCAAGGCCGAAGCCCGCGTGAAGAAGTTTGTCGAATACGGCCATAGCCTCGGCTACCTTGTCGGCTTCTACTCCCTCAACGGTTTCTCGGAAGCGGAGAACCAGGGCTGGACCGCGGAGTTCAACTTCGGCAGCCAGAAGGCCGCCAGCATCCGCTGGAATGCAGCGATCAAAGCGCATGCCGATTTCATCGCGACAGACCAGTATCAGGAACTTTCCAAGGCGATCCATTCCAAGCACTAACACCACCGGCGCGCTTGCAGCAGCAGGCGCGCCGCAATTTCCCCGCTTTTGTCATTAAGTTGAAACTCTGATTGGAGACCATAAAAAGAATGTCCAAATCGATACGGGTGGCCTCATCGCTACTCTCTTTCGCCTTTCTCGCGTGCCAGTCTCTGACGGCCGCTGAGATCTTCCTTGAAAAACCGTACCTGCAACTCGGCGATGCTCCGAAGTTGGCTTCCTCGGAGAGTTTGGTGTTGCTCTGGCACACGGACAACGCACCTTCCGAATGGTCTGTGGAAGTGCGCGCATCGAAAGACGCCAAATGGCGCGCGATGCAGAAGCCTACTTCACAGGTGGTGTCCGCACCTGCCGGCGCTCCCGCCTTTGCCGGTAAAGATGGCGCGAAGAAAGATTCGCCGGCAACGCCCGCGATTGAGCCGCACCTGGTTTATCGCGCCCACCTGACGGGCCTGAAGCCGGGCACGGAATTCTCATACCGTGTTCTGAATGCCGGCAAGCAGGTCTTTGAAGCCACCGCCCGCGCGCGTAAATCCGCAAGCCAGGCGCAGCGCTTTGTACTCTTCGGCGATTGTGGACAAGGCACACCAGCAGAGAACGCCGTCGCCTACCAGGCATACCTTGCCAAGCCCGATTTCGTATTCATCCCTGGCGATATCGTATATGGTTCCGGACGCATCAGCGAATACCGCACTCGTTTCTTCCCCATGTATAACGCCGACGAGGCCTCTGCCGCCAATGGCGCGCCGCTGATTCGCTCCATCCCGTTCATCGCGGCGCCCGGCAATCACGATACGGCTCTTCAGAACTACAAACGCTACCCGGATGCACTGGCATATTTCCTCTATTGGGATCAGCCGTTGAATGGTCCGGACGTTCCGGCGAATGCCGAAAAAGTGGCGCATACGCTCACTGGCAATGTGGATGCCCAGGCCGCGTTCCTGGCCGCCGGCAAGCCGCGCTATCCGAAGATGGCGAACTACTCCTTCGACTACGGCAATGCCCACTGGACCGTGCTTGACGCCAACGTCTATATGGATTGGAACAACCCGGCACTGCGTGAATGGTTGAACAAAGATCTGGCCGCGGCGAAGAACGCGACGTGGCGCTTTGTGGCCTTCCACCAGCCCGGGTTCAATTCATCGAAACAGCATTTCGCTGAGCAGTACATGCGCCTGTTGTCTCCGATCTTCGAGGCGCACAAAGTAGATGTCGTGTTTGCCGGACATGTCCACAATTATCAACGCAGCTTCCCGCTCACCTTCGTACCGAAGCCGCAGCCCGATGGCGCGCAGATCGGCCCTAAGGGTGAAGTGGCGGGCGATTGGAAACTGGACAAGACGTTCGGCACCGGAGCTACGGCAAAGCCAAACGGTGTGATCTACATTGTGAGCGGCGCCGGCGGCGCGGAGCTCTACAATCCCGAACAACAGACCGATCCCGGCAGCTGGCAGCCATTCACCGACAAGTTCTTCTCTGAAGTCCATTCGATGAGCGTGGTCGATATCGATGGCAAAGTCCTCCGCTTGAAGCAGATCTCCGATACAGGAAAGGAACTGGATGCGTTCAGGATCTCCAAGTAAATCGCTAAGGCCGGCGCTCAAGACGGCTCATAACTGGATCGGCTTGATCGCGGGTATTGTCATCTGCGTTATTTCGCTAGCCGGTAGTGTCACGGTGTTTCGCTACGATGTGCGCGATGCGCAATTGCCCAAACACAGCAGCGCGTCGGGCAGCGCGCCAATGGCCAGTCTGGACGAGGTCACCAAACAGGTGGCCCTTGTCCGGGCGGGCGCTCCGATTACCAAGATCCTGTTCCCAGCCAAGGCCGGCGATCCTCTCATTGTGGACGTAGGCACGGAAGGAAAGCCAGAGCACCTTGTACTGGACGCATCCACGGCTCAGGTGCTGGGTGTCGTCGATACCGGATGGATGGATTGGTTCATCGACCTGCATCGCAATCTCGTGTCAGGCAAGACTGGCCGCAGTGCCGTCGGCGTGATCGGCATCACACTGTTCATCCTTTCCATCACTGGTGTGCTGCTCTGGGTCTATGGAGCGCGGAACTGGCGATCGTGGATCTCCGTCCGGGCGCAAGGCTCTTCGCGGCGATTTCATTTTGAATTGCATCGCGCCGTGGGCCTGTGGGCGTGCGCGTTTCTTACAGTGGCTTCATTCACTGGCGTTGGACTCGCCTTCCCTGATACTTTCCGGCAGTCGTTAGCGTGGATGACCAGGGAGCCGATGGGCAACGAACCGCGCAAGATGGCGGGCGGGAAGAAGAAGTCGAAAAAAGAAGCAAAAACAGAGTTGATGCCGCTGTCGGACTATCTGCGCAACGGCACTGGCGCCATGCCCGAGGCTACACCTTCTGAAATGCGGCTTCCCCAACGCGGCAAGGGTGTTGTGGAACTCAGGCTGTCGCGAAGCGGCGACCTCACGCCTGGGCTGAATCGGGTTTACCTCGACCAGTCGACGGCAGCTGTGACATCCGCCACTCGCGCGGCGGACCGCCCCCTGAGCGCAAAACTCTTCGGCCTTTTCGCACCGATTCACTACGCGGAGCTGGGCGGATTCCCGTTGAGAGTGCTGTGGAGCCTGCTGGCCTTGACGCCGTCGGTGCTCTTTGTGACGGGTCTCATCACCTGGTGGAAACCGAAGAAGCGTGCTGTTCCGAAGGCCGTTCGCGAAGAGGTTCTTGTCGCGCAGTAAAGCTCAGAAGTACTGCGGCACCATCTCGCGCCAGTATTTCGCCCGGTGGGCTTCCCCGGGCCAGAGCGCGAAGCGGTGCGGAACGTTTTTGCCGGCAAGCGCCTGGCTCAATTCGTGATTGCTCTCTCGAAACGGGTCCTGCTCGCCGACCGCAAGTGTTATATCCATGCGTCGAAGAGGGTCGAGGAAACAGGGGGAGTCCAGATTCGGCAGGAAATGATTCGGCGTCATGAAATAGACGTCCTGATCGTAATGTCCACTGAACAGGTCTTCAAAGTGGCCGACCCTGCGGCTCAGATCATAGCGGCCGCTGAGCGCCACTGCTTTCTTGAACAACGCCGGATGCCGCAACGCGAGGTTCATCGCATGATAGGCTCCGATGCTGCACCCGTGCACGATCAGATCGGGGTCTCCGTTCTCTGAATGCATGAGTGGCACCACCTCCTCAAGGATGTAGCGCTCGTACTGGCGATGCCGTTCGATGCGTGCCTGGGGAGGTGCACAGCGGCAATAGAGACTCTCCGAATCGACTCCATCGACGCAGAACAACCGGAGTTGCCCGTTTTCGATTCGATGCCGGAGCGAGTCAACCAGTCCCCAATTTTCGTAGTCGTAAAAACGACCCTCGCGGGTTGGGAACACTAAGACCTTGCCGCCCGCATGCCCGAAGGCAAGCAGTTCCATCTCCCGGCCGAGGGCGTGGCTGAACCATTTATGATACTGGCGCTTCACCTGATCCCAGCGTAAAGGACGGATGTTCCAAACGAACGGTTAATGGGTGAATATTCGGTGTCGGTACAAGTTCAGGGTGTCGCTCCACAGGCGGTACCCGTCGTGGTTCATGTGCAAACCGTCTTCCAGGAATAACTCACCGCGCGGATTGCCCGCCTGGTCCAGCATTTCCGGGAAGACATCGACAAAGTATGCGGCCGGCCTCGACTCGATCTCATGGCGGACCATTTCGTTGACGCGCTGGATTCGATCCAGGAGCGATGCGCGGGCCGGACTTGGTTTGACAGAGACGAAGCCGAAAGGAATGTCGCCCAAAGACGCCGCAACCTTGTCCGCGATCGACCGGAACCAGCCAAGCACTTCCTGCTCGCTGCGTCCATCGCCAAGATCGTTGTCGCCGGCATAGAGCAGCAGCGACTGTGGATTTTCGGGCTGAATCAGGCGGTGAAAAAAGTGATCGCAGGCTTCAAGCGTCGAGCCCCCGAATCCAAGGTTCAGCACACGCGGGTCGAAGTCCTCCGCCAGAGTATCCCACAGCCGAATGGAAGAACTCCCATAAAACACAGGTGGACGGCCAGCGCCGGCACGATCTCTAGCTGCGCGCTCAAGCGCCTGAACCTCCTCTTCATACCAGAACATTCTCACTATGGTAGCGGCTTTGCCGCGAGGAATAAAGTCGCTTGACTGTAACCGTACTTTAGTCGATTTGAAACGACAGATTCGCAGGTGGATGTTACGCTGCCTATTACTCAAATCCTGCGTCAAGGTGACAACTCAATCATGACAGTTCCCCGTATTCTGCTCCTACTGCTTGCCGCGCTTCCGGCAGCCAACGCACAAGGACTTCTCGGCAAGATCCTCGGCAACGTAACAGACGCCTCTGGCGCGGTAGTAGCGGGCGCGAATATCAAGGTACGGAGCCAGGGCACCAATCTGGAAATCTCGGCCATTAGCCAGGCCTCCGGACTCTATCAGGTATCGAACCTGCCGATTGGAATGTACACGGTCACCTTTGCAAAACCTGGATTTCAGGCGGAGCTGCACTCTCAGATTCTCGTCCAGGCCGAGCGCGCAACCACCGTTAACGGCACGTTGCAGATAGGTGCCGTTACCCAGACGGTGGAGGTGACCGGAACTCCTCTGGTGAACGAGACGGACACGACCAACGGCTACGTACTTGAGGAATCCACCATTCGCAACACGCCTCTGGGAACGGGCAGCTTCACGCAACTGGCGCTCCTGTCGCCAGGTGTCAACGCCGATTTCCTGGCCGGGACCGGATCGAACGCTGGCGTCGGCAATCAGGCCATCTGGGCCAACGGGCAGCGGGATTCCTCCAACAGCTTCACGGTAAACGGAGTGAGCGCCAACAACCTGTTCAACGGCAAATCGGGCAGCCAGGTGGGCTCAAGCCGTTTCACCCTTAACACCGGACAGGGTGCGACAACGGCCGGCGAAGTCAAGACAAACACTTCCGTGTATGATGCGATTGGCCAGGGGTTGCCCGCGCCGCCAGTGGAGACGCTGCAGGAAGTCCGGGTGAATACCGCCATGTACGATGCAACGCAAAGTGCCAACTCCGGCGCGCACGTCGCGCTGATCACCAAATCAGGCTCGAATAAGCTGCACGGCGAACTCTACGAATACTTTCAGAACAATGTGCTTAACGCGGCGCCATTCTTCCGCAATGCGAACACTTCGATTCCAGTCGACCAGAAAGTACCGGCACTGCACTACAATCGCTTTGGCGGTACCATCGGCGGACCCATCGTCAAAGACAAACTCTTCTATTTCGGATCCTGGCAGAGCCATCGTGTCTCTGATCTTCTTGGAGGAACTTCGGCCGTCACCGTGCCTCAGCATCTGACCGACGACCGCAGCGCTACAGCGCTTGCCGCAGTGGCGCAGAAGGACCTCGGAGTCACCGTCGACCCTTCGAAGATCGACCCGGCCGCAGTAAAGATCATGAACCTCAAGATCGGCGGCCAGTACTTCATCCCCACTCCGAATGTCACGGACGCGGCGGTGGCGAAGCAGCTGGGCTACAACACCACATTGACCGGCCGCCCCAGCACCTCGCAATCGGACCTCTACAACGCGAACGTCGACTACAACTGGAACGATCGCGAGCGACTGGCCGGAAAATACTATTTTCAGAATGCACCCAGCACCAACCCTTACGGCAGCGGGTCGCTCAATGGATTCCCCAAAAC
>Ga0073936_10001077_pt1 | contig 42580 bp, 34 predicted proteins | sample AliMusrvi5mmetaG_FD_87041 | JGI IMG/M metagenome (GOLD analysis project Ga0073936, IMG submission 87041) | Freshwater lake bacterial and archeal communities from Alinen Mustajarvi, Finland, to study Microbial Dark Matter (Phase II) - Alinen... | ecosystem: Environmental > Aquatic > Freshwater >...
CAAACGTATTCGTGTCCAACCGGTTCGTCACATACTGCATCCCGCGCGGTATCACATCCATTACCGTCAGGTTGCTGATCGTCCCTTCAGGCAGCGTCACTTCAACCTTATACGTCACTGTCTTACCAATCTGCACATACTGGTTCGTCGAGTCCGCCAACAGATTCGTCTCACTGGTCCCGTCAAAGGTCTTATGGATTGCCATATTGGTGACCGTAAGACTGAGATAGGTCTTCGGGGCCACAGTCGAACGATAAGGAATGCCGGAAGGAGCCGCCCCATTGATCGTGTCAGAGGCCAGCAACTCTACAGCGTTTGAAAACACAAGATTCGGGGAGACGGCCTGAGACAACTTGATCGTAAACCGATTCGTCACCACCGTATTAGGAGGCAAAGCCGTCCCCGCCGAACTGGCAAAACTGTATTCGATATTACCCGAATTGAAATTGGTCGTGATCTCCCAACCCGTTTCCGGCGTCTCCATCACCAACGACGCGGGGTCAAAATACGCCAAGGGAAGCGTCTCCCTGACATTCAAGTCATAGGCATTGGCAAGCGCTAATGAACTATTGGTAACAAACAGGGTGACGATCACCGTATCACCGGCATCCAAACCGGAAACCGGGGACAAGGACCGACCTATGGACACCGCCGGCTCAACAATGGTGTAAGCCACCGAATTAGTCGTATTGGTCGTAAAGCCATCGGCCACTGTAACCTGATTACTCCAGCTCTTCTGATTTCCGAATGTTCCGGTGTTGTTAATCGGGTCATCCAAGACCACACATTCCAGCGAGAGGGTGAAATAGTCATTTGCCGTATTGCCATCCGGAGTATTGGTAATGACAGCAATGGTAAATTTCACAGCTTTTCCAGATCCGTCAAGGGTCGTCGAATCGGCCGGCGTAGGATCATCATCTGTGATGGCCAATCCGGCACCTTCATTCGTGGATAACACCGGCCCATTTGAAGGGATAACAAACTGATACCCTTTTCCGGGATAAGTAAGGGCGCCACTCGCATTGGCGCCCACCCAATCGAGTCCGGGGGGCAACTGGTCGGTGATCTGAAGGTTGGTGCTAACGCCGTTGGGAACATCGACATGAATCGTATAAACAATCCGTTCCCCGATGGCGAGATTCGGAGGAATGGTGTTCGTATCCGACGAGGATCCCACATCCTTGCGGACACCGGTCAGCGGGATCGCCAAAACGCCCACTGCCGCCGAAGCGGTGTAATTATTCAGCCCTCCGATTCCATCGGACCCATTGCGTTCAATCGAAGGAGAACCGGGCAGGGAGGTATAGTTAATGGTCGCCACATTGGAAATCACCGACCCCACCAGCTGATTCATGATCTTGGCTCGGACCACAATCGTCAGACTGCCGCCCACAGCCAGATTCGTCAAACCGGGGATCTCCGTCCCGGTAAGGACAAGCACCGAGCCCGTCGCGGTCCAGGGACCCACCTGCGCCGCCCCGTCAAATGTCATGCCAGGGGGTAAGGCATTGGAGAAGACGATGTCATAGGCGCTGGCGCTACTCCCGCCCATCTGATTGATCACGTTTGTAAACGTCACCGTGTCGCCCGCTTGCACATTGTTGGAATCGCAAGCCATGCTCAAGCCCAAAACCGGCTCAACCAAGTGCACGAAATTAGTGACACAAGGCGGGGCGTTGGTCATCCCGATCACGGTGAAATCAGGGGTTACGATGTTGGTGATTGCCACTCCCGCCAAATTGCCATACTGATTCCGCACCGTGGCAGGCACATCAATATCAAACGAAGCCGAGCTACTTCCGTCAAATAGAACCGGCAACAAATTAAATACCCCGGTTGTTCCAGGAACATAGGTATAATTAGTGATGGTTCCATTCAGCGCCGCTGACACCGGAGTATCAAAGCTAAAGTTATCCTCCTGGCTCAGGGCCAACACAACATTGCTGTAGGCGGCACCGAAGAATTTGGCGCTGATATGAAATAACAAAGGCTCCCCGATCCGGGCATTGAGATCATTCACCCCCGCCGAGACATCCTGGCCGGCATAGCGGACCGTCTTATTGATTTCAAATCCGGCGCCGGACATCTGGCATTGATCGAAGCCATAATACGCCCCACTTACCGCACTGATGGTGGCGCTTGTCATGGTATTGACCAGCGGTGCAGCCCCAAGTGTATTGGTCCCCACATACGTATAACTGGCAACCGGCGCCACCGGCGATACGCCGACCACTTCAGAGAGGACGGACAGCGGGCCTTTCCCCTGGACCACGGTCGCCTGAAAATCAAGACGCACAAAGTCATTCGGCGGTTTAAGCGCCAGGGTCGGCATCTCAATCAAAATATTGGTATCGCCCATGGTCTCCATTTTAAACGAATCCGCGCCTGATTGGGCGACAATCTGGGTCGAAACAAAAACCACGTTTGACCAACCCGCACCCAACTGCAACCGGATGTGCAGATTGGTGGTCGAGCCCGCATCAGCCCCGTTTATCATACTCAAGGTGAATCCCACCGTCTGCCCATTGGTCAGAACAATGCTTTGGGGCGTCAAACTGATATCGGGATCCGGGCGGGCGGGAATGGTACTCGCATCCTGAGTTACCGGCGTGGCGGAAATTTCAGGGCATATACTGTTAAATATCACCGTGGCAGGCGACGTTACACGCGAGGACACCACGGGCTCCAGATCCACATAACCCCAGTCGAGCGGACTGGCCGCCGTATCCATCCCCGATCCGTCACTGATCAGATTAAACGTCACAACAATGCCCTTCCCAGCGCCCAAATCCAAGTTCGTCAACCCATCCCCGGCATCGTCAGACAAATCCGTGACGCCGCTGCTGCCTGTCGTGGTAAAGTCAATGACCGCCGTCTTACCCAGCGGACTTCCCGTGAGAGTCACTACGGGGGTTCCGTTGAACTCACCATTGACTGACGCCGTTGAGGAGAATACAAAGCCGTCCGGCGCAGTGTTGGAGACAATGATCCCACGCCCGGTCGCACCGGAATTCGTGACCACTACCGTGCGCGTACCGCCCCAGGTTGTAAGTGACAGTGCACTGCCATCGCCGATCGTAACCAGTGGAACCGAGATCGAAGTCTGGTGGGTAGACGTATTCAGGCAGAGCGAATCAGGATCACAGCCGAAGTACACCTTGGCATCATTGTAAATATAGTTGCATTTATTGACCAACGTAGTCACCGAAATCGATATCGGGGAGTTGGTATGCGTAAAAATGGGGCTGTTCGCCAAGGACAGAAGCGTACTATTACTCCAAACCAATAAAGTCCCGTTGGTATAATCCGGGATCACCGAGGCGCCGAGATAGGTCACTTTGTCCGACAAGGTGTCTTCCAACCGTAGCGCCGGGACATCCACGGTCGATCCTCCGGCAGGAGAAATCGTCAGGTTATAAATATTGGTCCGGTTATAATCCACCACCGGCAACCCGGTGACGCCAAGGGCAAGAGCGGGTAAATCAATGCCCTGAATGGCGGCGACGGCGGGAGGCGAAATGAGGTTCCGGCCAATATCCCGATAGGTTGAGGCGGTCGAATACCGGCAGTCACTGGTGCTTGCCGCACAAGCCGCCAAAGTCCGGAACAGGATGGTCAGGCGGCCATTCGACTCCAACCCGGCAAACGGCGCGATCTGGCTCACATTCCACTCTAAATTGGTTCCCGCCGTCACGCCAGGATCAGAAGCCGTATTGGTCACCCCGCCATACACAAAACGGGTACTCCCCAGAACATAGGACATCCCTGCGGGCAGTACCTCATAGATATGAACGTCATAATCACGGATCTGACCACTATTCCAGATCGTGATTTGGACCTCATTACTCTGGCACAGTTTTCCGTTGGCCGCAAACTCAGTCCGCGCGATCAGGGCCCCGGAGTTCGATTCAAAAGTGGCGTTGCGGGACGTCGCCGATTGGCAAGTCTGGTTATTGCATCCATGGGAAACTGCAGCATGGACCGCATTCTGAGAAAAGCCGGTTATTCCGTTCGTAACCACGATTTCAAACTGACCCAAGGGCCGCAGATCATCCGCAAACCCATCATTATCAGCATCCAGCAAGTCACCGGGATTCACCACATTCCGCAAATCCCAGATCACATTCGTCGGCGTCACCACACAGTTTGTCACAGAGGCGGACATGAACACCACATTGGTGGGTATGATCAGTTCAGGAATTACGTTGTAGGCACTCCCGGCCCCGGTGTTCAGGAAGCTCAACCGGACAACATACTGGGTATCGGTAAGGAAGGTGACTTCGGGCTGAATAGCCGCCACCAAGTTTCCGGCGGGTGCCACGTTAGGCACTGCATTGGTGACAGAATACGCCACCTGCAACTGCGGTGTAATTGCCACAGGGACATAACTGTTATATTCCACCCGGGCCGCCTGCTTTTCCGGAACCGTCCGGGAACAAGCCCCCCGCAAAGTGTAGGTAATAATTCCCGCCCCATTGGGGTTCAGATTTCCAATATCCCACACCAGTTGCGTGGCGCTTACCACCGGGTCAAACCCGGTATTCGTCGCCCCCCCAAACAAAACCATGTTAGAGAAATGGGTTGAATTCGTCTCATAGGCAATCTGGGAACCATGGTTCCCCGCCGCATCCAGGTCCAGAATCACTTTGACATTATATGCCGCGAAAACGGCATTGGATCCCGACTGCAATCCCGGACTGGAAAGTTGCGCCAGATCAATGCGCCCGGTCGTCACCCCGCATGCTTCAAGATACTGGATGGCATTGAGGGAAATGGACATGGCACTGGCCCCGACATTCCAATAGACCGTCGCCGCTGATGATCCACACCCTGGCACAGACAACACCGACCGGTCACTGACCAACCCAGGCTGAATCGTCCACATTCCCCAAGAAATGGTCAGGTTGGTCGTGCTACTAAGGGAAGGATAAAGACTGTTCGTCAATCCGCTCAGATTAACCTGCAGATTGGAAAGCCCGGATACCGAACAAAGTGACGTCAGATTGGACCCATTGACCGTCACAGTCACATCATTGGTACTGGAAAGTTCACCCCAATTCCCCCCCAAATCTGAAGTAAACGTCACATTGGACCACCCCGGCAAAGAAGAACCGCTGAAATTTGTAAATGTATGGGAAAGGAATACGGTCCGGTAGACTTCCACCAGATTGGTTGGAGCGATTTTAATGCTGGCATACGAACACCCGCCGGTCCCTCCACCGGAAGGACAGCCGGTTCCTGCATACAAGAAAGTGCGATAGGCCTCCCCGCTACCTGTCACCGGCGTCACACAACCATGGCAATTGGTAAAGCTGGGAACAGTGATGGTATTATTAATGTACCCGACAGGTCCGGCGCAGGCATCTGCGATGGCCAGATCGAAACGGGCCGTTAAAATTCCATTCCCCGACATCCCGGTATTTGTCCATACCACATCAGTACCATCCACATATCCGCCGGCAGAAATATTCGTCGGCGTCAGATTGGCATGCGAGGGATAGGTATCACGCAGGGTGATCCATTCGTTGCTGGCAAAATTGTTGTAAGCAAAATACACTTCAAAATGAATGAGCCCGTTCGTTTCGGCCGTCTGGGAGGCCGGAACTGACATCGTCACCGAAGCAGAGGGAGACTGGATCACCTGCATGGCGGTATAGAGCGTCGGGGGCCCATAGGTACGGTCCGTGGCATCATGATAGGTAAAAGTGAAATACGTTGTCTGCAGGTTCGTGAAAATCGGGCAACTACCTCCCGGCACAAGGGTAAAGGCCAAATTGGTGCTCCCACCGGGCAGAATATCTCCGGCCTGAATCACTCCATTTGAATCCACATTATTGCCCGAAAGGGTCCACCCGGACGGAAGCATATTGCTGATGGCTACCGCAAAAGCGGTCCCCACCGTATCTCCCACTCCATTGGTAATATGTAGAATCAGATTGGTTCCCGCACAATAAGGCACAGAGAGCGGGGAAGCAGGAGTAAGCCAACCGGTCAACTTGGGAACCCGGTCAATCAGGGTAAGCCCCGCCGTTACCGTCTCCCCAACACTAGCGCTGTCTTCACAGGCCGAGTTGGTGGTGCAACCCCAACGCGCATCCGCCTTGTTCGACAGGTTGGAAACGGATTCCACACGCCCTGTCACCGCCACCGTCACCTCGCCATCCGGCGGCAGGTTCAACAACGCCGGGATCACTGAGCCGTCCCATGTGATCAACTGCCCTGAACCGGTTGTGGTGATAGTCGATGGAACCACACTGCAATTAGTGAGACTGAAACCGGATGACAGGCGATCTGAAATCACCACATTTTTCGCACTGCCCACCCCGACGTTCTTGACTGTGACCGACCAACCGACCAAGTCATAACGACCCGCCGATTGGGTCAACGGGGTCTTGGATATAGTCAGATCCCCCCGGTAAAGAGTCAACGACGCCGTCGCGGTCTGGTTGGTTGGCGCGGCGGTGGGGGGCTGGTTAAATACCGCATTTGCCGCAAACTGCCCCGTGGCGGCTGAACAGCTGCCCGCCACCTTGTAATAGATCGTGACCTGCCCTCCCCCTTGCAGCCCGACCGGGAGGTCCCCTTTGCCGGGTTCCGGTACAATCATAGTCGCCCAATCCGCCGCTGTATCCGTATCCACGTTCGCGGCCGGCGTACGGGCAATGGAACGGTTCATCAGGACCAGTTGACAAGGAATTGCAAAGGGGGTGGTCGAATTCCCATAAGACATACCATCAATCACCACAGAGTTTTGATCCAACAGGCGAACCCCGTCACCATAGTCATTCAACCCATTGCCGATCCGGCCTTCCACCACTTGATAAACTTTTCCCGTATAGCTATTTATACCGCCATGCGTTTCGTAAAAGCAGTTAGTGCTCCCCGCTACAATCACAAATTCACCTGGATCAATCGTAATCACCGGGAGATTACAGACCGTTCCGGGAACAGAATCCTGGACCTTCCAGCCGTTCAGGATGAAGGCGTTCGTGGTCGGGTTATACAACTCAAACCACTGATAGCCTTCTTTGTTGTAAGTGTTGGTGGCATTGTAGAATACCTCGGAGATAAGAACATGATTTACCGTCGAAGGCGTAATGATATTGGTCAACCCCCAGATCAAATTCAGGCCGTTCGTAGTCGGATCAGCGGCTGAGCCGGTGCGGGTCGATCCGTCGGGCATCCGGATTACCGTTTCACCGGGAACATACGAAAAATTTGCGCTGGGCAAAGTATTCGTAACCGTCAACCCATCCAATACCGTCCCGGTATTGATGATGGTGTTCGTCAGGAAAATTGTGTCACAAAGCGAGGCCGTCGACGGCCCCGTAAGCGTATGGGTGATGCCCCCATGGACAACAGACGTCAAAAATAAAAAGCTTGCGACAGCAGAAAACAGTCTATCCGTATTTGGATATTTCACGATAGCCCCCTAACGTAATTCTCCAAGAGCAATAGTTTACCACAACTTAAAGTAGATTATATTAATGTTTGCGACCGATTACCACAATGTTAAAAACGAATTAAGGACTGGATATGTCCACATAAAGCACTGCATGTCGAGATTATGAAAGAAGCAATAAATCCACATTGACGAAATGAACAGAAGTGGACAAGGTTAACAGCTATCAATTTCGACTTGCAGGTTAACGGTTATGACGGATTCAAGCTCTGAAAAAATAAAAACAGATGGGACGCCCCTGACCGACGCCGAGGTTCGGCGGGGTCTAAAAACCAACATTATTGCAGGCTGTCTTGGCAATATCTGGGCCAATATTGCGGGCGGCATGCCGTTGACCATGCTCATGAACGCTCTCGGGGCCAGCGGCGTTATGATCGGACTGACCTCCACCGTGGGACAGTTGGCCATGATCCTGCAGGTTTTCTCGGCTCTGGTGGCTGAACGCCTGCCTGCCCGGAAACCTTATTGGGGCACTCTCGTCATCATCCACCGCCTGTTATGGTTTATTCCTGCCTTGCTCCCTCTCTGTGTACCCCCTGGCACCCCTTGGATGGCGGCCGCCGTCGTGGGCGTGGTTGCTGTCAGTTCCATTCTGGCTCAACTGGGAACCGCCCCCTGGTGGAGTTGGATGGCAGACTTGGTCCCCCCCCAATCCCGTGCCAGCTTTTGGGGGACCCGTCACAGTCTGGTATCGCTGGCCGGTCTGCTCGGCATGATCGGGGCAGGCTGGGCACTGGACTTGTTCAATGACCCCACCCAACCTCGGAGGGTGCTCAACGGATTCGCCCTCGTCTTCAGTGTCGCCGCAGCCCTCGGGGTCGCGGATATTATTGTGCACATGCGGGTGCCGGAACCGAAGCCCTGGGGTAACCTCTCCCGCGGCAACCTGCTGGAACGTTTCATCCAACCCCTCAAAAACCGGGATTTTCTATGGCTGACCCTCTCCATGGGGATCTGGACCTTCGGGGTCGGCCTGATCGCCCAATTGGGGTTTGTCTACCTCAATCGCGTCTATCAAATCGGGTACAGCGCCATGTCGGCCCTGGTCATCAGCGGGATGATCGGGGCTTCCATTGCGGGCTTCCTCTGGAGCTATGTCATGGATCGCATGGGAGCCCGTAATTTCGGAGCCGTCATGATGATCATCGCCCCCGCACTGGGCGCAGGCTGGTTCTTCATGCTCGACACCAGCCTCACGTTGCATTTCCCTTTTCTGCCTCCATTTTCATTGCCTCAACCCCTGTTGATCCTTCTGATCGCCAATATCTTCGGGGGGCTGATCTACTCCGGTGTGGGCTTGTCTCAGGTCAGTCTGGTAGCCGCCTTAATGCCTGCTAACGGGCGCACAATGGCCATGGCCGTCCACTGGAGTGCCGTGGGAGCACTGGGCGCTCTCGGTCCGCTGGCCGCCGGAAAAATCATGGACTGGATGAATGCCCATCCCTGGCACTGGATTATGCCCACAGGGACAGCCTTCGGGTTTTTCCATGTTCTGATCATTCTGCAAACACTACTCGTCTGGCTGGTGGCCGTCAGACTGTTGCTGGCCGTAAAACAACGGAAGGGCGAAATGACGTTCCGTACGGCACTGGCCAGTCTCCAGGTGAGCAACCCCCTCCGGATGGTCTCTGGGACCTTTAATGTCATGTCGTTGCTTAGTTCCACAACCAGCGATGGCCGCGCGGGTGCCGTTCGCAAACTCGGTGAAGACCGGATCCGGATCGCCGTGCGGGATCTGATTGAAAAACTGGAAGACCCCTCCTCTGAAGTGCGGGAGGAAGCCGCCATGGCGCTGGGCCGGATTGGCGGCCCGGATGCGATCGAAGCCCTGGTGCAAAAACTGGATGACCCGCACATCGACCTCATCCCTCAAATTGCCCGCGCTTTGCGCCAAACCCATGACCGTTCCAGCGTCGACGCCCTCATCCGCCGGCTCAGGGATGGGGATCGCGAAACCGTTTCTGAAACCGCACGCACACTGGGTGAAATCGGTGACGCACGGGCCTCCGAGCCGCTGCTGAAGGTGCTTCAGGAAAGCCATGACTCCAAAGTGATTTCCGCTTCCAGCGAGGCGCTGGCCAAACTGGGCGAAATGGCGGCCATTTATGAAATCCTTCCCCGCCTCCAACAAACCGCTAATCCTGTTCTAAAACGGTCACTGGCTGTTGCCGTGGCCGATTTGATCGGGGAGCCGGGCGAATTCTACCGCATCTTAATCCGCGAACAGCGGAGCCGGGGATCCGAGATCGAAGAATTATTTAATAATTTGAGAGATTTGATTCTGTCAACCACCCAGGATCACCTGCAGGATCAAGGTAAAGCCCTGATCGAAAAAACACGCCAAATCGAAAAGGCCTATACGATCGGAAACCTCACTGGCCTGGAAGATCGCTTGTTCGACTTATCCATCGGCCTGGCGGCCCTTAACTACGGGATAAAATTCGGCGGAGACACCGAGGCTTTTGTGGAGACCCTTATCTGGCATGATCCGCGCTTCGGCGTCGGGGTGTGGTACCTGGAACTCATGCGCGAACTACCCGGATCATTTTGCCCTGACGATACCGATGCCCTGCTGGGTATCTATATCCAATCCCTCTGGGTGGTTACGTAAGTCACCCGCCCAAGCCGGGAGATCAGCGGAACCGGTTGATTTTCCCTGTCAGGCAGTCGGCCTCCAGTAAGGTCCGGTATTCAATTTCCCGCCAAGACTCCCGCTCTCCGGGATGGGTCATGAGAATGCCCGTTCGGCTTTCCATGCACTCCGTAAAGCGCTGAAGGTATTCAGGATAGGCCCGATGTCCGTCATAGGCATAGATCCCAGCAAACCCGGAATTGGTGTTTAGGCCCCGCTTTTCCAGGGCGTTGCGGAAACGGCGCCCAAAGAACCCTATGGCCAGGCATTTCAGGGGTGAAACCCCTTGCCGGGTGATTTTCCCCAGAGACATGGCGGAATTGCGAACATAGAACCCCGTGGCCGAGTTCACTGTGTCGAGAAACTGCAACAGCCCCTCCCGCACGCCGGGAAATTGATGAACATGAAGGTGGCTGTCGACATAATCCGGAACATGGCCAGTCAACTGGCTGAAACGCTCATACTGACTCCGCACCTCATTCGCCACCTCTGCCGGGTTCACCCTGCCCCAGATTCCGCGACGCAACAGTGATCCCATGGAGGGCAGAAGACCTGAAGCTTGGCGCAATGATTTCACCGCTTCGCCCGCGCAGACAGGAGGAATATCGGTCAGGGTCAGATGAAGCCCGATATCCACCCGATCCTTGTGCGTCAACAAACCTGCAAACGCAACACGATCAAAATGAGGCAAAGCCACCATACAGGAGACAGCGGACACCCGATCCCGTTCCACCAGCTTGATAATGGCGCGATTAATGTCCTCCGAAAGCCCGAAATCATCTGCACAAACGATCATAGGGGGCTTCTCCGTCAGACCGGGGGCGAACACCGCTTTCGGATCGCTTCGACAATGATCTCTGCGGCTTCTTTGGCGCCATTGACCCCCAGGGTGGGTGACCGGCTTTGCATCCCCTCCCAGCGGTTTACCCGGCAGAGTTCCCTGACCTTGTCCACCACTTCATCCTCCCGCACGACATAACCATACCCCATGTTGGCCAGAACCCGGGCATTGACATATTGCTCGGCATGACCCGGCACAGGGATCACGAAGGTTGGTTTTCCCAACGCCATGGCTTCGCTGACGGCGGAGAAGCCGCCATTCACCACAATGGCATCCGCCTTCTGGAGATAGGCAATATTATTCATCAATCGCCCCCGATAGGTCACCCGACCGACATTCACTCCATCCCGCCCGATCACATCCACCTCAAAAGGGAAAACCCCGTCTCCGAAGTTCACCTTTGAGGCAAATATTGAACCACTGAGCAGGAATAACATGGATTTCATGGCGGCCGGCAAAACCGGGACCGGCGCAGTGGCGGGCAAAGACTCCAGCACTGAACGACGGACAATCAGCCCGACGCGGCGGATGCGGGGATGACGGACTGCGACGGGAGACGCAGAGGGACTAATAACCAAATCACAAAAGTAACGATGGAAAAGGTAATCGGTGTACTCAACAAACCAGAAATGACTCCGGATGTTTCGCGGCGGGTTGTCACATTTCAGATATTCCGACACCACAACATCGGCATTATTCAGCCCGATGATCGGGATTTTACGGCGCCGGAGCGGGGAGGTGATGTATTCCGAATCAGTGACCGCAATATCAACGTGAAGGCGCTGGAGGAGTTCCTCCAATTGCCGTCTCTTGTCAGTGGATTTTCCGTATAAGGCATGAATCGAGGCGAAGGTCCGCCACCCGCTTACCCCCCCGTCTTTCCCCGAATAAAAGAACGACTCCATGGGGGTCAAGGAGGCAATGCCCTTGACGCCGGAAAAATACATGAGTCCGTTCCCCGAGGTGAGCACATGGATGCGGACCCCGCGTTCCATGAGATGTTCCATGATGGCGTGGCAACGGGTGCTGTTCCCCATCCCAAGCCCATTAATGATGAAAAGACAATCCCCCTCCATCATTCCCGATGTGCTTTCATCAGCCGTAGTACAGCCTTAAAATTCATGCAAAGGAGGCTAGATCCCTAGGGAATCAGAGTCAAGTGAGAATAAACCCTCTTTTAACGCTGCAAAAGCTATCGACAAATCACTCAAGATATCACTAGCATGCCGTCTTTTTCACCCCATGGGAGCCAAAGGCATGTCATCAGATAAAACAGCAAAAATCGGGTTGGCCGTTATCATCATCGTGGTAAGCGCCTTAATGATCGCCTTCACGGCCCACGCCGCGACCAAGGCGGGACGCAACGACGTCTGTGATTTTCAGGCCTATTACGTTGCCGCCACAGCGCTGTGCCAACACAGCGACCCCTATGTGTATGCAGATAGACCTTATATCTACCCGCCTCTTTTCGCGACCCTCTGCATGCCGCTTGCCTCACTCCCCATTACCTCAGCCGCCGCTTGCTATATCCCCATCATGGTGGCGGCCGTCCTGCTCTCTTTTTTCTGGGGAACCCGTGAATTCATGGAGCGTTTCGGGGTCCCGCCAAAAAGAATATTGATGGCCCTCTCCCTGTTTATCGCCTTCATCATCATGGAAGACCGGGTTAAGTCGGATCTCCAGATGTTTCAGGTGAACTCCTTGCTACTATTCTTGTCTATTCTCTCGCTGCGCTGGCTGGACCGCCGCCCCACCCTCGCCGGCTTCGCCTTGGGACTGGCGATGAATATCAAAGTTTTCCCCATTATCTTCCTCCCGTATCTGATGTTTCGTCGACGATGGAAGACCGCCACCGCCATGGTGGGTTCCACAATCCTTTTCGGGCTACTCCCTGCGGTTGTGATCGGCTGGAAAACCAATCTCCAATATCTGGCACAATCCTCGGGTGGATTTCTCTCACTTCTGGGGATCCATCTGGATGTTCAACAAAAGGCTCAAATCAAGGATGTCACCGCTTCCTATAGCGTTTCCCTCCCCAGTGGACTGGTCCGCATGATCGGCCCTGATCATCCCACGCTGGCGTGGATCCTGGTCTGGGGCATCTTGATTAGCCTCATTGTTTTCGGGGCCTGGATCTACGTGCGACGGGGATTACCCCGGGTACGCTGGCCCGATCAAATGGAACAACGGGAACAGCCTTGGCGCGCCCTGATAGCCATGGAATGGGCGACCCTCACCGCCATTGCTCTCATCTTCAGTCCTCAGACCAATTCAAGACATCTCCTGATGCTCGCCCCCCTGGCCCTTCTGGGCGCCGTCATGATGGTTAAGACCTTCAAAAAACAAGGATGGGGGTTTCTCCTCACCGGGACCGCTTTGGTTTGGGCAGGGCTGACCTTGCCTCCGGGAAGTTTTAAAATTCACTTCCTCTACCACGCCCATGTTTTCTGGCAATTTGTGGGCGGCCCCTCATGGATCCTTCTGGCCTCCCTTCCCTTCCTCCTCTGGGGCGGAACCAAAATCATCAAGGATATTGGGTCAGATAAAATCCCGTAAGCGCCTCAACAAAATCAAGATATGCTTCGTCGCCATCATGGATGCAACGTGGTTCTTGGTGAAACGATTCTGCCGGATATGCCAGGTCAATAACCGTCGCACAACGGCTAGATCAGCCTTTTCCAGCAAGGCAGGATCCTTGACAAACGCCATTGCTTCCGTCTCCCAGTTTTCCCAATCGAATCGCACGACAAACCCATTTTTGTAGCAGGCATCCATAAAACGGGAGACCAACTTCATAAAGTCGGCATCCGGCCAGTCAGCCTCATCCATTGGAATTTCTCCCGTAGGACAAAACGCCGGATCTTCGAAAATGGGGATGAATTCCAGCAAATTAGCCAGATTCTGCGGCTCAAGGACTTCAGACTCTTTAAGTGAACAGGTTTTCATGGTTTCTCCTAAGGGACTAAATTCAAAGCGGCATCTCACGGAGAGACCGTTCCCGGGCATTTTGCTGAAGGGCTTGCCAAACTTCATCCGGGGCCTCTGCACCGGCAAACGCCTTCCAATATAACCGCGCTAATCGTTCATACCCATCAGCAAATACCGGGACTTCAAGCCGATGCCAAATATCACTTCGGACCAACTGATCCACCACCAACCTTTTTTGAATGGAGTTATCCAAGCCTTTCATCCGGCCGGCTAATTCTTTCTGGATAAACGTCTCCAGCGTCAAGGCTGCTGACACCTCTGAGTCCTTCATGTTTTTCAATCGCTGGAGTGCCACCCCGGCTTCAGTGGGACGCTGAAAGGCGTACAAATAAATCGCAGCCTCCCTCAGAAATCCAGATACTACCATGGCGACCAGCGGATCTGCCGGAGGTTTAGTCCCGGCGCCGTTTCGGAGCATTTTGATGGCCACATCCAGCCGCGGACCGCACTGGTAACGCTGTCGTTCGGGCACATATACCAGCGCCCCCCCCTTCACGGTCTCCGTCAGGGCCATCCAAACCAGCCGGTCGCACCATACCGCATCCCTCGAGGAAAGGGTACGCCCCCGGAAGCCCCAGTACATGGCGTGCGTTTCCGGCAACCGCCAGTCGAGCGGGCCATAGGCCGCGTCCAGAGCCTTCATCACATCCCCGTTCAAACCCGCCGCAGCAAGTGCCCGGGACGCCTGCCCCTGCCTATCCATCTGCGGATAATCTGCAAGCCCGCCGCCCAGCAGTCGAGTCATTTCCGCGGCCCAGGCAATTCGATAATAGAGCGTGGCTTCATCCCATCGCCCGCCAACCTTGTCATAAAACATCCAGCCTAATTCCCAATACAGCTTGGGACTGGAAGGATTGGAGGGGATGCCTTCATCCCTCAGGAGCCGGACGCCGTTTTTCACCCAATGCCAGCGGTCCGCCGGATCGGCCACCACGGCGGTAATGTTATACGCCATATTCCAGGCATGATAGACCCATATTTCAGGATATCGCGGCTCAAGGCGGGTAATCCAATCGGACAACTGAGCGACTTCGAAAAACTTCCCTTCCTCCTGAAGACCCGCCGCCCGGACCCAAAGGAAATCGGCTAGCAACCCTCGAAACCCACCCAGCGCTACAGATACAAACCGGACCCCGGGCGGGGCTTCCGAAGTCAAGTTACTCATTGTGGCCACCCGGGGCGAATGCCCCCCCCAGACGGCCGCCAACACCAGCAGGCACCCTGCCAGAAGCATGAGCATAAAAGTCGAACGGTTCAGATTCACCACGTTTCCTGATGGATCAACTCTGCCAATGGTTTCCGGATCTTGGCACGTTCGGGTTCGGCGGGATATCCCAGCGGCATCATGGCCAATGGCTCAATACCCGGGGGAAGATTCAGAATGCTCCGGACTCGGGCGGGATCAAACGCACCAATCCAACAAGTACCCAAGCCCAGGTCCGCGGCGCAGAGGGTCATGTGGTCAACCAGGATCGCCCCATCCACATCCGCATAATTCTTACTATCCGACCGTACCCATGCCTGCGACGATTCGACACAAACCACAATGATCACCGGCGCCTGCCAGAACCAATCGCGCGGATAGGTAATGCCCAATTTCCGCCGCTGCTCTTCACTCCGCACAACAATCAAATGGCAGGGCTGCCGATTGGCTGCAGAGGGAGCCAGGTGCCCCGCCTCAAGAACCTTTTCAAGCACCTCTTCAGGAACAGGCTTGGCCTCATAACACCGCACACTAAACCGCTTTTTTGCCAGATCAAGAAAGTTCATGGTTCCTCCTTACCGGCAGCCCAGCACAACCCGATCCCGGTTCCCAAGATCCTTGTTAACACGTATTCCGCTGAAGCTGTTACGGGTTAACCATTCCACAACAGAGACGCTCTGGTCAAAACCTATTTCAAGGAAAATCCAGCCCCCGGATCGCAATACGGACACCGCCTGCTCCACAAGTCGCTTGATCAGGTCCAGCCCATCCGCCCCTCCATCCAGCGCCGACATCGGTTCATGCTCCCGGATATGGCGCGGCAAGGCACAGCAATCAGAGGTCGTAATATAAGGCAGGTTGGCCACCACCGCATCAAGGGATCCCGATTCAAACCCCTCCAATAGATTGCCTGTTTTGAAATGAATCGCTGCCCCCACCCCGTTGAAGGCCGCATTTTCACGGGCCAGTCCCAGCGCGGCCTCGCTGGCATCCACGGCCGTGTAACCCGCCACAGGCTTGGCCAACGCCAGACTGATCGCCACACAACCGCTCCCTGTTCCCACATCCACAATCGCAGGTTTTTCGATTTTCCATAACGGCTCGCAACCCAAAACACAGGTGATCAAGCTTTCGGTATCCGGACGCGGAATCAATGCCCGCTTGTCGGTCTTGAATCGACGCCCCATGAACTCCGTATCTCCTATCACATATTGAAGCGGCTCGCCGACCCCCAACCGCTTGATCCCTGCCCGCAATCCAACCAATTCGGGCTCAGACAAAAGCGTTTCGAAACGGATGTAGAGTTGGAGGCGGGGACATTTCAGCACGTGGCTCATCAATTGTTCCATGATCAGCCGGGGATTTTCAACACCCCGTCCGGCCAGATAGGCCGTACCAGACTGCAGGACTTCCAGAAGTGTTTTCATCCCTTTAAAGAGGCCATTTCTTTACGGATTCGAAGCTCCGTATCGTGATCTTGAAGGGCGGCAATCAAGTCATCGAGGGCCCCCTCCACAACCCGATTCAGGGAATAGATCGTATAGTTAATCCGGTGATCGGTCAGCCGATTCTGGGGGAAGTTGTAGGTCCGGATCTTCTCACTGCGGTCACCGGTTCCGATCTGGGTACGCCGGAGGTTGCCGCTCTTTTCCTCTTCCTGGCGCTGCTGCCAGTCCAACAGACGCGCCTTGAGCACACTCATCGCCTTTTCCTTGTTCCGGTGCTGGGAGCGCTCATCCTGACTTTGCGCCACCAACCCGGAAGGAAGATGCGTGACCCGAATGGCTGAGTAGGTTGTGTTGACGCCCTGTCCACCAGGCCCGGAGGAGCAGAAAATATCGATCCGCACATCTGCAGCCGGAATATCAATGTCATCCACCTCATCCACCTCCGGAAGCACCGCGACTGTTGCCGCCGAAGTATGGATCCGCCCGGATCCCTCGGTGACCGGTACACGCTGAACACGATGACAGCCGGACTCATACTTCAGAAAGCTATAGACATTGGAACCGGTGATGGAAAACACCACTTCCTTATACCCCCCGACACTGGACGGGCTGGCATCGATGATGGAAATTTTCCAGCGCCGTTCGTCACAATACCGGCTGTACATCCGGAACAGATCCGCAGCGAACAGGGCGGCCTCATCGCCACCTGTCCCACCACGGATTTCCATGATGACATTGCGTTCATCGTTGGGATCCGGGGGAAGCAAGATGCTCAGGAGTTCTTTTTCGGCAACCGGGTACGCTTTCTCGAGCCCGGCGACTTCCTCGGCAGCAAGCGCTTTCAAATCAGGATCGGCATCCTCCGCCGCAAGCAAGGTGCGTTGTTCTTCCAGATCACGTTGGATCCGGAAATAGATATCCGCCTTTTCTATGATCTTCCGGAGCCGCGCATGTTCTTTAACCGTCTCGCGAAATTTTTTCTGATTGGCAGCTACAGCCGGATTGGCAATATCTGCTTCCAGATGAGCCATGCGGGATGCCAATTTATATATGTAAGCTTTATCGATCACGTCAGATACTCCAAGCCAGAAGGAGGCCGGTGATACAAAACGGAAAAAGGCCAGAACACCTTTCGGTCTTCCGGCCTTTTCCTATTATCTGAACTTACTACTTCTTCGCGTAACGCTTTCGGAACTGTTCCACACGCCCCTTGCTGTCCTGAAGGGCTGAACGGCCAGTATAGAACGGATGACAAGCTGAGCAGCTGTTCACATGCATGGTCTGACTGGTCGACTTCACCTGGACGATCACTCCACAAGCGCAAGTAATCGTGCCATCAACATAACTTGGATGTATATCCTTCTTCATAACGAACCTTTCTTCAAAAAAAGCCGCGTACTTTTACCTGATTCCCCCCTGTGGCGCAACCACTTTCTCGGGGTCCGCTTAATTTGCGGTATCCAGCGCCTGACGCAATTCCTTCACCAAGGCCGCCAACCGCCCCTCTCCGGCCGCCTTCACCAGGGCACTTCCCACCACCACGCCATCCGCATAACGGGCCGCTGATCGGGCTTGCACCCCATCGCTGACACCAAAGCCCGCCGCGATGGGAAGCGATGTATTCTGCCGCAAACGGGCCAAATGCTCGGAAACGTCCGTTGGAATTCCCGCCCTTTCTCCCGTAACCCCTTTCACCATAATGTAATACACAAACCCTCGCGCATTCTTCAGGATTAAGGATAATCTTGCCGCAGGAGTTGTGGGGGCAACCAGGGAAATAAAATCCAGTCCCTGTTTGTCCAGATGCGATTTGAACTCATTGCTTTCTTCAAACGGGAGGTCCACCACCAGAAATGCATCCACGCCCGCCTCGGCAGCCGCTTTTGCCAGCCGGGCATAGCCATAGCTGAAAAAGGGATTGGCATATCCAAAGATAACAATGGGCGTATCAAAATCCTTGCGCAACCGACCCGCGAGCTTCAAAACCCCATCGATGGTGGTTCCTGCCTCCAGACCGCGCCGACCCGCCGCCTGGATCACAGGACCGTCGGCGGTGGGATCCGAGAACGGGACGCCCAACTCCAAAACATCCACCCCGTTTTGAAGCGCCTCACGGCAATGGTTCTCAGAAATTTCAAGATCCGGATCGCCCCCCATCAGGAAGCCCACCAGCGCTTTACGGTTCTGCTTTTTTAATGTCTCAAAGGTCTGTTGGATCCGGTTCATAGTCATGAATTGCCTTAAATTCAACAGGTTGCCAGAAACAGAACAGGCATTCAAGCTTGAACGGACTTCCGTTCAGCGCGTGTTCAGACGACCAATATTGGCTGTGTTGGGCGCCCTTTTCTGCCTCAATTGGACGAAAGCAGGAATTGACATGACGTATATAGGCTTATAGAGTATACGTCATGAATGCAAAACTGACATTGCGCATGGAAGATACCCTGATCCAGGTCGCCAAGGAAGAGGCGAGCAGGAGGGGAAAATCGGTTTCCAAAATGGTGGGCGAGTTTTTGGGATCCCTGTCTACCACAGCCCGGAAGCCAACAGAACTTCCCCCCATCACCTCTTCGTTACTCGGGGTTCTTAAGACAAACGGTGTTTCCGAGAAAACCTATCAGCAGCATTTGAAAGATAAATACTTGTGAAGGTTTTGATTGACACGAACGTGGTACTCGACGTGCTATTGGATAGGCGTCCCTTTGCCCACGCTTCTTCCGGAATCTTTGCATTGATTGAACAATCCAAGCTGGAGGGAATCCTCTGCGCCACAACGGTGACGACCATTGATTACCTTCTCACTCAAAGCTTACCCAGGCCCGCCGCCCGCCAAACCTTGCGGAAATTAATGGAACTATTCGAAATTGCTCCTGTCAACCGGACCGTTCTCGAAGAAGCACTCCAAGGTAAGATGGTAGATTTTGAGGACGCCGTGCTGGATCAGGCGGGGCGCCTGGCAGGCGCCGAGTTGATCGTAACACGCAACCAGAAAGATTTCCGATACGCAACCCTGAAGGTATCCAGCCCTGACGATCTGCTGGCCAGGCTGCACCTCTAACCTTCGTAAGCGGCGAGGCGATACAGGACGGACGGATACAGCCCCGAAAAAACGAAAGCGCTTTCGTTTTTTCCAGCGAACCTTGCCACGCTCATGTAATTCTGCGCCGTCTTGATGAGTAATGTATCGGCTTTATCTCCTGGCTTTTAAAAGCTATTGCATATATTTCCGATATGCATTATATATGATGCGTATCAGGAATATTATCGACATGAACTGGACGGAATTCAGAAACAACCTAATCGATCTTGGATGCTTCAGCATCCATCAGGTTTATGCATGGCAACCTGAATTTGACCGGAATAACTTTGTCCGCTGGACACGGAAGGGATATTTATTGCGTTTGCGGCAGGGATTATACGCATTCCCGGAATACAAGGGCAAGCCGGACATGGCGGCGTATTTCGCGGGAAAAATTTACAGTCCGTCATATATCAGCCTGCATTCGGCGCTCTCGTTTTACGGACTGATCCCTGAATCTATTATCCAGATCACGAGTGTAACCTCCCTGAAGACAGCCCTGTTCAAAAATGTCTTCGGGGAGTATTCGTATAAGAGCGTACGGGATGATTTGATGTTTGGCTATACCCCGCGACCGCTTGCGGATGGCCGCACAACAGCGTATGCCACCCGCGAAAAAGCGTTGCTGGATCTTCTCTATCTGTACCCGTTCTACAACACAGAGCGCGAACTTGCCAATCTCAGGCTTGACAGTGATATCCTCCATGAGGATTTGAACCGAACCGAATTGGAATCGTTGGCGGCACGGTTTCATTCCAGAGCGCTGGAAAAGCGAATGCGATTATTAGTGAAGGTATATGACTTATGATCTCCATAGACCATATTAAGAATTTCTACCCTGCGCCCATGCGGGGACATGCAGGGTTTCTGAAGCACATCCTCAAGGAGTATGTCCAGTTACTGGTGCTTGACTATCTTTCCACCTCCCCTCATGTCCGGAAAATGACCTTCATCGGCGGCACAAACCTGCGCCTGGTCAAGGGGATTGACAGGTTCTCTGAAGATCTGGATTTCGATTGCAAGAATTTCTCCGAGGAAGATTTTTCCAACATGTCCAACGACGTGCTTGTGTTCTTGAGGCGCAACGGATTCGAGGTGGAGGCCCGAGATAAGGACAAGAGCAAGTTGACAGCTTTCCGCAGCAGCCTTCATTTCCCGGGTCTCTTGTTGGAGTTAGGAATCTCCGGGCATAAGGACGAACGTTTTATGCTGAAACTCGAGGCTCAGGATCAAGGGGTGTCGTACGCTCCGGCCATGGGATTCATCAAGGGGTGCGGTTTCTTTTTCTCTTTCCCCACCCCTCCTGATGAGGTGCTGTGCGCAATGAAAGTCTCCGCCATGCTCTCCAGGGGCAAGGGCCGTGATTATTATGATGCCATGTTCCTGCTCTCACAGGCAAAGCCGGACTATTCGTTCCTATCAGCACGGTGCGGCGTCCGGAACTTGCTGGAATTAAAAGCGGCTGTGGCCAAGTCACTCCAAGAGGTTGACCTCACGCAGAAACAGAAAGACTTCGAACATTTGCTGTTTCATCGTGATAACAGTTCACGCATCCTTCATTTTCGCGAATTCATTGAATCTCTGTAACCGCTGAGGTTCTTCGAAATAATCTCAACCCTTTTACAGCCAAATTTAAAGTGCGATTCTATATTGAAGGACGCGTTAGATGCGAAAAGGGGTTCTGGAAACAACAAATTAATCAGGTGCAGTACATAGAGCGACTATCCACCAGTTGATCGGCCAGCAGGCTCATGATTCGCTGGGCGGCGGCGGCAGCGTCCTCGCGGGTCTCACCTGCCAACGCGACGCCTGCGGAGACCGGTTTCGGATTCTGCGGAACCGTCTTGCCCCTCAGGGCGTCGAGTGCCCGGTCCAACGAGCGGGTGCTCATCTGGCTGAGGGCGGTTTGCCGCCCGGTTCGCGGGTCGGTCAGCAGCGTATCAGGAGTGAGTGTGGCGGCCTTCTCGTCAGGCAACGCGGCGAGGCAATACTCTTACGATTGACGCACCATGCAATAACTTACTTGAACCACTTGTGAACCAAATCCGGCTTCACTAAAAACAACGGGATCACAGAGGGCTTCCATACCAAAATGGAAATGATCTCGAGACGCGCCTTCGGATTCAGAAATTTTGACAATTATCGATTACGAGTTAGGATTATGTGTGCCTAGGAACTCGGCTGGTGCCCCCGTTAATGTCCGAGAGCCTACAATTTCCATGAATGCCCTGAAGTGAGAACTGCCTTCCGCCCGCTTATTGGCTGAAGTGCTAATTGGCGCGCCCACGGGGAATCGAACCCCGCTTACCAGGATGAAAACCTGGTGTCCTAACCGATAGACGATGGGCGCTTCAGTAGAATGAAGGGGCGGAATATATCAAACTTGAACCAGAGCGCAACCACAAAGGCATCACGAATAAAGGGAGAAATCTTTGGCGTGTTACGGCGCCTTTTTCGCGGGTTTTGATTCCATACGCCAGCGTTGCAGTTCCTTCAACATGGCAGCATGCCCGGCGAGCACATGACGAATAACCATCCCTTCATTATCCCGCGTAACGGGATAAGAAATACTGCGGGACACATACGTCAGCAACTCCTCGTTGGCCCAGGCGGGCTGACGCAGGCGCAGGAAGGTCAGTAAATCGGTGCGGGAGGCATTCCATCTGGCCCTGAGGTAAGTCCTGGACGTTTGCACCGGATGCTTAAGATCCGCCCAACTCAAGCCCTGCGGGACCCAATTCGGATCATCAGGAATATCCACGCGGGGAAAGGCCATGGAACAGATATCCACGGGAGTGACGGAAAAATCACCGGAACGGATCATTGTGGTAATCCAAATGGAGGCGTCCCCCGTCGACGAAACAACCCTCCAGACCTGAATGGGTAAACCCGGCGGGGATAACGAGCTGAGGTACTGCACTGTTGCGTTGCGGGTGATTCCGTCCTGAACAACTTCAGAACTTAACAACCTGGCAACTTCTTCCACCGTATAGCCTTTGATCTTCATGCACATGGGCATATTGTACCCATGAACCAACCGGAGCCCGAGCCGGACCGGCGAGCCTTCACGTTCGGCCACATACGCCACGATATTGGGCTCGGCCTGCTCGCGAACCGTTACGGGCAATACCCGTACCGTCATTCCGGCCACCTTGGGAGCATATCCCGCAAAGTCCTCCGCCGTCAGATCAAAGGCTTTGAATGGTTTGGCGCTGGATTTCTCCGCCACCATCCAGAAGGCCAGCAATAACATGCAGGCCAGCAAAAGACCCGGAATAAAGAATTTTCTCATGAAAACCTCATCGTCGACGATTCCCGGAAGGGCGTCGGCCTTGACGTCCGCCTCCCCCACCTCCCCCGCCCCTCATCTGGCGCCGCGGCGGCGGGCGGGCATTGGCACCCGTCGCATTCTTTGCCGTTTCGGAATGAAATTCATGTGCCACGTCCACCGGAATGGCCTTGCGAATCAAACGCTCAATCGAGCGCAGAAATTCACGATCTTCGGCCGCACAAAATGACACTGCATCGCCCGAGGCCCCAGCCCGGGCCGTTCTCCCGATTCGATGAACATAGGTCTCCGGTTCAAGAGGCAGATCATAGTTGACGACATGGGTTATGTCATCCACGTCCAACCCGCGGGCCGCAATATCGGTTGCCACCAACACGCGGATTTTCCCCGCCTTGAATCCCGCCAATGCCTTCGTTCGGGCCGATTGGCTCTTGTTCCCGTGAATCGCCTCCGCCGAAACACCATTCATCATCAACCGGTGTACCACTTTATCGGCGGCATGCTTCATCTGCACAAAGACAATCACCCGATTGATGGAGGGATCCTTTAATAGCGAGGCCAGCAGGGAATCCTTATGGCCCTTGTCGACGAAGAGCACCTTCTGGTCAATCTTCTCTACCGTCGGCTGTCCCGGGGTGATCGTGACATGAACGGGGTCATGCACCATCGACCGGGCTAGTTCAACCACCTCTTTGGCCATCGTCGCCGAGAAGAAGAGCGTATGACGCTTCCGGGGCAGCGCGCTCAAAATGGAACGGATATCCCGGATAAAGCCCATATCCAGCATACGGTCGGCCTCATCCAGAATAAATACCTCCACCTGATCGAGGCGGACGTGTCCCTGTTGCATCAAATCCAGCAGACGTCCCGGAGTCGCCGCCACGATATCCACGCCGCGGTTGACCGCCACCACCTGCGGTTGCTGCCCCACGCCGCCAAAGATGGTCGTGTGCGAGACATTCACATACCGGCCATAAGTCCGGATGCTGTCCCCGATCTGGGCAACCAGCTCACGTGTAGGGCCCAGGATTAACACACGGGGTCTTCCCCGGGACGGCACACGCTTGTGTTGGGTCAAATATTGGAGTAGCGGCAGGGTGAATGCCGCCGTTTTGCCGGTCCCTGTCTGGGCACACCCCAGCAAATCGCGTCCCGCCAACAAATGGGGGATTGCGGCTTCCTGAATAGGTGTCGGAACGGTATACCCCTCATCGGCGACAGCACGCTGCAGTTCAGGAATCAAGGTGGCAAAGACATCCGCGATCACTACAGGCGGGCTGACATGCGTCCGGTGTGCAGATGGGTGAGGAGGGATGTGTGCAGTTGTGTGTTTCTCGTCAGGCATAAGGCTATTCTCTCTTTTTGTCATCCGGATAATGTCAGTTCTCACCTCCGGATGTGTGGAAGAGAAAGGTTCGCGTCAACCGCAAAAAAGGCGTAATTTCATGATGATTAGACACTTATCCCGCCTCAAAGTAAAGACTTTACCCTGCCGGCGGTATTGACATCCGGAGCGTGCCCCCTTAATTTTGAAGAATATTTGGAGAGGTTGTTATGCCTATTTACGAATTCTACTGCCATAAGTGCAATACGATCTATAATTTCCTGTCGCGAACCATTCAGTCCGACAAACGCCCCCATTGTCCCCACTGCAAGCGGATCAAGCTTGATAAACAAATTTCCCTATTCGCTTATACCGGGCGCGCCAAGGAAGCCCCGGAGGGGGGAACTCCGGAAATGCCCATGGATGAATCCAAAATGGAAAGGGCCATGGATGCCCTCGCCCGCGAGGCCGACGGCATGAGCGAGGAGGATCCCCGTCAAGCGGCGAATCTGATGCGTAAATTTTCAGAAATGACAGGCATGAAGCTCGGATCGGGAATGCAGGAGGCCTTGAACCGGCTGGAAGCCGGCGAAAGTCCTGATGCCATCGAAGCCGAATTGGGCGACCGGTTGGAACAGGAAGATCCGTTTGTCATGCCTGACAAAGACAAAAAGAATTCCCCAAAAGGTCTCGCGCGCCCCGCCCCAAGGCGAGACTCCACCCTACATGAAATGTAACAGTTTATGACGACGCCTCCCTCACCTCCAAAAACCGAGAACCTTAACGTTCTTGAAATCACTCCGCTGATCACGCCCAGGGCCCTGAAACAGGAACTGGAAGCGTCGTCCGCCATTCTCAACCACGTTCTTGCCACCCGCCAGACCCTTCGCGATATTCTCGCCGGGAAAGACCAACGCCTGCTCGTGGTGATTGGCCCCTGCTCCATCCACGATCCCGCTGCCGCCCTCGAATATGCCGCCCGGCTTGCCACCCTTCGCAAGGAACTTGAAAATGAACTGTTCATCCTGATGCGGGTTTATTTTGAGAAGCCCCGGACAACCATCGGCTGGAAAGGACTGATCTATGACCCGCACATGGATGGTTCCTCCGACATTTCCTGCGGATTGCGCGTCGCACGGCGCATGCTCCTTAAAATCAACGGGCTGGGACTCCCCACCGCCACCGAAATGCTGGATCCCATCGTTCCCCAATACACGGCCGACCTGGTCAGTTGGGTCGCTATTGGCGCCCGCACCACGGAATCGCAGACCCACCGCCAGATGGCCAGCGGGCTCTCCATGCCCATCGGTTTCAAAAACCGTACCGATGGAAATGTCCAGGTGGCCGTGGATGCCATGAAGGCCGCGCGTCACCCCCATAGTTTCCTGGGAATCGATGACGAGGGACACATTGCCATTGTCCGGACCAGCGGCAATGATTGCGGACATCTCATCCTCCGCGGCGCAAAATCAGGTCCCAATTATGATGCCGCCAGCCTCGAGGATGCGTGCCAGCGCATGGTCGCGGGAGGCCTTCACCCCAGCATCATGGTGGACTGCAGCCACGACAATGCCGGCAAGAAATTTTCCGCCCAGGAGCGAGTCTGGAGTTCGACGTTAACTCAACGTACGAGCGGTAACAAAGCCATCATTGGCATGCTGGTTGAGAGCAATTTGCAGGAGGGCAGCCAGCCCATCCCGAAGGATATCAGCGAACTCCAATACGGTATCTCGGTAACCGATGAATGCATCGGCTGGGAGACCACCGAACGAATGCTGCGCGAAGCGGCCAAGGCCCTGCGGGTAAGGTAAGCACGTTCACTGACAACCAATAACCCGATCGCCGCCCAGGCGGCTATCGCCCTGCCAGCAGTTTTCGCACTCCCATCATCGCCGCTTCGGTCTCCGCGATGCGCTTGCTGGAACCCGTCCCCTGCCCCAACTTGGCGCCCCCTACGATCGCCTCCACCACAAACACCTTCTTGTGCGCAGGCCCTTCTTCGGAAATACACCGGTACTCCGGCCCGTGGCTATAAAGCTTTTGGGACAGCTCCTGCAATTTTCCTTTGGGATTCTCCATCCAGTCCTCGTCTGGTTTTCCGGACATCATGGGAATCAATACTTTGGCAACAATTTTTTCGGCCGCCTTGATTCCTCCGTCCAGATAGGCGGCTCCGATCACCGCTTCCATCCCATCCGCCAGCAGGGTCTCCCGCTTGCGCCCGCCGGCCATTTCCTCGCCTTTTCCCAACCGCATAAAGTCGCCCAACTGGATATCGCGGGCAGCGATCGCCATCGCCTTACCACTCGTCACCCGGCTTCGCATTTCGGTGAGGACGCCCTCGTCTCCTTCGCAATGGATCCGGTAAAGATGGGCCGCCACCAGGAATCCGGCGACGGCATCCCCCAGGAACTCCAGTCGCTGGTTATCCGTCGCCACATCCTTCACCTCATAGCGGTAAGATCGATGGAGTAACGCCATCTCCAGAAGGTCACGATTGCTGAATTTATAACCCAGCCGTTTTTCCAGCTCACGATAAGGATTCGTCCGCCGTAAACCTAAGATCATATCCCTCTCCTTCCTACGCCCGGGGATGAAACTGCTGATGCACTGACTTCAAGCGGTTCTGATCCACATGCGTGTAAATTTGGGTCGTTGCAATGTCGGCATGCCCCAACATTTCCTGAATCATACGCAAAGGGGCGCCATTGGCCAGTAAATGTGTGGCAAAGGAATGGCGCAGGGTATGCGGCGATACCTCCTTGGTGATGCCGGCCCGTTTCGCGAACAGCTTGATCTGCTTCCAGATCGTCTTGCGGCTGAACCCGGTTCCCCGCCGCGTGAGAAAAACCTGACGCACCGCCGGATTCTTAGCCAGTTTCGGGCGTGCCTCCTTGAAATACCGTTCAATCGCCGCTCGTGCCGTTCCCCCCACCGGGGTCACCCGCATTTTGTTCCCCTTCCCCAGACAACGAAGATACCCGCTATCGAGATGCAAATCCTCCAGCGTCAGGTTGGCCAGTTCCGACACCCGAAGACCGGAAGCATAAAGCAATTCCATCATGGCCCGATCCCGCACCGCCATGGGATCATCGCCGATGACGGCTTTCAACAAGGATTCAACTTCTTTGATCGATAAGGTCGAAGGGAGAACCTTCCAGAGACGCGGCGACTCCATAACCGCGGTCACGTCTTTTTCAATCAGTCCCTCCTGAATTAGATAACGGGAAAAAACCTTGATCGCCACTAATCGGCGGGCGATCGAATTCATGGCAAGCCCGCGATCCCGTTCATGCTCCAGGTAGCCCAGCAGGAGCTTGCGCGTTACTTCCCGGGGAGTATGAACACCCGCCGCCTGGGCAAACCGTGAAAAATCAGCGAGATCATTCCCATACGCTTCACGGGTTTTCGGGCTCAATCCGCATTCGAAAGAAATGTGATCCAGAAATTGTTCAACGAGGGCAAGCATTTTTTGAAATAATACTTTTTAGCGGCAACCATGCAACTTGATTCTGAAACGCTGGCGTCACTCTACCAGACATAACGCCTCCCTCCCCCAACTTTTACGCTTGTTTCATTATATACGCTCCCGTAGCATCCCCCGATTTACCGGTTATGGAAAAATCACTCACAATAATTCAGAACTTGATCACCGGTGGCGCTCACAACAAAAGCGCCCCCGCGGACGGCCCCATTCCTGCGGTCGTTTTCTACAACCTTTCAGACTTACTGGGCGGTCCGATCCGCTATGAAGATGAAACCCAGCCTTTTGCGCGCCTGTACGACATCGGCGGTTCTACGGCGACGGCCTATCCACTGGCCGTCACCGTTGAATTGACACCCCGCAAAGGGAGCGCTCACACTTTCCTGCCTTGGAGTGCCGTTAAATCCATAACCCTTAAAGAGACGGTTGTCCGCCGCACTACCGATCCCGCCCCCACGGCAGACTTCTGGGCACGGCGCGATGTACTGGATGATCAGGTGGTGGATGTCTCCGGCGCCCAGGTCTTACGCGTCAATGACGTCCACCTGATATATTCGGAAAACAAACTTATCTTTGGCCATGTGGAAATCGGGTTGCGCGGGATTCTCCGCCGCCTCCGGTTCGAGAAAACCGTTAATTTTCTAGCCCAATGGCTGTTCGACTACACGATCAAGGATAGTTTCGTGACCTGGCGTTATATTCAGGTGATGTCCCCGGGCGGGGTTCCTGGCGGCCTCAAGGTGGATAAACTTTCCGAGCGACTGGCCGATATTCATCCGGCGGAACTGGCCGATATCCTGGAGCAACTGGGCGTCAAAGACCGGCAGGCTCTCTTCAATTCCATGACGGTCGAAACCGCCGCCGACGCGTTGGAAGAAGTCACACCGGAATTTCAAAGAACACTGGTTTCCCACGGTGAACCCGGCCGGGTGGCAGATATTCTGGAAGAAATGCCATCAGATGAGGCCGCCGATGTATTACGCGATCTCGGACCGGATGCCCAACACATCATCAGCCGCATGGAAGGAGAGGCCGCCTCCGAAGTACAAACCCTGCTGGCTCACAAGGAAGAGAGTGCGGGGGGCGTGATGGACTCGAACTGTATTGAAGCACACCAGGCCGACACCGTTGCCTCGATCCTGGAGCGGATTCCCAAGTTGACTGAGAACGTGGAAGTCTACACCCTGATCTTCGTTGTGGATGAAAACCGGATATTGAAAGGCGTGCTCAGCCTCCGGGAATTATTCCGGTCGCCCCCGGCAACAACGCTGGAGAGCATCATGTCCCGCGAACTCATCAGCGTAAAACCGGGATCAAGGCTGAAGGATGTGGCACGGGAATTTGCCAAATACGGGTTTCAGGCCATTCCCGTGGTGGATGCCGCAGGAATCCTTCAAGGCGTAGTGCGCTACGACAGTGTGCTTTCGCATCTGGGTGATTTTATAAAAGATTGACGAGAACCCTATGGATCGTTGGAAAAAATGGAAATCACATCTGGCCCTCTTCGCCCTGGTGGTGGGGCCGGGCATCATTACCGCCAATGTGGATAATGACGCAGGCGGTATCGCGACCTACTCGGTCGCAGGCGCCAAGTACGGTTACTCCCTGCTATGGGTTCTGGCACCCACCTGCTTCCTGCTGGTGCTCGTCCAGGAAATGTGCAGCCGGATGGGCGTGGTCACCGGTAAGGGGCTGTCAGCCCTGATCCGTGAGCGGTTCGGGCTGGGGATCTCCTTCTACCTGATGATCGCACTCTTTTTCACCAACCTCGGTAATGTGATCGCTGATTTTGCCGGATTGGCTGCCAGTGCCGAGATCTTTGGACTTCATCGCTGGTGGGCGGTTCCCGTCGGTGCCTTCCTGTTGTGGCACATGGTCATCAAGGGATCCTACCGCACCATCGAGCGGGTTTTCTTCGTGGCCTGCGTGTTCTATGTGTCCTACCTGATTTCAGGGTTTCTGGCGGGACCGGATTGGCATCAGGCACTGCAGGGAAGTATTGTGCCGAATTCCAAGTGGGACTCGGCCACGCTTTACATGATCGTCGGGATCGTGGGGACCACCATCGCGCCCTGGATGCAGTTCTACCAGCAAGCCAGCGTGGTGGAAAAAGGTATTCCGCTCAAACACTATCGTTACTCGCAGTGGGACACCATCGCCGGGGCCATTGTCGTGACGATTGTCTGTTATTTCATCATGCTGGCCTGCGCGGCCACCCTTCATCGCAACGGCATTTCAATTGCCGATGCGGGGGATGCGGCCATGGCCCTGAAGCCGGTGGCGGGAAAATACTGCGCCGGGCTATTTGCTTTTGGACTCATGAGTGCTTCACTGTTCGGGGCGGCAATACTGCCCATCTCCACCGCCACCAGCATTTGCGAGGCAATGGGCTGGGAACGCGGCGTGAACCGGAAGTTTACGGAAGCCCCCCACTACTATTCCCTCTACTCCGTCGTTCTGTTCGCGGGAGCAGTTGTCGCTTTGGCAGCCAGCAAAACCATGTTGATCCCGATCATGCTTTTTTCTCAGGTGGTCAACGGAATACTGCTGCCGGTGATCATCTTCTTCATGCTGCGCATCACGAGTGACAAGACGATCATGGGAGCTCACACCAATAGCCGGTGGTTCAACATCATCGCGTGGACCGGGGCCATCATCACCGCCTCCATCAGCATCCTCATGGTCATCATGACGCTGATTCAGTAGAAACCTTGATGATCCGGGCACCGGGCTTTTCCGCAGTTCCGGACAATGACTCCAGATAGGGTTCGGAAGTGTACCGCGACGTTTCCCGCAGTTGGTCGAGAATCTGAGTCATGGAGTCAAACGCCGCTTCAAATTCCGCCAAGATTTCAGGGACCTCCCGAGGGCTTGGATTGTGCTTCAGACGGTAGAGGCACATGCTGATCACCGTGGCAGGCTGCCCCACGTGGTGACACATCGCTCCCAGACTTTCGATCATCACCCGCTGGCGCTCCGCCTGCAATTCCACTTCATGGCGCTTTTCAATCATGGCGATACGATCCTCGGCCATACTCACAATCCGCTCCATGTAATGCTGGACCGCCGCCAGATCATCCTCGTCTTCCGGGAGGGTAACCTGTTCGGGAATCCCACCACCGGCAATGGCACCCAAATAACGCCTTAAGCGCACAATACTGACCGGATATTTAAACAGCAGGGCGTAACCCAGCGTGATCACCAGAACGACCACACCCCCGACACACCAGGCCGCCAGCGGTGGCAAAACCGTTCCCTCAAGATAGGATCTACGCCACGATGGCAAGTTAATCCGGATGGGAGCCTGCAAGCCCCAGACCTAAGCCAGCCAAACTTAACTTGCACAGAAAAACATGTTTTTCTTTCATAAATTCATACGCATACAACATTGTTATATAAAATATTATAATTTCTTGCCAACGATCAGATTAAAATGTAAGACTTAACTCGTTATTTTCAATATTTGAAAAGGATCAAACATGAAATCTACAGCAAGTTCCGGCAAGATTGGCAAAAAGATTACCAGTAAAGCCGAAAAGGATGCAGAGGGAGTGAAATTATCAGCCCTCGACGGCGGTCAGGCCTTGATCAAGTGTCTTGAAAATAACGGTGTGGAGTTTATCTGGGGTTACCCCGGCGGCTCAGCTATTCCCATCTTTGATGCCATCGTCACCACCAAGACCCCCATAAAACTGGTACTGGTCCGGCACGAACAGGGCGCCACCCATATGGCAGACGGCTATGCCCGTGCCACCGGCAAACCCGGCGTGGTGGTGGTGACAAGTGGCCCCGGGGCCACCAATACCATCACCGGCATCATGACCGCGCATATGGACTCGGTCCCCATGATCGTCATCACCGGCCAGACCATTTCCCCCATGATTGGCAAAGATGCCTTTCAGGAAGCCGACGTGTTTGGCCTGACCATGCCGGTGGTCAAGCACTCCTATCTTGTAAAATCAGCCGACGATATCCCGCGGATCGTGAAGGAAGCGTTCCATATTGCCACCACAGGGCGCCCCGGGCCGGTAGTCATCGATATCCCCAAGGATATCAGTTCCCAGCCCTGCAAGTCTCCACTGGATGCCGAAATGGACCTGCCCGGATATGGGCCGCCCCCCGCCATCGACCCGCGTCAAGTGCAGGCCATTGCCGCCGCGCTGAACCGGTCAACCAAACCCCTGATTCTTTGCGGTCACGGGGTTCTGATTTCGTCGGCGGCTCCGGTGGTGCGGGCCCTGGCGGAAAAACTGGGTGCCCCGGTGACCAATACCCTGCTCGGGAAAGGCGGATTTCCCGAGGATCATCCCTTGTCCCTGGGCATGCTGGGTATGCATGGCACCGCCTATGCCAACAAGGCGATGGCAGAATGCGACCTCATCATCTCGATCGGATCACGGTACGACGACCGGATTATCGGGCAGGCATCGAAGTTCTGCGCCAACGCCGTCCGCATCCACATCGACATTGACTGGGCGGAAATCAACAAGATGATTCAAGTGCACCACTATTGTGTGGGCGATGCCCGCGCCGTGGTGGAAGAGTTGATCAAACACGTGATCCCTCTCGATACCAAAGCCTGGCTGGCACATCTGGAGAGCTACAAAAAGCACTTCCCGCTCAAATATAAAATCCAGGGCGGCCTGAAAATGCAGCAAGTGCTTGACGAACTCAACAACATGCTGCCCCCGGATGCTATTGTGGCGACGGATGTGGGCCAGCACCAGATGTGGGCCGCCCAGTTCATCAAGACCATCCAGCCTGACACCTGGATCAGTTCGGGGGGGGCTGGCACCATGGGCTTCGGATTCCCTGCCGCCATCGGCGCCCAGTTTGGCAAACCTCACGCGCAGGTCTGGGCCATCGTGGGGGATGGCGGATTCCAGATGACATTGGCGGAACTGGCCACCGCCTGCATCCATAAACTCCCCGTTAAAATCCTGGTGTTAAACAACCATTATCTCGGCATGGTGCGGCAATGGCAGGAACTGTTCTTCGATTCACGCGAAAGCGGCGTTAATCTAGAGGGCAATCCTGACTTTGCCAAACTCGCAGACGCCTATCCCGGCGCGAAGGGGCTGACACTTAAGCGCCCGGCGGATATCCGTAAAATCTTGAAACGGGCCATGGAATATCATGACGGCCCCTGTTTGATTAACGTCGAGTGCGTCAAAAGCGAGAATGTGTATCCCATGATTCCCGCCGGCCGGTCGGTTGACGCGATGATCCTCGACGCACCCAAAATCCAGCTTGAGAAACCCACCGGATCCACATAAGGCACCGACCTTCCAACCTTAAGGCTAACCATGACAACAAATCCTACCCTGATCTCGACGCTCACGTCCCTGCCCCCGCGGGCACCCATTCACACCCTGAGTGTGTATGTCGCCAATAAACCCGGCGTTCTGGCACGGATCGCACAATGTTTTGCACGGCGTGGATTCAATATTGAATCGCTGGTGGTTTCCCCCGCCATGGACGGGAAATTTTCCCGCATGACGATCGGCGCCAGCGGCAACCCGGAAGGGTTGGAACAAATCATCAAGCAGGTCAGCAAACTTATCGATGTGTTACGCTGCGTCGACCATACGGGCGACGACGCCATTATTGAGGAACTCGTGATGGTGAAAATTGCCGTGAGCCCTGCCGAACGCGGAGAAGTGCTTCAGATTGGCGAACACTTTGGCTGCAAGGATCTGGATATGACCGAAACTTCCATGATCCTGATGTTCACAGGCAAAACGGAAAAAATCGACACAGGAATCCGGATGCTCAAAAAGTTCAAAATCATTGAGTTGGTCCGGACAGGAAAAATCGTGATGAGCCGGGGTGAAGGGGAGTCGTGAGTGACGAGTCCGGAGTTACTTTCTCCTACTCTCTCCCGAATTTTCGCGCCAGCTCCTTGAAAGAGGTATAGATCAACGTAGGGCGACCGTGGGGGCAGGTATAGGGCATCTCGGCCGAGGCCAGGGCCACAACCAGTTCCTCCACTTCCCGTAGACTCAGGTGATCCCGGGCCTTCACTGCCGCCTTGCAGGCGGCCTGCGCAATAGCCTCCTCGCGCCACCGGGTATGACTCCCCCGTTCCCCCAGCGTCTCCAAATGCCGGGCCATATCAATCAGCAAATCCCGGATGTCCAGCCCCTCCATTCCCTGCGGCAGGGCATCCACCACAAAGGTATCGCCACCAAATTCTGAAACGCCTGCCCCCATTTTTTTGATCAGCTCCAGATTCTTGCGCACGTACATCGCATCCCGCGGCTGGAGTTCCACCGTCACCGGCGAGAGCAATCCCTGACTCTCCACATTGCCCTGCTCCAAGGACTGCATAATCTCTTCAAACAAGACCCGTTCGTGAGCCGCATGGGGATCCATCACCACATAACCATCCTCGGTTTCGAGCAACACATAGAGCCCGCCAATCTGCCCGATCACCCGGCACCAGGTCCAGGGCCCCTTCTGCGCGGGAGGAACCCCTACGCCCGCCGCAGGGCTCCCTGTTGCCCCATCCGCAGACCTGAGTTCAGGGGGACGAGGCTCAATGGGTGGCAACCGCGGATAGGAGAACACACGCGAAGGAGGCAGGTCGTCAATTTTGAGGATGGGCAAAACCACCTGCTCTTCACGGCTGACTGGAGTTTCAGGCTCCACCGCCTGACCGGCCACAAAGGCCGAACCGACGCCTGTCAGCGCCGAACGGATGGTCCCAATAATCGACTCCCGCACCTCGGAGGGATTCCTGAAACGGACTTCCTTCTTGGTCGGATGAACATTCACATCCACCAATTCGGAGTCCAGTTCCAGATACAAAAAGACGTAAGGATGCCGGCCCTCGGCAATCAGGGAGTGAAAGGCCTCATTAACGGCATAATTGATCACCGGCGCTGTGGCAGGGCGTCCGTTCACAAAAACATACTGCTCGGTCTTATCACCCCGGGTCAATTCGGGCAGGCTGACAAATCCCGACAGCTTAACCTCCCCGGACGCTCTCTCAATCGCACACAGTTTGGCAATAATCTCCTTCCCGAAAAGCTCCCGAATCCGTTCTTTCGGGGAGGCCCCGGGAGCAAGTGCCCAGGAGCGCCGGCCATCCAGCGTCAGGCTCATCCCCACGGCCGGCCAGGCCAGGGCCTGCAACAGGAACATCTGTCGCACATGCACGGTCTCCGTCTGGGAAGAGCGCAAAAACTTGCGGCGCACGGGAATATTGAAAAAGAGATCCCGGACTTCAACAGTGGTGCCTGGAGGACATCCCGCATCCTTCACATCGAGGAGTTTGCCCCCGCTGACAACCAATTCCGTCCCTGCCACATCATCATGACGACGGGTCTGGAGGCGAAAACGGGCAACCGACGAGATTGCCGCCAGCGCCTCTCCACGAAAGCCCAGGGTGTGAATGTGCTCGATATCAGCGGCGGTGTAGATCTTGCTGGTGGCATGGCGTTCGATGGAAAGCAAAGCATCATCACGGTTCATGCCAGACCCGTTATCCGCAACCGACACCAACCGGGTACCGCCTGAAACGACCTCAACATCGATCTGCGTGGCACCCGCGTCAATGGAATTTTCGAGGATTTCCTTGAGAATGGAAGCCGGCCGCTCTACAACCTCACCGGCTGCAATTTTATTGGCGACATCGGTTGGAAGCAGTCGTATGTGCCCACCTTCGCTCATCGGGATCAAATCACGTCCACAACCACGTCGTCAGACTTCTTGGTTGGGGCGGATTCCTTTTCACCCTCGACATGCTTGAAGGTCGGAAGATAGCGATAATAGACCTCCAACATGAGGGTACAGAGAGCGGTCGAATAAACGGCGCCACCATGATCGCCCCCCTCCCAATGACCCAAGGGACCTTCCACAATTTGATTCTGAATCAGCGTTTTGGCAAACCTCTGGTTCCATGAATCCCAGTCCTTGTTCCCCTTCTGGAATTTCGCCTGCGTGGCATAATACCAAGTATACAATGGCTGTTTGGCCGCCTCTTTGGCACCCGGCTTCGGCTTTTCGTTTTCCTTCGCGCCAGTCCAAACACAGGGCATTTCCTCAATATACTTCAAAGCCGTCCGTACCTGCGGGGCAGCAGGTTTGCCCATCAATTGCATACACAAGGCACCAGCAGATGTCATACTGGGAGTTGACGCCGGAGACGCATATCCAAAGCCGCCTCCCTTGGGGTCATAGGCAATATCCGAGAGGAAACTCAGCCCCTTTTTGATGGCATCGTCAAGTTTGGGATTTGAGCAACCCGCCATCTTGGCCGCCTTCATCGCCTGAAACTGCCACCCCGCCACCGACAAATCCCAACGCTCTTTTTTGGCGTAGCTATAATCATAACCCCCACCCAACTGCTGTCCCTCAACGATGATATTGATCCCCTTGTCCATCGCATCCTTAAGCGCCATGATCTTGGTCAATCCGAACCCTTCGCTGATGGCGTAGGTACAAATGGCATGCTCGTAACTGTTGCCGGAAAATGCGCCATTGGGCTGTTGCGCAGACACGACATACTTCATGGCCTTTTCGACCGTCTGCCCGAACTCGGGAGACGCCGGAGTTTCGCCATGGGCAAGAAATGCCAGCAAGGCCAGTCCGGCAAATGCCAGAGGATTCCCTTCCTGACTGGCCCAGGATCCATTCGGGTCCTGCTTCGCTTTGAACCAGCGTAAAGCCCTCAGCACCGCGTCTTCACCGCGTTTAGAGCCGCCAAAGGCGCTCAAGGCACCCTTGCGGCCACCTTGTGTGCGTCCGGAATACAAGCCTTTCATGACCAGAGGACTTTTCGCCATGGCGACTTCAAAACCAGTTGCCAGACTTTTGTCGCCACTGCCAATCCCCGCCCCCTCTGAGTTCCCCGCTCCTCCCGTTCCCGGTGCATCGGAAGGGACATCCATGGTGCTCACCGTGGCCACATCCGGACGCTCAACAGTTACATCATCCTGCACAGGAGGCGTTTCCACCTTTTCAATCTCGGTCTTCATGACCTCTTCCAGCACATCCGCCTTGGTCTCCATCATGCTGACTTCGACTTCCGGCGCGGCTTCGGGTGGCGGAGCGACAGCAAACACAAGCAGCATACCCACGATGATCACATGAAAAACAACGGATCCAACGGGGCCCCAGATGTGTTGTTTGATCAGTCTCTGTATTTGTTTGGCATCCATTTTACAAAACTCCTACCCCTTATTACGCGGAATCATCAAAGCATTACAAAATAAATCAACCCGATGGCTTAAGCGCCGCCTGAACTCACTACCGAAAGGTTAGTCAGTTTGAATTTGGCACAAAGATCCAGTAATTCGATCAGCTTCCCATGGGGGGAATCATTGAGGCACTGAATCAAGACTGTCTGTGTCTTGTCCAGTTCCGCCAACTTGTTGAGCAAGGTATATAACCCCTTGCTATCCACAGCCCGGTCATTGATGGTAAATCCATCGGGAAAGACCGTGACACGAATCACCTTTGCGGGCGATTGATCCTGGGTCTGCTTTTCAGCCATAGGACGGAAGACATCCAGATTGGTGATCACATCCACGGGTTTGGCCGTAAGGATGAAAAATGCCAACAACTGGAAGGCCACGTCAATCATGGCGGTCAGGTTTAGCTCACCCGCCTGAAATGAATTTTTTCTTCGTTTTCTAGCCATAAATTCTATCCTTCGACCGACTAAACCTTCTCGGCTCTTTCCTTGAGGGCAGTGAATTTGATTCGCCAGATTTTAGCTTCCGTACAGGCATCCATGGCCTTCTTGACAGCCGAGTGTTTCGCCTTGGCATCCGCCATGATCAGCACCGGGATATCCCCCCGCGCATCGGCTCTCGCCTTATTCAGGATGATGGTCAGTTCCCGCGGTGAAATCGGGGTGCGCCCAATCGACAGGCCCCCCTTCTCACTCACATAAACCTTGACCGCACGGGGATCCTTCTTTGATTCCACCACCCCATTGGGAGCCGAGGCCAGTTTGATCCGGTCATCGACAGCCTTGTCCTGCAAATTAGAGGTACAGACAAAGAAAATGATCAACTGGAACACCACGTCGATCATGGCGGTCAGGTTCCCGCTTAAATATTCTTCTTCTCTTTTTTCGCGCATAGGATCTTTAACTCCAATGCCGAATTACTCCGCCACGACTTCGACGTTACGCAGGGCCTTGATCAGATCGAGCGTCAGGGCTTCCATACGCAGAATGCTGTTCATAGCGCGGTTCTTAAAGTAATAGAAGAAAATCGTCGCCGGCACCGCAGTTCCCAGCCCGATGGCCGTCGCCCACAACCCGTGTGAAATGTTAACGGCCAGCATGGACTGCTGGGCCGCACCGGCTTCCATGGTACCCATGGTATAGAAAGCCATGATCATACCTTGAACCGTACCGATCAGTCCCAGCATCGGGGTAGTGTTTGAGATCACGCTCAAGTACGTAACGCGGCTGAGCAGTTTTTCGCTCTCGAGATCCGCCGCCACCCCAACGGCATCCTGAACGACTTCATAGCCTTCCTCAACCTGGGCAAAGCCCGCCTTCAGAATGTTGGAGAGCGCACCCGGCGAACTGTCGCAATGCTGGATGGCCTTCAGCAAATCGCCCTGCTCCATGGAGGAACGGACATTGGCAATGAGATCCGGAGGCATGATCTTGACGTCCTTGATATTCACAAACGAGTCTACGATCAACGCCACACTGATGATCGAACAGATGATCAACGCCGCCCAGATGACCATACCGAACCAACCGGCGCGGGTAATAATTTCAAGGAAGCCTCCCTCGCCATGCTTGGGAGCTGGGGTCGCCGCGCCTTCATCAAGCGCCAAGCCACCCGCCGGCGTCGCGGGCGCCGCTACTGCCGCAGCGCCACCGGCCGGGGCTTTCGCCTCATCCGCCGCCTTGGACCACTGCGCCAAACCCAGAACACAGAAAACCGCCATTGCCAGACCGACCCATACCGCTTTTTTCATCATGACATTCTCCTTAACTACGTTAACTACAGACCTTGATTATCAACCCTCACCCGCCCAGTTTCCTTGCATAAGGGCTGTCGGGATAATTCGCTCTCAACCGCTTTCTCAATTCTTCGGCGCGGGGCTCGCGCATCTCTTCAAACAATTGGGCCGCCTTGAAAAGCGCCTCAGGCTGCGAGGCGGCCACATCATCATACATCAGGATCGACCGGAGATAATCCAAGGCAGCATCATCCCGTTTCCCATCGGCCTTATTCATGTCGCCCCGCTTCACCAACGCAAGGGCCGCCAGCGGGCGGGATTCGCCTGAAATCGCCTCCGTCAGGCTTTGTTTGAGAACCGCATTCATCTGCGCCCCGGCCAGGGCGGTCCAATACAGACCATACTGTTCATCGGTGACCAGATTGCGAGCCGTGCCCTCAAGAAGCCCGCTCATGACCTGTTGCGCTTTTTTGAAGTCCCCTTGTCCCAGATAGGCCTTCGTCAGCAATTCGCTGGCGAGCCCATCCCACTGCAACCGTTTGTACCGGTTAATGAGATCCTCGAGAATCGGGATGGCCACATCGAACTGCTTGGCAGCACAAGCCTGTACCGCCTTGTCGAACTCTGCCGGCTTGTTGATCTGCATGGAGGCCACTTCATCCGCCGGAACCGCCAGCATGGTGCCATCCGCCCCTTCAACCTGATATTCCTGACGACTCGGGAACCATTTGATTTTAAGGCCCGAAACATCGCTGCCATCCGTCTTGCGAATGGTGTCAGCAAGAGCCGACCCCGGGATCCCCAGGATCAAACTCAATGCCACCCCGGTCATTATGATTGTTTGCCTCATGATATCGTGCCCTTCTTAACGTCCGGTTGCCAGCCTGGTCTTTGCATCATCACGTCCCTGCCGCGCCTTATTCACCAGCGCGCCCTGCGGGAACTGTTTCAAATAGGTCTCGCAAGCCTCAATCATATCCTTGTACCGCCCCAGATCCTTCATCAGCGGCAGGGCGGCTTCAAAGGCCTTCTCCACATACGGACGCACCTTCATGTTCGAATAATCCGCGAAATCCAGAATTTTTGTGAAGGAGGCCATAGCGCCCATCTTGTCATCCTGCATGAGCTGAATCAGCGCCATCTCATAATCGGCATTCACCAGCATTTCCGGTTCACGCGCATATTGGCGCACCTTGCCCATGGCCTGATAAGCCTTGTCAAAATACGGCTTGGCATTCTTCACATCCGGCAGCGCCTTCTTGGCCAGCTCACCATAGGCCCGACTAAGCGCCATATTGATCTCGATGACATAACCGGACTTGGCATTCTTGTTCAGGAAATTGGTATAGACATTGATCGCACCCTCATAATCCCCGGAGCCCCCCATCGCCTGGGCGTACCCCACGGTGGCCGCCTGTAAAACCGGTCCTTCGGGTGACTTCATGGCTTCGGCAAACAAGCCCTTGGCCACTTCGTACTCCCTGGCGTCCAAAACCACCCGGCTCGCGCGAAGGAATTGGGACGGATTATAGGCCTTGGTATTCTTCAACATCTCGGCAAACACCTTGACCGCCTTTTCTTTTTCACCCATTGCCATCAAGGCATCCCCCCGGACAAAGATCGTATTCTTAGCCTGATCACTGTTGGGGTATTCCTTGATCAACCGCTCAAAACATTTCCCCGCCTCGTCGGACTTGTTGAGCAAATAGTTCAAGGTGCCCATCGCCCCCAGGGCCGCCGGAGCCATGTCGGATTTAGGAAACTCCTTCAGGAACCCCTCATAGCCGTCCACCGCCTTCTGTTGATAGACCGCAATCTGATTGGTGGGCTCACGCAGGCGGGAATAGCATTGCGCCCTTGAATAAAGTGCATACTCATAGGCCCGCCTCACACGCACTGTGTCTTCTGGCGTTTCCGCAAATTTGGCCCCCTCCTGACTGACCAGTTTGATCAGGCGGACATATTCATTCAACGCCGAAATGACCATGTCCGCAGAGCGATAGGCATCGGCCAGACGCAAGCGTGAGGAAACCATTTCCGGTCCTCCTACAATCTGCGCGATATAATTGGTCAAGTAGGGAATGGCATTGGTGTAGTCGTTTTGCAGCGTCAAGACATAAGCAGCACGACTGAGGGCGTCAGGATAGGCCCGGTTCTTGGGATAATTATCCACAATGTGCTGATAGTATTTCAGGGCATTCACCGTATTGGTCACCCGCAAGGCTGCCTCCCCCTGCCGGAACATGATGGAAGGAGCCTTGGGATGGTCGGGATAGTTGGCAAAAAACAGACCATAGACATCATCCGCTTTCGCCAGGGCTTTCTTCTCCTCATACAGTGTGGCCACTGCCAGCAGGGCATTTCCAGCCTCTTCATAACGGTTTGTGGTCTGGCAATACCGTTCTGCAAGAAATTCGATCATCGCCCGAGCATAAGGGACATCATTGAGTTCGACATAACTCCGCGCCAGTTCACTGACGGCCCAGGGCACTCCCCTGAAATCATCCGCCATCCCGATAACTTCTATGTATTTCGAGGCCGCCGTTTTGAAATCCTGATTCTGGAAGAACATCTTCGCCTGCTTCAACTGTTCCGACACCAACTGGGTGTTGTTACTGGTCGGAGGATTCACAATCTTACCCATGCTCCTCAACAAATCCACAATACTGTCGGCTCTGCGTCGTGCTTCAGGCGCCCAACTGCTGGCCGGATATTTCTGTGCCACCGTATACAATTGACTCATGGCCTGCCCAAACATCTTGAAGGCCTCCGCTTCGGTTGCCTTGTCTTTCACCTTCTCGCGGGCTTCGTCATCAAGCAATGAACCCAGCAGGAATTTACATTCGGCCATCGGACTGAGGTTTGCCTCATTCGCCTCTCGCAGCATATTGTCGACATCAGTCAACATCCCCATATAATCGGTGATCGCCTTACGCGCCGCGGCCTTGTCCCCGTTCAACAAATGGATGTGCGCCAGAATCACCACCGTCTTGGCAAACCAGAGATCCGTCCCCTTCCATTGAATCTCATTACAGATCTTGATCGCGTCATCCAGGTAGGCTTTTCTCTTGGCCGGCTCCGTCCCCGGCAGACCCGCCACCCGCAAGAGCAATTCAGCCATTTCTGTTTTCACGCGCCGCTCAATGTCCGTTGAGTTCAAGGGACAGGTTAACACTCGACGATAGGCCGTCACCGCGCCGACCAGATCACCGGACAGCATCAACATCTGGGAGTACTTATAGGCTGATTCGCCATACAGACGCGCCACCTGTTCCGGCGGACCCTTGGGAAATTGCTTAAAGAATGCCTCATAAATCCGTTGTGCATCTTTCATGCGCTGCCAGGCATAATATTGATCGCCCAGCGCCAGTTGCATGACCATGGTCTCAGGGTTACCGGCAGGGAGGGTCTTGATGAACGCTTCCGCCTCATCAAATTTGCCACGCGAGGTCAGGATCTCGACGCGAACCTTGGCTGCTTCCGCCTTGGCGCCAGGATACTTGGCGATGAACTTGTCCATCGCCTTCTGGGCATAGTCAGGAAAATGGAACTTGATCAACTCAGACGCAAACTTGAGTTCCTGTTGCGTCTCTGTTTGTTCATCAGCAGCCGACGCTGAAGTGGCGGCCAATATGACCACAAAACCAGTTGCCGACCAACGCACCGCCCAAAGGCCCATCTTGTAGAGCTTATTAGTCACCATGGTTTTTCCTTGCTACCAAACCGCTCGGGACAAGTCAAGAATTCAGAAGTCTAAAGTTATATAAAAATTCACTACTGTCCGGTTTAAAACCCCTTAAAACATTGCTGATTGTCGGTGTCATGGTCTTGAATTTGTAACGATGGTTTAGCAAAGGCCTGTAAAATGGGTGTTTTCTCGAAAAGGGTGAGATC
>Ga0073936_10001090_pt1 | contig 42380 bp, 31 predicted proteins | sample AliMusrvi5mmetaG_FD_87041 | JGI IMG/M metagenome (GOLD analysis project Ga0073936, IMG submission 87041) | Freshwater lake bacterial and archeal communities from Alinen Mustajarvi, Finland, to study Microbial Dark Matter (Phase II) - Alinen... | ecosystem: Environmental > Aquatic > Freshwater >...
AGCGCCTGCACCAGCGCAAGAATCTCAGCCAGTTGTGGCGTCGTATCAGTCACGAAAAAAGATTTCTTGAAATGTTTGGAAAGTCCTTCTTTTTAAAAACTCAAAACTGTGAACTCATACAACCTGTGACAGGGTATCCCCCACCCCACCTCATCCTTCCCGCGCCAACCACTCTTCGCTATCGATCTCCACCCGGCAGCCGGTGCGGCTGGATTGCAGGGCACTGTCGATCATGATGGTGGGGATGGCTCCTTGGGTAAAGTCGCACGGACTGGCGGTGTTATTCCGGACGGCGGTGAAAAAGGCTTCGGATTGGCGGCGGAAGCCGTCTTCTTCGCCGGTGCGGACGGTGGGAGCGGAAGCGCCGGCGGGCTGATATTCCAGCCGGGTGAAGCGCTGCAACAAGGAGAGGGCATTATCGCCGCCGGCCATGGTGGCGAAGAATTTGCTTACCGTGCCCGCGCCGTTGCCGGCATCCGCCACGTCGATGGAGCCGATGGCGCCGTTGGCGAAGGTGAAGGTGGCGCACATGGTGTCTTCGACGCCGCTGGGTTGACGGCGATTGCCGGCCATTGCCATCACCGACACCGGGCGGCTTCCCGCCAGGATGTGTAGCGTATCCGCCGCATAGACACCTTGCGAGCGCAGATTGCCCCCCCCAACGAGCGGATCATTGAGGAAATTGTCGGGCCACAGCGCATCATAGACATGGGTATGCAAGATTTCCGGCGCCGGCAGCAGCTCGCGCGCGGCGATGACCAGTGAGTTGAAGCGGGTTTTGAAGCCGGATTGAAAGAGGATCGGCTGTTGTTGCAACACCTGCCGCATCTCGCGCAGCACGGTGGCCGGCAGCGCCAGCGGCTTTTCCATAAAGACCGGCTTGCCCGCCTCCGCCATCGCGCGCAACTGGCGCAAACGATCGTTATGCAACGTGCAGATATAGACTGCATCGATGGCCGGGTCGGCGGCGAGGCGCGCGAGATCGTCGGTCGCATACGCGCCGCCGTATTCCGCCCGCATCTTCGCCGCCAGTTCCCCTTCTTCCGGGCGATTCCAATAGGCATACATCGTCACCCCCGGCAGGTGCTTCAGTTCTTCCGCATGCGCGTGGGCAATGCGACCGCAGCCGCAAAAAGCGATATTCAAAGACGATTTCATGACTTGCTCCTTATTTTATTGAAACCGCAGATTACGCAGATTTCGCAGATTAAAAAATAATCTGCGAAATCTGCGTAATCTGCGGTTAAAAAGCTTCTATCCTTGCCGGTCGGCATTTCACCGTTCCGTCGGCAGCGACTCCTCGCGCAATTTCGTGGCATTAACCGACCGGGCGGCGGGCATAAGGCCATCCAGACGGGCGGATACCCCTTTAGCCTGCACCAGCACTTTCGCGTTGCCGAGACCGTCTTCCGCGCTGTTCAACAGCGCCAGCAGGCCACGCCGATGCCCGGCGCGTTCCCGCGGGGGTAGCTTACCATCGTCCAGCGCTGCCAGCCAGCCTTCGATGCCCAGATCGAGCAGAAAGTTTTGCTGCGTCACCAGGCCCAGCGGCGTCAGTCCGGCTGCGTTGCCGGCATCGACCAGTGCGGAAAAATTCACCTGCGCGATCAGGTCCTGCCGTCCCAGACAAATCAGCAATTCATCGGTGACGCACTGACGGCGGTAGGCCAGCAAGGTGCCGTTTCGTCGTTCCGGGCGATATAACTCGCGGGCGAGGTGGCCGAAATCGATAGTGAGCACCACACCGCGGGTCAACGCGCGCCCCACCGCCTGCATCCACGCCGGCGCCGCCAGATTCACTTCCGCCTGTTGCCCGTCAGCCAGCGTGATGTCGAAGCGAGCGAAATAGTCGACCACGGCAGCCGAGGAAACGTCACCTTCTTCCCAGACGAATTCCCCTGCTCGCTCGATCACGTACAACTCGCGCAAAGCGCCGGCGCGCATGACCACGCGGTGCACCGGAAAGGCATCGACCAGTTCATTGGACAGCAGCACGCCGGTAAACGCGGCCGGCACGGCATCCGCCCAGGCGACTCGTGGGCCAAAAGCGGCTAAGCGGGCGCGCTGTTCCGCGATCAAGCGCGGTGAGCGGTCGATGAGGAGATACTGCACGGCAGCGAAGAAATCGGGCAGGTTATCGCGCGCGTGTGCCAGCAGCGCCGCCGCTAGCGTGCCGCGCCCACCGCCCATTTCCACCAGCAGCAGCGTGTCCGGCGCGCCCAGCGCCTGCCAGCATTGCGCCGCCTGCCGCGCCAGCAGCGCCCCGAACGCCGGATGCTCCTCCGGCGCGGTGACGAAATCCCCCTCCGGTCCCAACGCGACGTGCGCGGTATAATACCCGCCGACCGGATGATAGAGCGCGATCTCCATCACCTCGGCGAAAGTCAGCCGTCCCTGGACCGCCAACCGCGCCTGCAAGTCGCGCAGGACATCCGGATCATGCTCACAAGGAGGAAGCAACATCATCAGCCTTCAGGCTTGCGTTCTCGACCAGACTTCTTTAACCGCAGATTACGCAGATTACGCAGATTTTGATTAATCATTATCTGCGAAATCTGCGTAATCTGCGGTTAAAAAACCCGATGGTTTTATTCCACCACTTTTTTCAGCAACCAGGCCATGTTTTCGCCCAGCACGCGCATGGTGCGCAGGCCTTCTTCGTCGGCTTGCACTTCTCCGGCTTCACGGCCCACGCCGATATTCCAATAGGAAGAGCCGGGCACGATCATCTGGCTGAGAAAAAAGAAGTGGTTGATGCTGTCGAATGTGTGGATGGCGCCGGCGCGACGGACGGCGACTATGGCGGCGCCGACTTTGCGGCGGAACATATCCCCGTTGGCCTTGGCGACAAAGCCTGCGCGGTCGATGAGCGCCTTCATCTCGGAGGTGACATCGGCGAAATAGGTCGGCGAGGCGAGGATGATCCCATCCGCCGCTTCCATTTTGGCGATCCAGCTATTGAGGAGATCGCTGGCGACGGCACAGCGATGATCCTTGCGGGCAAAACACTGCCGGCACGCGGTGCACCCGTGCGGATGCGAACCGGCCAGTTCGATCAACTCTGTCTCGATCCCTTCGAGTTGCAGCGCTTGAAACGCCACTTGCACGAGTTGCGCGGTATTCCCGCCTTTGCGCGCGCTGCCGTTAAATGCGACGACTTTCATTGGTGGCTCCTTCTTTGGAGAGGTTAGGGGGCGTGGGTTGTTACCTGATGCTTTCCGCTGTGAGCGGTTGCCGCAAGCAACGGACCCACCATCCATAACCGCTACTCTCTTACTTCGCTGACCAGGCGGCAATTCCTTGCTGATTGCGCAGGTTTACCGCCGTACCCGAAAGACACACAACCGCATGCCGTCATCATGCTGGTAAATCCAATAGAGCGTGCGACCGTCGGGAGCGAAGGCGAGCCGCGTGGTGATGATCGGGGAGGGCGTGCTTTCGAGGAAATGCGCGCCAATCAGCGCTCCGTGGCGATACAATGCCAATTGTACGGTACGGACCGGCGGGGGCGCCAGGTGCAGCGCAGCCAGCAGGGGATCCGCTTGCGGGGTCACGCTTTCCGCGCGGGCAATGAGCGCGCCGTCACCCCAGGCGGTGGGTGGGCCCAGAAAACGACCGCGGGACAACGCAGAGTGCTCCCCCCAGGACGGTTCACCCGCCACCGCGGCCGCGGACGGAACCGGAACCGTGAGCAGGTCGGGTTTCCCCATCCGCCAGTGAAGAAACTGCCAGCGCAATTCCGGATGGTCGGCGGCGACTGCTGAACGCCACAGACTGCCGTCGCCGCACCATTGCCAGTCGCCTTCGAATGTCGCCAGCAGTTTATTGCCTTCGAAGACCCGCGCGAGCCTTCCCCCCGCGCACACGAAACGGTTCCCGTCATGGAAAACCACTACGGGGAGGTTGGGATCGGCCGGTGGGATGGATGCGGTGGACCGCGGTGGTTGCCAGGAACAGGTGAAGGCCGGTTGTTGCCGCGCGCGATCCAAAAGCAGGAATTGCATGTCACCATTGGCCGGCTTACCGGTCGTGGATGGACGAACACCGAGCAGGGGGAGAAAGCGCGGATCGTTGCAGGCGGTCGCGGCAATCTCGTAGCGCCGTCCATCATGCGGCAAGGCGACGGGTGAACCGTCGTTGAGAAAAACCCCGCCGAAACGATCGGAGAATGCGCCGTCGTCCGTGACGGCGCTGACGGAACTGACGCGCGCGCCTTTCACGGCCTGCACGCGTTTGAGCGGCGAGGGAGCGATCTCGCGATGCGTACCGTCGCGTCCATCCAGGGTTATCCGGTAATCGTGGTCGCCGGGTGCCGCCGGTTTCGCCGCTACGAGATTGACGATCACCGCCCCATCCGGACTGATGGCCGCGTCGCGCGAGACCGTAATCCCGGTGCGATCCAGCGCGCGACCGTCGGCCGCGAGCCAGATCGCCCCGCGGTCGTCATCATTCAGATAGTGCAACTGCTGCACCGGCACGTGCGTGAGCACGCTGCAATTCAGCCACCATTCTCGCGGCACGGTGCGCCACGCGACCATTTGCAGCGGCATCGCCTGCCGGCGCACGACCAGCCACGTGAACACGCATAACGGCAGCAGCAGCCACCATAACCAGCGTCCGCGCGGACGCGGGCCAGCGGACAACAATGGAACTTCCACCGGTTCTTCCATAGTTTGTCTCTCGTCATTCACCGGATCGGTAGGATGGTGTTAAGAATAGGCAGGGATGGTAGCCCTTCGCTGTTCATCCTCTATACCACGACTTGACCAGCAATCCTTTTTCCGCCACAATGATGGCGATATGACCGGTAAAAAAAGTTATTTGTTGGATATGGATGGCGTGCTGGTGCGCGGGCGCACGCCGATACCGGGGGCACAGGCGTTCATCGAGCGCTTGTTGGCGACGGAAACCCCGTTTCTCATCCTCACCAATAATCCGATTTACACCCCCGCCGACTTGCAACACCGGCTGGCGTCGGAAGGCTTGCGGATTCCGCCCGACCATCTGTTCACCTCGGCGATGGCCACCGCGCAGTTCCTCGATCATCAGCGCCCGCACGGCACCGCATTCGTCATCGGAGAATCCGGACTGACCGAGGCGCTGCATCAGGTGAATTACGTGCTGACCAGCGTCAATCCCGAATATGTGGTGCTGGGGGAAACGACCTTCTACAACTTCGAGCGCATCACCCAGGCGGTGCGGCTGGTGGCCGGCGGCGCGCGCTTCATCGCCACCAATCCCGACCCGAACGGTCCGTCCGAAGAAGGCCTGGTACCCGCCTGCGGCGCGATGGCGGCGCTGATCGAACGCGCAACCGGCGTCACTCCCTATTTCATCGGCAAGCCCAACCCATTGATGATGCGCAGCGCGCTCAATCACCTCGGCGTCCATTCGGAACAAGCCATCATGGTCGGCGACCGCATGGATACCGATGTCATCGCCGGCATGGAAGCCGGCATGGAAACCATCCTCGTCCTCTCCGGCGTCACCCAGGAAACGGAGATCTCCCGTTACCCCTACCGCCCCACGCATGTGGTAGGGTCAGTGGCGGAGATTGGGTGCGAGTAGATCGTTATGTAGCTACGAGAATATTTGATGGTATCGCTTTATCCTTAAGCGGAAAACCCTTCAGTCAGTATTGCAATATAAATAGGTGACTGTCCCCTATTTATTTGCGTTGAGAACTGGTATATGGCATTATTTGATTAATGGCCTGAAGGTGTAGAAAAAAGCGCTTTTCTGTATAACAATGCAGGTAATGCCCTATTGCGTAAAACGGATATATATATAATATGACAGAATAATAACAGTAAAATTTATAATATTATATAATATAAATTTATATATTATTATTCTTATACATCTATTATTGTCCGGCGATTTAGGCGCTAGCAACCTTGATACTAATACATCACCATGATATGTATTATCATTATCCGCACCTTTATGCTTATAGTATACTGCTGCAGTGGCTAAAGCTAATGATTCTACTATTATGTAAAATATAACATCGTGATTATTATGTGCTATCGCAACCCCTACCGCAACTAATGCTATGTAATATATAATAGTTAATAATCCCACTATTAGAATCCTCCATTATCTATGCTGAATATAGCCGAGTTCCTCTCAACATTCTGCGTAACTATATCCGCTGATATATAGATTCGAAATGCATGAATATTTCAATTTCACCAAGGGTAATAGGGGACAGTCACCTATTTATTAAGTTTCTCACTTTTCATTTTCTTCGGCCGCCCCACGCTCAGCGGCTGCAAGCGACGCCCCAGCCGCTCTTCGTAGGAACGGAGAAACTCCGTGCTCCCCAGCGGACGGCCCGTGTGCGTGGTACAACGCAAAGAGGTGATGCTCTATTCCCTGCAAGGTGATGCGTGCGCAACAAGGCATAGATTATTCTATCATCGTATAGTCAGTATTGCAATATTAATAGGTGACTGTCCCCTATTAGAGCGGCCCTTTTCGGTGGTTTCGATACGGCCATTTCTAGCCTACCCAACCACCGAAAAGGGCCACTTGCGTGAACGGTGACCAAAGTTGTTGCTACACAGAACCGGCCGGATTCAGCGTGTCGTGGCTGGACTAAACAGGAAGTCCGTATTCGCGATCTGCGGTAGGGCAATCGGTTCGGAATAGACGAATGCGCCGGTGGGGGTGATGTCCAGATTGCGCAGTTTCACCAGCGCGGCTTTCTGCGCGGGTGTCAGTGTCTTCGCGACTTCGGCGAAGCGCGTGGCGTAGTAGTAGGATAACTCGCCGTCCAGTTCACCATACCGCTTGGATAACGACAACACCAGGGTTTGATCGGCCGTGCCCGTCGTCATATCCTTGCGCAATTCGGTGGCGATGGCGCGGCGTAGCTTCACGATCTCTTGCACGTCGGCGCGCTGCAACTCCACGATGCCGGTGATCCGTTCCCGCTGGGTGGGGGTCAACGTCGCCAGGAACTGTTCCCCGCTGTCGCCGGTGAGGCTGGTGCTGATGGTGTAGTTCCGCCGCCCCATCGCCGGCGCGTCCTTCATGAAGAAGCCGCCGAAATAGGTGCCGTGACGCTCGGGACAGAAATACGTATCCGCCTCCACCGAGCCGGCGTACCAACTGAACATCTCGCTGGCATAGGTCATCACCATGACGTGTGTGCCATGCGACATGGTGCGCTTATCGAGCGGCTCCGCCATCTCCGGCCAGGTGGTGTAGTCGGCGAATTTCAGCTTCGCCAGGTAGGCCTTCTGCTCATCGGTCAGATGGCGCAGGATGTTGCCGCAGACGAGGGCGCGTTGCGCGGCCAGTTGGCCATCCAGCGCGAAGATATCCGCGGTATATTTCTTCACCGCGGCTTTATCCAACCCGGCGCTGCCGGTGGGTATCTCGCCCGCCAACTGCCGGCAGAAAGCCTGGATGAGCGGGAAGCGCTGATAGGCCAGCGTGCGCACCTGGCTTTCCTGCTCCTTGCCTAGGGTGATCAACTGAGCGCGCTGGGCGTCGGTGAGGACGAAGATCATGTTGTTGGCAATGCGGGTGAGAAAATCCGTATTGTGGCCCGTCCCCTGCGGCTGCACGTCGCGCATATACTGGAAGCCGAAATAGTCGGAGACCTTGCCAGGGGGTAGGAAAGTGTCGCACCCGAAAGACCCTGTGAGAAACGCCAGCCCGCTGAAGGCAATGGTGGTGAGTTGCGCCCGGTCGGAGATGGCTTGTTCGAGGGTATACTGCTGCCCGCCGCCGCGTCGGTCATTACGCGGCGGGCGATCGCCGCGCGGCGGCGGATTCTGTTCCTGCGCCAGCGCGCCGAGTGCCAACAGGCCGGCGAACAGCAATACGGACATCGTCTTGAACGATTTCATGTGTTCCTCCTTGTTACCGATTAGAGAGTGAAAAGTTATCCGTTCAGGTCTCGCTGGCGCGCGAGCGTCCCCGCGAGCAGGACGAATATTTCCCCGGTGCTCGCGGGGACGCTCGCGCGCCAGCACGGCCTGAACGGATATTACTCCTGTTATTCTCCGCGCACGCAGCGGACGTAGTTGTAAATGCGGATCACATCGCCTTGCGGGCCGCGACCATAGGGAAAATTGGCGGGATCGCCGGTCTTCGGGTCGCTGCGCTGCGCGCCGGCGCCGTGGATATCGACAAAATGTGGGGTGCCACCGCCGGAGTTTTGCGGCGGTCCGCCCATCCCGCCACCGGGAGGCGGTCCACCCATGCCTCTTCCTGGCGGAGGTCCACCCATGCCAGGACCACCCGGAGGCGGACCGCCCATACCGGGACCACCGCTACCGTCGCCACCGGGGGCGGACATCCAGCCGGCGGCGCGACCGAAGGCGACATACACCGCGGCGGCGCCTCCGCGCATGGACGCGTGGGTCGTGCTGGTCCAGTAGCAGGGATAATCGGCTTGCTGGTTCTCATTGGTGATCCGGGTGCAGGTGAACAGCGGATCGATGGCGGCTGAACCGGTGGTATCGGGAGACCGGGTGTAATCGACGATGCTTTGCAGTTCCTTGGCAGTGGGCAACCGCCAATCGGTGTGTCCAAGATAGTGCTCGGTGTTCTTCGCCTGTACCCACGCCAGCGCGGCCTGCCAGTTCATGCCTTTCCCGCTGTCCGCCTTCGACCACGTCAGGCCGGTGGCACGATCGGTGATGGTGCCGTCACCATTCTCGTGAAAGGCGTTTTGGCCGTAGTTCGGGTTGCCGCGTACGCAGAGGACAAAAAAGGTCTTTTCCCCCCGGCCGGGCATCGTGGTGCCGTAGCCCTTGATGCGGCCATCGGCAAAATTCACCCCGAACATCATCCGCGGGTTGGCGGCATACATGGTGCTGGTGGCCCATTGCGAATCGATCGTGCGTTCGTTCGCGGCGGCATCGCCATAGGCAAACTTGAAATATTTCGTGTCGATGAACGGCGTGAGCCGTGACGTATCCGTCACATTGGGCCCGCTCACATCGAGACCGCTGAAGAGGATGAGCGAGTAGAGTTCTTTGATGGTCGGCAGGCGCCAATCGTTGTACCCGCCAAAACCGAGCGCGTTGAGTTTGGCGGGTTGCGCCCCCGCTTGCTTCACCGTCAATTTGTCGCTCGAATTCAGCACCCCGTCGCCGTTGGTATCCGCGCTGCGCTGCCAGGTCAGGCCGGTCACGTTGTCGTGCACGGTCAGGCCATCGGCGCTCAACGTATAGCTGGGCGTGGCGTGCTGCGACTGCGCGTCCTGCCCGTAGAATGGTTGCCCGGGTGGCGGCGAAGCGATAACGTCTTGATTGTCATAGCACTTTGCCTGTCCGGTACCGACGATGGGATAGCTCAGCGCATGATTCGCTTTGCGAATAAGGGTCCAGGTGCTGAATGCTAACAGCACGCAGAGCTGTAACAGCCATATCCCGGTGAGTAGTCTCATCGCAACCCCCCTTCAGATTTTACTACTATACCCGGGCAAGATCATCCTTGTATGACATTTTCATCATTGTTTCATGTGATAATTCAATTGCCAATCGCGCTGACAGTGGTATAAAATCAGGAGTAGCCGTACCCGTATCGCCACTTCGCATGTACGGATAGTGTGAGCTAATGCGATCTGCTTCGGGAGAAGTTAAAACGAAGGCTATGAACCGCCGGCATCCCTGCCGGCGGCGGCGCGGAGGTTGTCTGCCACGGAGGCGCCGGCAGGGATGCCGGCGGTCCATGGCCTTTGTGCCGATGCCCGAAGCAGATCGCGTCAGATCACACAATCCGTTTGACCGGTTCATCAGCACGCGAACCTGTTCGCCATACCAGGCACCGTATTTCATCCTCACCAGTTGCTAATTCTTCCACCGCGTTAAATTATGCTTCACCAACGGGTTGGCCGTCGTTTTTGCCTGTGTCACCAGTTGATCTTTCAGCATTTCGTCGACGGTGACGAAGGTGTAGCCTTCCTTTTTCAAGGTGGAAATGATCTGCGGCAGCACGGCGAAGGTTTGCTCGATGCCGTCATGGATGAGAATGATCCCGCCGCTGCTGATGCGGGAGAAGGTGCGTTTGACGATGAGACTGCTGCCGGGACTGGCGTAGTCGCCGGGATCGTCGGTCCAGAGCACCGTCGTGTAGCCGAGTGACTGCAACGTCTCGATCACGCTTTTGTCGTAATCGCCACCGGGGGGGCGGAACAGGTGCGGGCGCTGGCCGGTGATCCGTTGCAGCACATCGCCGCACGCCTGCACTTCAGTCGCCACGTCACGCGGAAGAATTTTGGTCAGGTTGACGTGATGATAGGTATGATTGCCGACGGAATGCCCCTCCGCGAGTTCCTCACGGACTAGATCGGGATAGCGCGCCGCCATCTCGCCCACGACGAAAAAGGTCGCTTTCACGTGCTGCTCGCGCAACAAGGCCAGCAACTTCGGGGTAAAGGTGGGATGCGGGCCATCATCGAAGGTCAGGGCGATCCATTTCTTCCGCCGACTGCCGTGAATGAGCTTGTTGTAACGCACTCCGTGCGCTTGCTCCGCCTGATGCTGGGCCTGGATATCCGCCGGACTGCGATCCACTTCCTGCCGTGCCAGTTTCCAGGTCGGATCGTTGGTATAATCCTGTTCGGCAACTTTTACCAGCGGGGCATGCATTTGCTGTCCGAGCAGGCGCGGCATTTCCCCCCATAAGGTCATCAGCGTGATCATGGTGGTCAACAGCGGCAACATATAGGTTTTTTGTACGGACGGCATCGCCTCTCCTGCTGGTCAGCGGCGGTCTGCAAAACCTCGGCACCGATCCTTTGCAGACTACCGCTAAGATATCGTTCTGCTACCTGTAGCTTCGTGATCTTAAATATACCCGATATAGTCCCATTTAGTCTATTCGCGACTTCCGGATGCGCGCTATTCATCTCAGAGCACGCAGGATGCGCGCGAATGCGTGCTCGTCAGGTTTAGGCGACCACGACCCGGCGCATAACCCCGTTAAGGCGTTGCAGCGTTCAGTTCGTCTTTGCTATGGAATAGATTCATGATGCCAACATTGCGGATATTGTTGCTGTCGATGGCGTTAATGGGCTGGGCAAACGGGTGGACTGCCAGTGTGGCGTATGCCGTCCGCTGGGTACATGCGACACGCGTCCACGTGATCAGCGTGGATTTGCGCGATCGCACGTTGGAAGTCATGCCGGCGATTGCGAATGATACCCCCGGCACGCGGCAGAGTTTCCTGGCGTTTATGGCCCAGCACCAACCGCTGGCCCAAATCACCGGCGGGTATTTTTCGTTGAGCACGTCGCTGCCGATCGGCAGCATCGTCATCCATCGCCAGTTGCGCTATCTCGGCGTCGCCGGCTCCGCGCTGGCCATCAGGGCGGACAACACGGCGGAGATCGTCAACATTCCCTACGGATGGCGCTACTCCTGGTCGGGATATGAGCATGTGTTGCAAGGCGGAATGCGGCTGGTGCAGCATTCGCGCTACGCCGTCTTCCCGCGCGACCAGGGCTTTCGTGATCCTACCCTCTTCGAGCACGCGACCCGCACCGCTGTCGGCCTGATCGGGGGGAAACGCTTGCTGCTGGTGGCCGTGAATAAAATGATCCTGCTCTCCGAGCTGGCCGCGATCATGAAAGGCCTGGGCTGCACCGACGCGATGACGCTGGACGGCGGGTATTCCACCGGACTCGCGATCGGCGGTCACACCATTCTCTTGCCCGGGCGCACGCTGTCGACGGTGTTGATGGTCACGCGGCGGGGGACGTAAGTGTCGGAGTGTGGGAGTATGGGAGTGTCGGAGTTTTTGTGATTCGATGCTACCTCTTTCCTCGATTGACGGGATAACCGATACTCCCATACTCCGACACTCCCATACTCCCATACTCCGACACTCCCACACTCAACCACTCCCGCTCACCAATTATCCGTCCGAAACGGCGAGGCTGGCAGTCCTTCGCGGTTGTAGAGATTGGCACCGGCGGGGTTCATGGAGTAGGCATAGCGGACGGCGACCGGATTGGGCACTTTATCGCTGGAGACGACGACGGTGTCGCCCTCGATGACAGCGTTGGCCCACACCCAATTGCCATAGGCGCTGATAATCGCGAAGCGGGCTAACTTACCGGTTTTGTCTTCCACTGCCGGGTGGTGGTCCGTCTTTTTGCCCACCATCAATCCACTGCCGAGGTGGTCGAAATACAGGCGGATCGCGTGGCCTTCGATCTTCATCTCGCGGAAGATGGGACCGCAGGGAATGACCTTCGTTTTGCCGTAATCGCGCGCCAGCGCCCAGCGTGCAAGCCGTTTGCCGAGTTCCTGCTTATCTTTTGGGTGAATATTTTGCGCGTCACCGATATCGATGGCGGACGCCATCCCGGTGTTGGCGATGCTGAGGGCTTTCGCTTGCGCGCAACGGATTTTCGCCCAGTAATCGCCGCCGGCGGGATCGTCGGTGGCCGGCATCCAGTTGGCCAACTGCACGTAGTAGAACGGGAAATCTCCCTGGTTCCACGCCATGCGCCACCCGCCGACCAGCGCGCGCATCTTGTAATAATAGCTATCGCCGTCATCCCCGTTTGCCTCGCCTTGATACCAGAGGACTCCCTTGATCGGGAAACGCACCAGCGGCGCGATCATCCCGCGGTAGAGAGAACAGGCGTAAGGAAACTTCGGCATCTCCGGCAGCGGGGGCGCCGGACGACTCTCCGCATAGGCTTTGCGCGCGTCCGCCAGCCAGGTGTCCATTTTGGCCAACTGCACCGGCGTCTGTTTGGTATAGTCCGCCAGCTCTTTCTGTTGCGTCGCATTGAGGGTGGCGAGTTCCGGCAGCGCGGCCAATCCGATCGGCGCGATCCAGGGCTCGATCTGCGTGGAACCCCAGTTGACATCGAACAGGCCGATCGGCACGCCGGTCTGGTTGACGATCTCGCGCGCGAAATAGAAGCCGGCCGCGGTAAAATAGCCGGCCGATTTCGGCGAACACACCTGCCAGAAGCCGGTGCCGATGGTGCGGGGAATATCGTGCGCGGAGACCGCGGCTTTGAGATGGTCGATCTTCAGGCGGCGAATCCGCGGATAATTCGCGGCCTCGATATCCGCCGTCGCGCCGGTCTCGCCGACATTCATCTCCATATTCGACTGGCCCGAGCACACCCAGATGTCGCCGACGACCACCCCTCTCAAGGTAAGGGTATTCTTCCCGGCGATGCTCATCTCCAGACCGTCGCCGTCTTTGCGCGCCGGAAGTTGCACCAGCCACTCGCCATTGGCATTGGTGACGGCTTTGGCGATTACCGCGCCCAGTTGCACGGTCACTTCTTCGCCGGGCGTCGCCCACCCCCACACCGGGATAGGCCGGTCGCGTTGCAGCACCATGTTGTCACCGAAGAGATTCGGCAACCGCACATCGCCCCAGGCACAACCAAACGCGAGACAGAGTCCGAGACTCCCCAGTATACGAGCAATACGCATCATCGTGATTACCATTCATCCGTGCGGAACGGGGAAGCCGGCAAACCTTCGCGATTATACAAGTTGGCGCCGCTGGTGTTCGTGGTAAAGGCATAGCGCACGGCTACCGGGTTCGGCACTTTGTCGCTGGAGACCACCACGGCATTGTCGTCGATCACCGCATTCGCCCAGACCCATTGCTTATCGGCACCGGCGATCGCAAAGCGGGCGAGTTTGCCGGCGGGATCTTCGACTGTCGGCTGACGCCCGTCCTTCTTCCCCACCATCAACCCACTGCCGACATAGTCGAACGCCAGGCGAATCTTCCCACCCTCGATCTTCATCGCCTGATACAACGGGCCGCTGGGGACGATTCCCGGCTTCCCGTAATCGCGCGCGAGCGCCCACAGCGCCAGTCGTTTGCCTACGTCCTGTTTGTTGGTCGGATGGATGTTGCCCGCGTCGCCGATATCGATCGCCGACGCCATGCCGGTATGGGGAATCGCCAGCGCTTTCATCTGCGCGCAGCGAATCTTCGCCCACCCGTCGCCGCCGGCGGGATTTTCGTTCGGCGGCAAAAAGGTGGCCAGTTGTACGAAATAGAAGGGAAAATCTCCCTGCTTCCACGCCGCGCGCCACCCGCCGATCAGCGCCTGCATCTTCGTCGTGTAGATGTCCCCGTCGCCGCCGTTCGCTTCCCCCTGGTACCACAGCGCGCCTTTGATCGGAAAGCGCGTGATCTGATGGATCATCGCATTGTACAGGCTACAGGTCGCCGGTATTGGCGGCTGCGGGGGCATTTGCGGGACATTCGTGCCGTCGGCCAGCGCTGTGCGCGCTTCGGCGATCCATCCTTCGAGTTTCGCCAGGGTCAGCGACAACTTTTTGTGATAGTCATCCAGCGAAGCGGTATGCTCTTTGTTCCAATACTCCAATTTCGATTCGCCGGCCAGTGCGGACGGTGTGAGCCATTGCTCGATGGGCGTACCGCCCCAATTGTCGTCGATAATGCCGATGGGCACTTTGGTCTGCTGATAAATTTCGCGCGCAAAAAAATAGCCGGCCGCGGTAAAGGCACGGACCGTTGCCGGTGTGCAAACCTGCCAATTGCCGCGCGCATCGGTCCGGGTGAGATCGCACGCCGGATCAGCGGAACGGACTAATTCAATTTTGACGCGGCGAATTTGCGGAAAATTCGCGGAGTCGATATCCTCCTTCGACCCCGTGCCGGCGACGCCGAATTCCATATTCGACTGCCCGGAACAGACCCAGATATCGCCGACGATCAGGTTCTTCAGCGTGATGGTACTGGTCACGGTGTCGGTGATGGTCAGCAGCGGAGGCGCGTGCCCATGGCGCGGCGCAGCGCTGGAGCCCGGCGCCACGCGATATCGCAGGCAGGTGCCGGTGACGGTCAACGTCAGCTTCTCGCCGCCTTTCAGCGCCGGCAACCGCACTTGCCACTCACCGTCGGCGTTGGCCGTCGTCTCCGCCATCGCCGTGCCAAGCCGCACGGTCACCGCTTCGCCGGGCGCCGCCCAGCCCCAGACCGCGATGGGACGGTCGCGCTGCAGCATCATATCGTCGCTGAACAGGTTGGCCAACCGCACCTCGCTCCACGCGCAACCCAACGCGAGCGAAAATAACACCGCGTTAACCAGCAGAAATTTGTACATGGTAATCCTTTGTGGAAGATGGATAATATTATCCTTCGCGTCATCTGCCGAAGTATCCTGCCGGGTGAGAAAAGGAAAGGCTAACCGCCTGACGAAAAACACGTCATGCCCTGGTACCTGCCCGACCGAGCGCCGGTGTTCTGGGAAGAAGCGCGTCGCCGTTTGCGCGGACGGCGCGGGTTGACGCTGCTCATCGCCTACGTGCTGCTGCTGATCGTCGGGTTACTGGTATTCAACTACCTGATGCAGGATAGCGTCCACAACGGTCAACAACAATGGCCCGAGGTTGGAAGGCGCTGGTGGCAGATCTTTATCATCGGGCAAGGGATATTGCTCACTTTCATCAGCCCGGCGCTGACCGCGAGCACCATCAGCGCGGAGCGGGAACGACACACGCTGGAGCAGCTTTTTCTCACCCGGTTGACGACGATGGAATTGACCTGGGGAAAATACCTGGGCGCGATCGTACAATTGCTGGTGATGCTGCTGGCCGGGTTGCCGATCGCCTATTTCATATTGTTGCAAGGTGGCGTATCGCTGATCGAAGTCGTAGTGGGATACTTGTTACTCATGGCGACTGCCCTTTATTATGCCGCCCTCGGCTATTTTGCTTCCTGTTTTTGCAAACGTGTTGGCGCGGCGATAGCCTGGGCATATGGGCTGGTGGTTTTCGTCAATATCGGGGTGCCAATATTGAACTATTTTCCGTTTTATTTTTTTAACATGGAGGATTCGATTGTGTTATTTATGATTGCACTCGATCCGACATATCTTTTTTTGTGCATGTTTAACTCTTCCGATTCAGCGATTGCTCCACTACTGTGGAAAGTTGTCTCTTTGCTGGTGGCAACCGGGGTCCTGCTGCAGATATCCGGAGGGTTGATCTGGAATCTGCGTGAGAAGATGACTGCCCGCCCCATGCGACCACTCCCGAAATAACTCAACACCTCATAAAAATATCGCTCTTTTGCAACTCGCGGCGATTTTTTCTCTTCAGCGGGCAAAATTCGGTTGACAGTCGCAGCGTGGGTGTCTACCATTACACCCGGCAAAGGGGTTAACCGGTATGCTGCCGATTTCACGCTGTATACTCGCCATCGACAGCGGTGGCTCGAAATGCGACGCGGTGCTGGTGCGCGACGATGGGACACTGTTGGGGCAGGGACATTGCACCTGGAACGACCCCCACAGTGGCCGCAGCCAATTTGGCAGCGGGCGCAGTGAGAACTCAGTACGCAAAGCCGTGTTGGCTGCGCTCGGAGATATCCGCTGCGATGAACTGGTCTTTGCCACCTACCGGGACAACTTCGGACTGGGCAAACTCGTCTGGAAGTATACGCAGACGCTGCGCTTCTTTAACGCGACCGAGCATGAACCCATCCTGTTTTTGAATCACGTGCCGGAGGGGATCGTGGTGATCGCGGGCACCGGTGGGGCTGTCTATTGCAAATGGCGCGGTCGCCGCCCCACCCATTTCGACGGCTTGGGGCCGGTGTTGGGCGATGCCGGCAGCGGCTACCATATCGGCCTGCTCGCGTTGCGCGCGGTCGCGAAATCCACCTGGCATCCGCGACATGCCACCTCGCTCACCCTGCGGGTGATGCAGGCGTTAAATCTCACCGACCCCAGCCTGGGACGCAAAAATCTGGTCCAGTTCTCGCTGAACAACCCGGACCGCGCGGAGGTCGCCTCGCTGGCGGCGCTGGTCGATTGCGAGGCGAATGCCGGCGATGCCATCGCGCAGGCGATTCTGCGGCAAGCGGCGGACGCGATGACGGAGACCATCTTCGATGCTGTTTCCTCCCTGGGATTGGCGGAGGAAGAATTTCCCCTGGTCGGCGCCGGCAGTGTCGCGGTACACTCGACACGGTATTGGGAGCACCTGTGCACGCAAGTATCGACCTATGCCCCGCGCGCCATTCCCATGCGATCCTCCCTCCCCCCGGTCCTCGGCATGGCCTTGCTGGTGCTGCAAAAATACGGCACGGATGAATACGCGCGGATGGAGCACCGGTTGTTGGAGCAATTTACGGCATAAGCGGGAGTACCGAGCAATGATTACGTCCCGGATGGGCGGCTGAACCTGGGCCAGGTTCACGCGTCCATCCGGGACGTATTGCTAACATGGATCCCTTCCTCTTCTTAATCCCGGTTAGAGCGCGGTGTCGACGGCACGGGACGCAAGGCCGTGCGGGCAAGATCGCCGAACCGCATCCATTTCACGTTGTCACCGAAGGTGCGCTGGATGCGGGCGAAGGTTTCACCGAGGCCGTCCAGTCCGGTAGCCCAGCCGCGGGAGAAGAGCGACTGCCAATGGGTGAGGATGATGAGCGGGAAACCGCCGTCATAGAGCTCGCGCAAGCGGCCTTGCCGGCCGTCGCGGGTGAGCAGTTGATCGACGTTGTCCAGCGCGACCTGGCGCGAAGCGGCTTCCGTCGACTGCGTCTGCGTGTTCCAAAAGGCGTCATCGGTGAGCGCGGGGACGGAGACCACGGTCAACTTGCGCTGGGGATCTTGCCAGGAAACCCAGGGATGGCGCGGCGCGCTTCCGCCGAGACAATGCAGGAAGTACCAGCAGAAGGTGCGGCGGGTGACACGATAATACGCCCGTGCGATCGCTTCGGCATACTGTGGTTCCTGGTGAATGCCGGTATCCCAGGGCGAAGTGACGCCGGTGGGATTCAGCCCGACGTTCCGCAGGATACGGAAGGACAGACTGAGATAATCGGTCATCTGCGCCACCGTCGCGGTGCGAAACCACTCATCCTCGTAAAGATGCAACAACCGCCCGCTGGCGAGATCGAGTGCGGCTTGATGGGTGAGAATCTCCGGGGTGATGTCGAAGGATGGTGCAATCTCATCCCGTACCACGCGAAGGAAAGTGTCCAGCACTTCCGCGGGCACGTAACTCAACCGCTCATCGATCCGACCGGCGCCGGACGGCATCGGCGGCACACTGTATTTGCCTTTCACGCCGTAGCGTTGGCACAGGTCGGCAAACCGTTGGGTGAATGCCGGCGGAATCTGCAACGGTTGCGCTTCCTCGATATGCAGCCAGTGCATGAGATTGAAACACGCACCATCGTCGATGATCAAGGTTGCTGGAATTTTCGGCATGAGGGTCTCTTTCAATTTATGAAACAGGGATGGCGCGGATCACACGGATTACCGAAGAATTCCACTCCGAGTAATCTGCGCATTCCCCATTTCCTACTACATTTAATTCAGCACCCACAGGATCACCGCGTCCTGATCTTTCACGAAGATACGCTTGCCGGCGATGATCGGGGAGCCGTAGGTGGGTGTTTCGGCGATTTTCAGGCGGGCCTGTTCGGTGTAGGCCTGCGCAATCGGCTTGAAAGCAATCAACTCACCACTGCTGGGCAAGGCCAACATGGCGACGCCGACGTCGAGCAGCGTGCCGAACCCCATGTGATCGGTCACCGTGGGATCGATCCAGGCCGTTTTCCCGGTTTTCGCATCGAGACAGAAGAAGTTGCCGTGGTCGGAGAGGCCGAAGAGCAGGCCATCTTTCAGCACCGGTGTATTGTATTGCACACTCACCGCCGGATTGCTCCACAGTTCGGTGGTGGTAAAGGTTTCGCCCTTTTTCTCGACCGTGATCGCATGTGTGCCCCGCGTCGCGCCGGTGTAAATCACCATTTGCCCGTCGATGATGGGTGTGGCCGCGTTATAGGCGCGTGATTGCGGCACAAAGGGGAGCGTCCACAACAGCTTCCCATCCGCCACGGCGACTCCAACGAGGCTTTTGTTGGTTAGCGTCACGATCTGCTTCACGCCGCCGGCGGTCATCAGCGCGGGGGAGGCGTATTCCGGCCCTTCGCCCAACCAGCGCCATTTCACATTGCCGGTGGCCAGTTCGAAGGCGATAATGCCTCCCTGGTCTTTGCCACCGAGTTGCGCGATGGCCAGCCCGTCGGTGATCAAGGGCGACATCGCGGCGAAGAACATCGGCGCCATCTTCGGGAATTCGTCCTTGCGCCAGAGCAGTTTTCCGGTAGCGGCGTCCAGGCAGGAGACGACGCCGTTCACGCCCAGCGTCACCACTTTGCCGTCCGCAACGGCGGGGGTGCCGCGCGGGCCCGGATGTCGACTCGCGGCGGGACCGGTGATGGGCGGCGTGGTATATTTGTCCTGCCAGCGCTGGGTGCCATCCGCCACGTTCAAGCAGAATGTCATCTCCTGATCGCCCTGGGCGGCGAAGACATAGAGCTTATCGCCAACCAGCACGGGTGACGCATCACCGGCGCCCACTTTCACTTTCCACTGCTGCGCCAGCGTCGGCGGCAATGTCTGCGGCGCGATGAAGCCGGTCACTTTGCCGTCACGATTGACGCCGCGCCACTGCGGCCAATCCTGGGTGAACCCGACCGAGCTGATCAGCAGCAACGTCCCGAGCATGACTGTTAACATGCGATTGACGTGAGACATTTATCCCTCCTGCCCTCGTTAAAATGGATGGTACAACCATAGCCCTGGTCATCGCTTTTGTCAATTGCGACGTTGCCATGAGCTGGTGCTTCAGCAGACATTGTGCGGTCGCTGCCGGGGTGTTGCTGTCCCTGCTTTTTCGACTACTGGCTCAAATTTATAGTCAGTGCCGGCGACGGAATCGCATGTTCCGCGTTGACGGCCACGACACTGGTGCCGAGGGCGAAGTATTCGATGACATGGCTACCCCAACCGTGGGAGAATTCGACGATGCGCGCACCGACTACCCCGTCCGCGCCGACCTGTTGCGCTTCCTGCTGCATGCGCGTTTGCGCCAGCTCCCGCGCAGTGTAAAGCGCCTGCGTATAGGTGGGCATCTCATTGTTCTGTCCGATCGTTTTGAACATCTGCCGCAATCCCTGGTAGCCAACATGGTAGACACAACTGCCCAGCACGAGTGACAGAGGACGATAACCGGCCTTCATCAGCGTCCAGAACTCCTGTCCACTAAATTCGCTGGTAAATGGTCGGCCATCGGGGATACGGTACGACTTGCCGTTGCGCGCACGAATGGCGGTACCAATGGCGATGAACTCCGCCAGGTTCTCTCCCCACTCCTGGCGTCCGACTTCCAGGCGTACTCCCACCACTCCGTCGGCTCCCAGGGCGGTTGCCTCTTCTTCCATCCGGGCCATCGCCAGACTGCGGGCGTTATACATCGCCTTCGACAGCACCTCTAATTCCTTATTTACCGTCATGGCCGGCATTTGTATGCCGATGTGGTAGATGCTCGAGCCGACGACCAAGCCAAGTGGATCGAACCCCAACTCCTTCACAAGTAGAAATTCATTGACCGAGAGATCACTGGTAAACAGACCTTTGTTGTTACCGCTCGGACGCATGGAGGACAAACGGATACGACCTAACTCCGGTACCCCTTCCATGGCTCCCTGTTTATTTGTGCTGTGCATCGGACACCTCCCGTGTGAGAATAGTGAAATACTGCTGATTTTGGCAAAATGATACGTAAGAAAGCTATCACTGTCAATCCAAGCGATAGGGCTCCTATGCCCAAATTCCTGATACTCGCTGCATGTTGCCAACGCAACACACCCGATACGCAGCAACGTCATCCGGCGACACGGAAATATAAGCACATCGGCTAAACTTTATTCACTCGAACGTCTCACGGGAGGATGGTACGATGTGGAAAGAGTTTAAGGAGTTTGCGCTGCGGGGGAATATGCTCGACCTGGCGGTGGGTTTCATCATGGGGGTTGCCTTTGGGGCGGTGGTCGCGTCGCTGGTGAAAGATCTGCTGTTGCCGCCGATCGGTCTGTTGCTGGGAAAAGTGGATTTTTCCAACCTCTATGCCACCCTGACGCCTGGGCATCCCGCCGGTCCGTATCCTTCGCTGGCCGCGGCGCAACAGGCAGGCGCGGTGACGCTGAATTACGGGCTATTTCTCATGACGCTGATCAATTTCTTCTTCGTCGCGCTGGCGGTGTTTTTGCTGGTGAAAGTGATCAATCACCTGCGTCCGCCCGCGGTAACCCAGAAGGCCTGTCCCTATTGCCTGTCAAAGATTCCCGCGCCGGCGTCTCGATGCCTGTACTGTACCGCGGACCAACCGGGGGGATCCTCGACTTAGAGGTTGCCTTGCTCCCCGAATACGTCTCTGTTAGTATAGAGCAGAATTGAAAGGAGAAAGGCGATGCGTCAATTGTTGAGCGAGGACGGAAGGGATTTACTGTTTCGTACAGCGCACACATACACCCGCTGGCAGGATAAGCCGGTGAGCGATGATACGTTGCGGGAACTCTACCAGTTGCTGCGCTGGGCGCCCACCAGCATGAACTGCAATCCCGTGCGCATCCTGTTTCTGCGCACCCCGGAAGCGAAGCAGCGGTTGCGCCCCGCGTTGGCGTCAGGGAACATCGACAAGACGATGTCCGCGCCGGTCACCGCCATCATCGGGTATGACCTGGCGTTCTACGAGCAGTTGCCGCGTTTGTTTCCGCAAGCGCCGTCCGCACGCGATATGTTTACCAACTCGCCCGAGATCGCCGAAACCACCGCCCGCCGCAATAGCAGTCTGCAAGGCGCCTATTTCATTTTGGCCGCGCGGGCGGTGGGATTGGATTGCGGGCCGATGTCCGGGTTCGATAATGCCAAGGTCGATGAGGAATTCTTCGGCATGGGGCACGAGCAATACCCGGCGGAAAAGGAATTTTTCACCGTGGGACATACCCGGTCGAATTTCCTGTGCAACCTCGGCTACGGCGATCCGACCGGCGTCTTCCCACGCAACCCCCGTTTTGAGTTCGAGGAAGTGTGTAAGCTGCTGTAAATATTTGTAACCATTCCATCCTTTCTGGCGCGCGAGCAGGTTGGGTATCCTCCGGTGCTCGCGAGAACGCACGCCAGAGAGGATGGAATGGTTAGCTATTTTCCTACGAGCCGGCGCGACCCACCTTCGCGAGGCGATGGCGGACAAGCGCCGGCGGTCCGACCGGGCGGTCAGGGATGACCGGGGGTGGCGCCGGCGTGATCGGCGTTTTTCCCGGTGGCGTTGATCAGGCTCATCACGTCACTCCCACGCGATCCGGTGCAGTCGGTGCTGATGTTGAATATTTTGGCAAAAAACAACACTCTGAACTCCACTTTGAGTTGCTGGGCGATCCGGAAGGAGCCGACGCTCTCCGTCCAGGTACTGGCATAGTTTGTCACTTTCCCGTTCGGCATGCCGCGCACATCGATGCGGCCCGTGCCTTCCCCCTGGAGCTCGCCTGCTGACGCCAGGTGAAGTATTTCCGTGAACTGATGCTTTTCCGGACTGGTTGTCTCATTGTCGATCAGCACATCGCCGTTACCGGTAATCGTGTTGATCGCTTTGCCGTCGGGAGAGATGCTGGTTTTCATCCGCGAAACTCCGGCTTCCGCCGGTTTGTGGGTCTTCGGGTCGATCCGGTAATACTCGAATACCGACGCATAGGCATCCGGGCTCAGTTCCTTCACCACCGCATGAAAGTATTTGGTGGGGGCTTTCGTTTTCCCGTTATACTGGGTGTAGCTGCCGATCCACTCGCCGACTAATTCATGAAAGAAACCGGCGATATTGCCGGAATGCGCGGGCGGTTGCGCGTTTATCACGCTGGCATGTAACGCAGCGAGTAGCAATAATGGTACCACGATCAGCAATACCCCTGTCGCGCGGTGCATGTTCCGCCTACTGAAATCCCCAGCCTTACACTGTGCCGTGTATGCAGTATACCCAACCACAGCGCAGCATTGTCGTGAAGAAAGATTGTCTTCTCAGCAGTAGAACATAAGGGCAACGTGGTAGTATGATCGTAGTTCCCATGCAGGAGGTTGACGGCATGCTACTGATATTAGGCGCGGGCGGGAAGACGGGGCAGGCGGTGATACGAGCGCTGGCGACACGCGGGGCGCCGGTGCGGGCGTTGGCGCATCACGAGACGCAGGTGGCCCCCCTGCGCGCGTTGGGCGCCGGCGAGGTCGTGGTCGGCGATTTACGCGATCCATCAGCGCTGGCAGCGGCGATGGCGGGGATCGAGGCCGTCTATTACATCTGCCCGGCGGTGCAACCGGATGAAGCGGAGATCGGGCGGGGGGTGATCGCGGCGGCGCAAGCGACCGGCGTGCCGCGCCTGGTGCTCCACTCGGTGATGCATCCGCAAATCAGCGCGCTGCCGCACCACGCGCACAAGCTCCAGGTGGAGGATGCGCTTATTCAATCCGGGCTGTCCTTCACCATTTTGCAGCCGTCGTCCTATATGCAGAATATCCTCGAAGGCTGGGAGCGCATTGCGACGCAGGGAGTCTACGCCTCGCTGTACGGGCTCGACGCGCGCATGACGCTGGTTGACCTGGACGACGTGGGTGACGTTGCCGCGCGCGTGCTGACCGAAGCGGGGCATGAAGCGGCCACCTATGAATTGAGCGGCCCGGAAGTGCTCACCGCCGCCACGATGGCCGCGACGCTCTCCGCGCGGTTGGGCCGCCCGGTGACCGCCGTCGCTGTTCCCAGCGAGCAGTGGGAAGCACGAGCACGCGCGGGCGGGCTGGATGACTACGCGGTCGCCACACTGGCGACGATGTTCCGCTATTACGCCCACCATGGTTTCGCCGGCAACCCGCGCGTGCTCGAACTGCTGCTGGGGCGTGAGCCCACCAACTTCGCAGCGTTTGTGGCGCGAACGGCGAAGGGGTGACTGGCGTTGGCCGGTAGTCATTAATTTTTGAATGTTATTCCGCACCTAAAACCTGGAATATTGCTTTTGTCCCCCTGGAAAGGTTGTCATGCGAAATTCCATCTTGCTGTGCCTGTTGGGGCTGTCGGCGGCGTTGTTGGCCGGTTGCGGCGCTTCGAGTGCGCCGGGAACCACCCAATTGCCGGTCACGGATACCCCGGCGACCACCGGCACGAATAGCTCGTTACATGGATGGCGCCCCTTTCCGGCGGATAATCCGTGGAATCAGGACATCTCGAAGGCGCCGGTCGATCCCAATTCCGCCGCTTTGCTTACCAGTATCGGACTGAGCGTAGCGCTGCATCCCGATTTCGGCACCGTGTGGAACGGCGCGCCGAACGGGATCCCGTATGTCGTGATCGGCGGAACCCAGGCGACGGTGCCGGTGAGTTTCACCTACGCCGACGAGAGCGATCCCGGCCCGTATCCCATCCCCGCCACCGCTCCGATCGAAGGTGGGCCATCTTCCACCGGCGACCGGCACGTGCTGGTGGTCGATCCCACGCATGGCAAACTGTATGAACTGTATGCCGCGTATCCGCTGAACGGCGGGAAACAATGGCAAGCCGGTTCCGGGGCCATCTTCGATACGCTGTCCAATGCCTTGCGTCCGGCGGGGTGGACATCGGCCGATGCCGCGGGCCTGCCGATCTTCCCCGGTCTGGTGCGCTATGACGAAGTGGTGGAGCAGCAGGCGATCCGTCATGCCTTGCGCTTTACCTGCCAGCACACGCGCCATGCCTACGTCGCCCCCGCGCGCCACTACGCCAGTTCGTTGACCGCCACCAATTTGCCGCCGATGGGCATGCGCGTGCGCTTAAAAGCCGGTGTCGATCTCACCGGCTTCCCACCCCACGTGCAGGTGATCCTGCAGGCGATGAAAACCTACGGCCTGCTGGTGGCAGACAACGGCTCCAACTGGTACATCAGCGGCGCCCCCGATCCCCGCTGGAATGACGATGAACTCGCCACCTTGAATCGCGTGCATGGGTCGGATTTTGAGGTGGTGCAGATGGGGACGGTGGTGACGCAGTAAGGGCGGGGAAAAGCATACCGCTGAAACGCTTCGTGAGTCCGTCAGTGGGTATCGCCAGCGCTTTGGGCTTGCTGGTAATCAGCATCAACCTTCATACCATAAGCAAGTATAATATCTTTCGCACCTAACTCATCGCGATATCGCCATCCGGCCGCTACATGTAGATAGCGTTTCCAGTCGAGATGGCCGATCACATGCTGTTTTGCATAGCCAGAAAACATCACTTTTAACTGTGGGTAGACATTCAGCCTCGACCAGGCCTGATGATCTATATCTCTAATGCTATCGTGCATAATCCAGAGATAAAAAGGTACCTGGGTATCGAAGCGGTTCGTGCGCAGGCATTCCAGCCCGAACTTATACATCGCGTCACAACTCCCATACCAATACGGGTTGATAGATTTGGCATAGGCATCATATGCGCTCATCTCGTCGAATCTCGCGGCGACCGTGCGGTCGAACCACATACGCGTGGAGCCGGCTTCCCGTCTGCCCATGGCCACGGTAATCATCTCCTCAGGGGCTTCGTAAAATTCCGGATGGGCTTTCCAGGCAGGCACCAGTATGGCTTCCGCTTCGGCCATATTCTTGTGGTAGATCTTCCACCCGTTCGGTGTCACCTGTTTCGCGGATACATGACCTCGGGCTTCCCAACCCATACTGATGTGATAACGTCCTTCCAACACGCGCGACACATACAGTGTCTCAAGTTTGCGTGCCTTCAGCGCATCCAACAACTCCGGCAGCGGCGCGCTATAGATTTGGTCGAGGGACTCCTGGGTATCCAGGATGATCGGTTCTTCCCCGGGCTTGATGCTGCCGTCGGTCAGAGCATCCACCGTCCAGGCTAACGCCTGTTGCCGTGTTTTGCTTAGACCGTCCTGCTGTCCCGTTTTCTCCAGGCATTGCGCCAGCAGGTCCGGTGCGTGCCGGGTCAAAATTTTCGGGTACTTACTCGCGGCAAAACCGTCCATGGCCTCTCGCAGATACGGAATTGCCGCCTGATAATTTTGCGTTGCGCCGAAGTTCTGGGTTTCAAAGAGTGCTTTGCCATAGATATAGAGGAGCAACGGGTCATGACATCCCTTGTCGATGACCGCGCGTGCCGGGTCGAGGATACTGCTAAACGCCGGATGATCGGGAAATTCACTATTCACCCGATTGAAGGCTTCAATCACTTCGCGGGCCGCTGCATTCCAGGCGGGAGAACACTTGCCGGACTGTTCATAGACAGCGAGCGTGGTGCGGTGGTTCATCGCCACGATGGCATCCTGCAAACTTTGTTCCGTGTTCCTGCTCTGTGCCGGCAATGGCACCGGTGTATAATCATCCCGATGTCGCCGATCCGTAAACCCTATCTGCAGCAGCAGTCCAATGAGCGCGACGTAGATCAGCGCCGCCCATTTCCATGTGTTCGTCATGCGCAATCCTTTCTCATCCTCGCTTCTTCCTGAAAGGACAAGGTACCACAACAAATTAATACAGGAAAGCGGACTGAGATCGAGACTGAATTCCCTCAACCAATTTACACGTAAATGCGGGGGGCGTAAATAGGGAACAACCTCCAGTGTCGCCGATGAGCATGTGAATTTTCTTACTCATCGGTGACACTGGAGGGAGGTCATTGCGGAATTCGCATACGCTACCTCGGCTTTGCCTATACTGGCGCTGTTCCCTCACGCTGTTCCGCTTCTCATCCACTCTGGGCCCCATTGTTCCGGTCTTCCCCGGGTAAGTGCCAAGGTCCAATACGTGTAGGAACGACTCGACGGACTTATCAACCGGCTCATCAGGTTTCTGCGGCTCCTCCCTGCCGATTACCTGCGAGGCGAAGGAGCGCGTCGGCACCAATCACCAGCCGACCGAACCGCAGGTGGGTATGTACCTTCTGCAGGCCGCGCAGACGCCATTGACTCGTAATACATTACGATCTATTATTCAAGCCAGCCACTCGTTGAGTAGCAAGGAGTGGTGATAGCTGACGTCGATCTTTGTCATCTCGCCGAGTCTACATCTGCACTGGTAGAGCGCCTATTATGGATCGCGGATGCGGTCTTTCGTCGACACGCACCGTGATTGCCCGATCATTCACACGCATACCTCGGTGAGATATGTGAGAGGACGACCCATGAGGAGCGCGGTTCGTTATCGTTGCCGTACCGGCAACATCATAGTGATGCTATTGGGCGTGATGGGACTGGGATTATGGACGATGCCGGGAAAATCAGCGGTCAGCGAGGAGACAACAGCGATGCAGGCGCTTGTCGGGCAGATGCGGCAGCATGATTGGCGCGCCTACGAACTTGGCGACCTGGTCTACGGCGGCGATAACCAAGTGTCATTGCCGGCAGGCTTCCATTACCGGGAAGGCCTTTCGACATTCCAACTGTCGGCGACCGTTTGGCTGCGCATGATCACCGTGGCACGGAAGTCTGAGGGCGACAGCACCCAGCATATCATGGCGCAACGTTCGACGGACGGCGGCCACACCTGGGGCACCTGGTTTCCGCTGGAACCTGAAGGCCCGCCCATCTCATCCTACGGCGGATTCACCCGCCATCCCACGACCGGACGCGTCTATTATATCTATATCTATGGCCCCGATGAGCACCAGCCGCCCCTTGCTGATGGTGCAGCATTTCAGGGACATCCCCACCATATCGGTCGAGCGGCCATGCGCTACGTGGAGCCGGACGGCACCTTTTCCGCGCGCTATTTTTTGAACTTGCCCCACACCGCGATCGACGACACTAACGCCTTCAAGGGTCGTTTCCAAGCGTTGTATGCGGTGCCAAGACCGGTGATGTTGATGGGGAACGACGGGCTGGGGTGGTATACCAAACTGGGACCGCGCATTGACGTCGGGCAGGGGGAGGCATTCCTGGTACGCTTTGTCGGCTATGCCAATAACGATCGCCTGCATGAACTGCCGATTGTGTTGCAGCCGGTAGGCGACCATGGCATCCAGGCGCCGGGATCGACCTCCGTCGCGGAATTCGGGCCGATGCTGTTGACCGAGCGGAATTACTATTTTAAGTTCCGCACCACCGCCGGGTTTGTCGGCAGTGCCGAAAGCCACGACGCCGGACAGACGATGCAAGCCGGCTTCCTGCGGTACGGGCCGGGCCAACGGTATGTCAAGAACCCGGAAGGACCGTTGAACGCGACCAGCGACGGACAGGGACGACGGTTCCTGACCTTTTACAACAACAGCGAGGCCAAGCCGCGATTCGGGGGACGCGACCTGGTATGGATCAGCTACTATCGTGAACGGGCACACGGCGGATTGGACGTCACGGAACCGGAGTTGCTGCTCTACCGCCAGGATGGGGAAGGAATCTCACCCAACCAGGATACACGGCTCAATTGCCCGGGATTTCGCACGGCGCCCGCTGGCGTCATCTCCACGACCAGCACCAAGCTGGATAGTCGCACGTGTATCATTCCGACAGCATTCCTCGACCTGATCGCCGGTCAATTCGAACGGCAGAGCATACCGGAAGATGGCTTGCTGCTGTCTGCGCGGAAGCCATCGGCGACGTGTGTCCTGCCACCCCAACCGCTGTTGGCCACTGGAAACGGCTTGACCATTGCCTGCACGGTGGATGCCGGCACGACCGGCATGCTGCTATCCGCCTGGGAGGAGAATCGCGGCTTGCGCGTGGAGTTGATCCCCAACGCCACCGTGCGCGTCACCCTCGCCGACGGCACGCACACGCTGACGCTGGATGCTGATGCCGGCGCATTGCAGGCACCCGGTCCGCACCGAATCGCCGTCATCATCGACGGGCACGCCCGGCTCATCGCCATGGTCGTCGATGGCCACGTGCAAGACGGAGGCGCGACCCGCGGACGCGGTACCATCCGCATCCCCCCTACGTTCAGCAACCTGATCTTACCGTCAACCTGCCGGATCGGACCGTCCGGCACACCACGTGACCTGCGTATCTACAGTCGCGCGCTGTTCTTCACCGAGGTTATCGGCCTCCAGCGGGCCACGGCGGCTGGTGCCCCTTAGCGTCCCCGCCAGCGACGTGCACACGACTCGTAATCCCAGTGGTGATACGTCATACCATCTGTGTTTGATTAGACATCACTGGTGACGCTCAATTCATGCTCGCGCAATGATGCCTGGTCAAACACAAATGGTATCAGGTATTCAGGCTGACCGCATCCTCAATGCCAATGCACCGTCACCGGCCCGCTGCCCGGCACGATATCCACGCCGAGGATACCACCGGTGAAGAGGGTAACCGGCAGGGACGTGCCGTTCGCCAGCGTCGCGGTGGCGCCGGTCGCGGTGGACGTGGTGGCGATCATCACGGTGAGCGGTTGGGTAAACACGGTCGGATCCAGCGGTGTGGTCAGCGCGAAGACCAGGCTGTTGGTGGTCTGCGCATCCACTTCGAACTGTGCGGCTGCTTGTTCTTGCTGGTAGCGGCTGACATTGGCATAGGTAGCGACCCAGACGTCGCTCAACCGCTTGCTGACGTAGGCCAGGTGCTGGGAGAAGGTATAGGCGTCCATCGCGCCGTATTCCGTCGCCAGGAAACCGTGCAATTGCGGGGCGATCCAGGAACCTTGCTGGACCGCGGTATCTACCGTCGCGTTCATCTCGGCGACGGTGTAGATCCCGTTGCCAAACGGCTGCACATGCTCGCGAATCGCATAATGGTGCTGCAACACCAGGCCGTCCAAATAGGACGTCTCTTCATTATACGGGAACGCGAAGGTGAAGGGATGCACCCCGAGTTGCGCCTGGCTGATCGCCGCGCTGCCGTTGATCTCCTGATCGATTTGCGCCGGATCGCTCAGCGCCGGGAGGTGCGGATGGGAAAAGGAGTGGTTGCCGATTTCATGCCCGTTCGCTTTGATGCGCGCCCAACTCTGCCAGCTTCCCGCGACCGTGCCGCTGCTGACCGCCAGTTCGGTTTGCGGGTCGGTATCCAGATCACGCACGTAGCCGGCGATCACATTGAATGTGCCTTTAAAGTTGTACGTATCCAACACCGGCACCGCGTAATCGAGTTGACTCTGCAGGCCATCGTCGAAGGTATAGGAGACGGCCGCTTTTCTATTACCCAGGTAGTTGGCAATGCCGAACTGGCCCATGCCTTGCCGCATCGAGAGGGGCGTGATCTGCCAGGTAAGCACATTCGAGGAGATGGTCGCCGCTTTCCCCAACTCGCGCGCCACCACCTTGACCTGGTAATCGCCGGCACTCGCCGGTTTCCAGGTAATGGTCGGCGAGCTTTGGTAGGTATTGTTTAAGGCGACCCAGGCCACCGCGGAGCCGCTGACCTGCCCGGCAAAGAACTGGTATTGCGGATTCAACAAACCGGTGGGCTGTGCCGTCAACTGGATCGCCGTATTCAACGGTTGCGGGGAAACCAGGGAGGTGGTCAGCTTGACCATGCTGTTGTCCTGGCTATGCACCACCGTGTAGAGAAAAAAGAACGTTTTGCAGCGGTCATCTTTGCCTTTGCCATGGTCTTTATCGTGCCGCTCACAGTGCACACGGACCACCAGCGGATAAATGCCACTCGCCTTGGGAATCCAGGTGACGGTGGAGGTGGTGCTGTAGTCCTGCAACAACGTCCAGTCTGTCGAGGTGGGATCGCCGACCCAGAACTGGAATTGCAGGTTCTTCACGTCACTCGCCTGCACCTTCACGGTCACCGATTGCCCGACAATACCGAAGGTCGCCGGTGAAAGCAGCACCTTGATGCCGGCAAACGGATCACCGTCGTGGTGGGCAGGCTTCTTACACTGCCCCACGCAGGAACACAACAACGCCAGGCCTAACAGGCACATCCCCCGAAACGCATACCCGCTCATCATGAACTATCCTCCTGTCACACTTTTCCTGGAACTCACCAGCGCCTTGCATGTTCTGCAAACGGCAGCCTGACTTCCCGATCCACTGGTGATAGCTATCTACCTACCAGTAAAACACCGCTGGGCGAAAAGACAGGACCGATTTCACGACAGAACAGCCGGAAACCGCCGTCACCGGCAAAGTGTCGGGGAAATAGTACAACGGGAGAGAAATGCCTGCGAATCAGCGTGCGCCAGGAGCAGGTATTACGCGCTCCAGACGCACGCTGTTTGTATCGTGCCAAAAGGTGAGAACAGCTTGTTACACTACCACCCTTTCGCCCCACCGGGTACCAATACCGCGTGGAAATCCTTGCCGGGCGCCACGGTCGCCGTGTAGCGGCCGGTCTTGGTGGCGCGACCGTAGCAAAAACCCCAGGAGCGGCATTGCCCGGTAACGCTGCCATCCATCGGCACCATGCCCAGCGGCGGCAGCGTTGCACTCCCCATCGTGCCGCGTATCGGGAACGAGGTGATCTGGTAGCGGGGATCCGTCGTCGTGCCGGTCAGTAGCAGCGCCGCGGAAAAATCCACCAGCAGCTTCTCAGGAGTGCAGCCGGTTGCATTCTGCAGGTTGTCGCCGCCACTAAATGGCGAACCCCCACTGATCTTCTTGAACGCCGCTGGACCGAAACGATCGTGCAGGTACGTGCAAAACGAAAATCCGCCGCCATACATGAATTGACTGTTGGACAGAGTCAGGGATAACCCGGTGGGATACTTCAGAAAGTTCTGATAAACAACCGGTGAGATGTTTGGCGCCGAAGAATAATAGGCAAAATCCGCCATCCCTTCGTTGATGACGACCAACCCGCCATCACCCTTTGCCGCCCACCAGATGTCATGTTGCAGTTCGTGCGCCATCACACCGCCCAAAGGCATGGAACCGGGACTCAGCAACGACAGGTCCAGAGTGATGATATCGAGCCCATTTGCCCTCACCAGATCAGAGGAGAAAACGCCTGAGGCATAACCACCCGTATTCACGCCGACCACATGGATGCGCGGATCGTAATCCACGTCACTGGGTGCCCCAAACATCGTGACATCCAGCGGGTAGATGCGGTCAAATTCCGTGGTCGCGAATTGGACCTGTTCGTCTGTGCCGAGGGGCGGATCCGTGTAGGGCGCCCAGATATAACAATGCTGGCCGATCGCGCGTAATTCCATATTGATATCTTGTTCACCGAAGTGGAAGATATGCGTGTCGCCCACTTCCGGCATATAGAGCCGGGATGACCGCCGTCCGGGTGACCGCACGTGGCCGCCGGTGAGCGGGGAGGCCGACTTCGGCGCATCCGGCACGGGCACGGCCACGCGCGTGGCCAGTTGCGCCGCGCCGGTCGGTGCCAGGCTGATCGGCTCGTAAGACGGTTGGGTAGCCCCTGTATGGTCGGGCCAGGCCGTCAAGTCCCCCGTGCGGTAGACCACCAATACATCATCAGCCTGCGCGTCGAAGCGCGCCACGCCTTGCGCATCAAACATGACGGCGTGATATGGCAGGGCAGGCGTCTGTGTCAACGCTTGCCCGCCGCCGCCGCCACATCCTGACAGCAGGCCCACCCCGACAATCACGACCAGGGTGCATACATTCACATAAGCCCAACGCATAACGGGTATTCCTCCTTCTCCAGGCATTTCCTAGAGCAACAATTTATATGGTCTTCAACCGCTTTCTTTGCGCTCACCTCTGCCAACAACTCCTCTTCAATCTGCTTGTGTTCGGTGATGACGCGAATTTTTCCTCCCTGGTAGAGTGGTCTCCCGGCGCTATCTTTGGTCAGGTATATCTGATTGTATAGCCCGCGGTAGTCACCGTTTTTCAACCGGCGGTGGTAGGTAACTTCGGCCGTGCCACACTCCTCCAAACGTGCGAATGCTGACTGTACCGTTGTCAAATCATCCAGGTAATACAAGGCTAACGTGGGCCTTGATCACAACCCGTAACAGGTGATCGGTGTCCGGTGTCAGTTTGGCCGAACGTGATAATGATCGGCACCAAGGCATGGCCCGAGACCGGAAGGCGAACGGTAGCAGCGGAGCAAGTCGTCGCTCGTTGCCTGACACCTGACACCAACAACTTGTTTTTCTTATTGTTCCAAAGGCTTAAGGGGCTAACGTTGCTTCGGTGCCCTCTGCGGCCACTTCAGCATTGATTACAGTGAACATATCCTCTCGTCGTGAGAAAAACCGCTAACAAGCACATCCTGCTCTCGGGGACGGAAGGCCGGACAGAGGGCCAGGATGGCTTCAATGCTCAATGGACAGAACTATTGTGGAACTGACGGCTCATTATAGCAGAACGCCGGTAAAGTTTCATTCCTGTGATAGCGCGCGACTACCTGCTGTCCCTGTATTCAGTGCCTGTCTTCGGGCGGTGGCGGCGTTCCCGGCAGGTATGACCGCATTCTCTTTCAGAACTCCGCCACCGCATTAACCGATTGAGACATCAACCGACGCTTTTTACATTGTACTATGCAGCAAAGCACCCAGCTTCTCCTGCTGGCGTTGATACGCCTTAGGGAAGTATTTCCGTACCAAGCCATTCCACCACCCATCAATAATCATATAAGTCACCGGGATGACGATGAGCGTCAACATCGTTGACAGGATCAACCCCCCGATCACGGCGATGGCCAGCGGCTGGCGTGACTCTGAGCCTTCACTCAACGCCAGTGCGGTGGGCAACATGCCGCCGATCATCGCCAGCGTGGTCATCAGAATCGGTCGCAAGCGGGTTGGGCCGGCTTCCAGCAAAGCCTCATACACGCTTAGCCCGCGACTGCGCAGAGTATTGGTGTAATCCACGAGGAGGATCGCGTTCTTGGTTACCAGCCCCATGAGCATGATGATGCCGATAGCGGCCGTCATTCCCAATGAGGTGCCTGTCACCAGCAACGCGAGTAATCCGCCCACCATCGCTTGCGGCAGACTGAACATGATGACGAGTGGCGTAAAGAACGACTCGAACAGCGCCCCCATCAGCATATACACCAGGATCACGACCAGCAGCAGCGCACCGACCACCCCCACCATGTCCTCGGCCATCTTTTTCGTCACGCCGCCGGAGGCGATGGTGGTGCCATTGACGCAGGGTATCGATGCCAGCGCCTGGTCGATGGACTGGTTCACGTTCCCCATCTGAAATCCGGCAGCGATATCCGCCGTCACACTCACCACCCGCTGGCGATTCTGCCGGTTGATTTTGGTCGGGGCATGCTCATAGACGATCTTAGCCACATCGCGCAGGTAGATCGGCGCACCTTCCTTGGTGCCGATGATCAGCGCTGCAACGTCCGCCGCCTGGTTGCGCTCGTTTTTGGTGTATTGCACGCGGATGGGGAATTCCGTACCGCTGTCACGGAACTTCACGGTGTCGTCGCCGGCAATCGCCGTGCGTGCCGCACTCGCCACCTGTTCAACGGTCAACCCGAATTGCGCGGCGCGCAAGCGGTCCACCACGATGCGCCGTTCCGGCAAGCGCGCTTTATACGAGACATCGACGTTGACCGCGCCTTGCACTTTGCGCATCACTTCGGCGACTTGATTGGCCTGGGTCAGAATGGCGTCCATATTCTGTCCCTGGATGTCTTTGGTGATGGTGGCACTCGGTGTGCCGGTGCTGGAGGACAGCGCAATACTGATCGTCTCGGCACCGGGGATGTGCGCGGTCTGCTGGGTCAGCCAATCGATGATCTGCTGAATGCTGCGTGTGCGATATTGCTTGCCCACCACTTTCACCGAAACGTTGGCATATTGATATCCGCTGTCGCCCCCCATCGCATTGGTCGATCCCGCTCCGGTCTCCGCCAGGCAATACCCCGAATCGACTTCAACCTTATTTCCACGCTCCAGGCGATAAACCGGCTTCATTTCCGGAAGCTGGTTCACCATGGCTTCGACCTGGCGCACCACCCGGTCGGTCGCTTCCAGCGACGACTCAGGCGCCGTGCGGATGGTGATGGCCAGTTGCCCCTGGTCGGACGTGGGGAAAAAGGTGAAACCGAACGGCAGGTAAATGGTGAGGGCAATCGCGATCATCGTGGCTCCGAAGGTCACGGCGACCCAACTGCTCTGCCGATTCACCCGCATGGCGATGCCCGTGAGCAGCAACGCGAGCAACGCGATGACCACGCGTGGTGGTGACGGCTTGCCCCCCGATAACGGCAGGGCCATGGCAAAGACGACGAGGAGCGTCACATTGCCGATGACGAGCGTGAGGAAGCGATTCTGCAAGGCCCATTCCAACACGTCGCGATAGCGACGGTCGAGGGAACGTAAAAACGTCTCGAGGGTGTGAAACAGGCGGCCGGCCTGCAGGTTGACACGATCCCACAGGGTGAGTTGTCGCTGCTGCCGCCGCTGCTGTAGTTCGCGCTCCTCGTCGGCCTTCTCGTCCTCACTCTTCAACAGTTTGGCCGCGAGCATGGGGGTCAGCGTAAAGGAAATGAGCAGGGAAAAGGCGGTGGCTACCGCCACCGTCACCCCGAACTGGCGGAAGAACGCCCCCATGATGCCGCTCATGAAGGCGATGGGTAAAAAGACGACCACGTCGACCAGAGTAATAGTAATGGCGGCAAGCCCAATCTCCGAGCGCCCTGCCAGCGCCGCGTCTTCCGGCTGCTTCCACTGCCGCAGGTGGCGCTCGATGTTCTCCAGCACCACGATGGAGTCGTCGACCAGGATGCCCACCACCAGCGAGAGCGCCAGCAGCACCATGGTGTTCTGCGTGAAGCCCAGCGCGCTGATCGGGATATAGGTCGCCATCAGGGAGGTGGGAATGGCCAGCCCGACGATGAAGGTGGCGCGGGCGGTATGCAGGAAGAGAAAAATGATCACCACCACCAGGATAATGCCTTCAAACAGGCTCATATTGACATCATGGATGGCGCTTTTGACGGTCGTGGATTGGTCCATGGCAATTACGGGATGCACGCCCGCCGGCAGTTCCGCCTGCATATCGGTAAGTTGGCGTTTCACCCCCTCGGCGACGGACACCGTGTTGGCATCGGTGTTCTTCTGGATCGACAGCACTACACTGGGTTGCCCATTCAAGCGGGTGTGGGTGGTCGGTTCCACCACGGTATCCTTCACCATCGCCACGTCGTGCACGAAGATGCTTCCGCTGTTGCCGGGCAGGGGGATAGGCACGTCAGCGATTTCCTGAAGGTTTTGGTATTCCCCAACGGTGCGGATGGTGTAGTTGCGGTCGCTTTCCTGCACCGAACCTGCCGGTACATTGTGGCTGGCATTGCGCAAGGCGTTGACCACCGTATCGATGCCGATGCCATACGCATCCAGGCGGGCTTTATCGACCGCGACGGCGATTTCGCGTTCTTCGCCCCCCAGCACGTTGATCGACGCGACCCCGCCGACTTTCGCCAGGCGATCGGTGATCAGGTTATCGGCGAGTATGCGCATCTCTTTCGGGGAAATGGGACCAGCCATGCCGATTTGCATCACCGGCATCGAGCTTATATCCAGCTTGACGACCTTGGGTTCGGTGATGCCATCGGGCAGCGATGAGCGTATCGACGAGACCTTGTCGCGTACATCCGCGGCGACCGATTCGACATTGACATCTGTATCGAACTCCAGCATGACGTTGGAGACGCCGTCCTGCGAGGTGGAGGTCAGGGTCTCCAACTTCCCGATGGAGGACACCGCTTTTTCGATCGGTTCCGTCACCAGCGTTTCAATCTCGTTCGGGCCGGCGCCGGCATAATTGGTGACCACAGTGACCATCGGCGCGTCGATTTTTGGGTTATATTCCTGCGGCATGCGTGATTTCGCCTGGAACCCGAGCACGATGAGCGCCAGCACGAACATGATGATGAAGACCGGACGTCGGATGGACGTTTGGGTGAGCCACATGGTAGTTACTCCTCTCCGCCTAGCAACCTGTTGCTAGCGCGGGCGCACGTCGACTTTGATCCCGTCCTGGAGATTCTGATGACCGGTGGTGACCACGCGATCCCCCGGGTGTAAGCCCGTCGCCGCGCCGAGTTGCGCGAACGTGGCATCCTCGCGCACGACGGTAATCACCTGCCGCCGGGCGATGCCGTCCGCGCCGATGGTAAACACCAGCTTCGTCCCTTGCTGCTCTTCGATCGCATCCTTGGGCACCAGCAGCGCCGCTGCCGCACGCCCGGTGTAGATGATGCCGCGGGCAAACATGCCGGGTTTGAACTGGCGATCCATCCGCGGGATGGCAATGCGCACGAAGAAGTTCCGATTCGTCGTCGATCCCGCGGGATTGATTTCCCGCACCACACCGCGCAGCGCGAGGCCGGGCAGCGCATCGACGGTCACCTGCACGCTTTGCCCCGGCGCAATTTGGCGCAATGCCTGTTCCGCCACCGCGCCTTTCAGGTAGACGCTGGTCAGATCCACGATGGTCGCCACCGCCTGGCCGGGGGAGACGACCTGGCCGGGGTCAGCCGTGCGCGTGGCAATCACGCCGGCAATAGGGGCGATGATTTGCGTGTCGGCCAGTTGGCGCTGAGCGATGATGAGATTGGTCTCCGCCTGGCGCGCCGCCGCCTGCGCGGCGGTGATATCGTCTTTGCGCAGCCGATTTTCCGCGATATTCGTTTGCGCCTGCTTGACCTGTTCATGGGCAACCACCACCGCGGCCTGCGCTTGTTGCACCGCGGAGTGCGCGGTCGCCACATCCTCATCGCCCAGGCGCGTCTTCGCGACGGCATTCGACCTGGCTTGATGGAGTTGCGTGCGCGCTACCTCCAGGGAGGATTGCGCGGTCGCAATATCTTCAGCACGACCGCCTTCCTGCAGCAGCGACAACTGTGCTTTCGCGCTGTTGTAGCTGGCCTGGGCGACGGAATACTGCGTTTTCATCGTGCCGTAATCGACCGCCGAGACGGCGCCGCGCTCGAACAGGCCTTTATAGCGCTGGTAGTTCGCTTCCGCGTTATCCAGATTCGCCCGGGCGGAATCGACGGCGTTCTGCGCCACCAGCACTTCCTGGGTCCGCGACGGCTTTTTCGCCATGGTCAAACGGGCTTCCGCCGCATCCACGCCGGCTTGCGCCGACTCGATGTCCGATTGCAATTGCTTTTTGGTGACGTCCGCGGTGGTGACGGCCTGCGACCACCGTGTCTGCGCTGAACGAAGCGCCGCTTGCACTGATTGCAGGTTCGCCCTGGCTTGGTCGATGGCGGATTGTTTCTGCTCCGCGGTCACCTCGCTCGTGGTCTGCGCCTGGGAGAGGCGGGCTTTGCTCGATGCCAGCGCCGCTTGCGCGGTCTGGATATTATTGAGCGCGTCTTGCTGATCCTGGAGAGCGACTACCTCGCCTTTCGTCACCAGATCGCCCTCACGCACTTTCACGGTCAGCAAGCGCCCGGCTGCCTTGGGCGAGATCGTCGCGTTGTTCAACACACACAGATCGCCGGTTACCTCGACGGTTTCGGTCAGACTCCCCGGGGCGATAGCGGCGGTCTCCACGGGCACGCCTTGTGTTTTCCACAGGTCTTGCGCCGTCGGGGCCGGCGGCTTGGGCAGGTGGGTCCGCGCCGCCATCATCAAGCCACCGAGCACGATGGCCATGCCAAGTATGGTCCACATCACTTTCTTCATGGAGATTCCCTCCTTTATTGCCGCGGGGTCGTCGGAGAACCGGCGGTGGATGACCACCACGCCAGTTCAGGTTGGGTCGAAGTGGCGCGCTGCAGTTGGGCGGACGCCACGGCATAGTCATACAGTGCATTGACGGCATTGTTGCGCGCTTGCGTGAGTTGTGATTCAGCATTGGTCACTTCGACCAGCACCGCCAGCCCGGCGCCATAGCGGAGCTTCGCGAGGCTGAATGCCTCTTCCGCCAGACTGACGGCGCGCGCCGTCGACTTCGTGCGTTCCGCCGCTTGCTGCACGTTTAACGCCGCGGTGCGCACATCCTGGGCGACCGCCAGTTGGGTTTGGCGCATTGTTTCCTGCGCGGTGTGCACATCCGCCCGCGCTTGACGGACTTTCGCACGGGTTTGGCCGCCATCGATCAGCGGCATACCGGCGTTCAGGCTCACCAGCCAGGACCAACCCGCGTTGACGCTGTCGGGATTGAAGGTATACGTCGGGCCGGCGCTCACGCTGAACGTGGGATAGGCGCCACGCTGCTGTAAATCCACCGAGGTGTTCGCCTGGGTGATGCCGAGTTGCACGGCCTGGACTTCCGGGCGCCGCGCATACGCCGCATGAATCTGTTGGGGAATATCGATGGCGGCGTCGAGCACGGTGATATCGACCCCGCGAATCTGGATCGGCGTGTTGACATCGATCCCCAGCACGCGGTTCAGCGCCGTTTGCGCGACGCGCACCTGATTGTCCGCCACCAGCAATTGCTGCTGTAGATTCACCAGATTCACCTCGGCGCTGGTGACATCGAACCCCGGGATCGTTCCCGCGGTGAACTTGTCCTTCGTTTGCGTCAATTGTGCCTGCGCGTTATCCACCGCGGCCTGCGCCACCTTGCCTTGCCCGACAGCGCGCAACAGATCGAAATAGGCGCTTTTCACCGCAAGCACGAGCTGCTCAGCCGTGGCGACCATGTCAAAGTACCGGGATTGGTACTGATACATGGCGAGATCCGAAGTGAATTTCAACTGGCGTGACCAGTCCAGCGGGATGGTCATCGTCGCGCTGACTTGCGGGGTGACACCACTGCTCTGCATTGGGGACGACTGCTCATACCCTTGCCAGGAAGTTGCGCTTTGGGCGCTCACGGTCGGCCTGGTATGTGATCGTGCCTCTTCGATGCCGCCGCGCGTTTTTTCCAGTTGACTTAACGCAATCTGCAGATCAGGACTCTGCTGGAAGGCCAGGGTAATGGCCTCATTCATGGTGAGGGGATGTCGGACGGCATCCGGGATTGGCGGCATTTGCACGTTGGGCACCGCGGTGGAGACGAGCGAGTTGGTGTTCGTCAACGGCGCCGGTGTCTGAATTTGCGTGCCATTGGCAGGCACTACCTCATTCGGCGCGGGCGCCAGCAGGAGACGGGGCGCCGGCGTGACCGGGGCGGACGTGGTCGCCGCCGATCCCGGATTATCGGGGTATACCAGGGGAGTCGCCGAACCGGGGGCCGGCGATTGCGCGGCCGTTTCTACAACCGGCAGCATCATGCCCCCCAGCACGAGGCAAACGAGCATTGCGCGTTGTAGGCGCGAACGTTGCGATAGTGCAGCCATAGTCTCGTCCTCCGCGGTGAGAAATACCACGTCACGGGTCAGATTGCCGATGCGTAAAGTTTAACCGGACGGTTAGTTAAATTATATCACGTATAAGCCCCCTGTCAATCATCGAACGTATATTTGCTAACGGGATGAATGGTCGCCGTCGCAGGCGTGCCGGGCGCAGGGATGAAGTGCAGGGGGCGATGGGGCAGGCAAAGCGTAACTTACCGGGAGGCGGCAATCCCGCGGGTCAGCACCGTGATCACCTCATCGATGCCGGCATCCGAAATTGTGGATGATTGGGTCCGCACCTGCATGATCACCAACGAGTGGATCATCCCGAAGATGATATGGAGCACGGTTTCGAGATGAAGGGGGCGTATTTCCCCTGCGGCCATACCGTCAGTAAGAATTTGCTGCACAATCACCGGGGGTTCCGCCATGCGCTGGTGCAAAGGCAAGATGCCTTCGGGGTGATCGTGATCGCGCTCCAGGCGGATGACCATTTCCATCATGCTCGGGCGTTCACAATGAAGCTGAGCGGAGTAGCGGATGAAGAGGCGGAGCCTGTCCATGGCTGATCCGGCGGAATCACGCGCTTCCCGCGCAATCCGCAGCAGATCGGCTTCGCCGTGCGCAATGACCCCACGATACAGATCGGCCTTGTCGGTGAAGTAGTAGTAGATCAACGCCCGATTCACGCCCGCCGCTTCACAGAGTTCACGAATCGACGCGGCGGCATACCCCTTTTGAGCGAAGACCTTTTCCGCGCTTAACAGTATCCGCTCGCGCATATCGTTGCTCTCGTGGTGCTTGCGACCTGGCATCCGAACTCCATGTGGTCTTAATTGGACGTTTACGGAAAGTATGCGACGTGGGTGCTTTTTTGTCAACAAAACCCGACTGGAGAACACACAAATACCGCACTCGAAACGCCCCTGGCTGTGAGCAGAAGACAGCCGCTATCTGCGGTACGGTTCTCTTTATTGTCAAATAGCTATCGTAACCACTCAACTACCTGCTAGTCGCAACAGACCTGATCGACTTCAATGATCGGACTTAGGAGGTGCGTGATTCGCTTTCTCTTCCGAGGTGCTGATCAAACCCATGATATCACTTCCCCGTGATCCCGTGAAATCCGTGCTGATGTTGGTACCCCAGCTAAAAAACAACACTCTGAACGTCACTCTGATCTGCTGGACTATCCGAAAGGAGCCGGCGTGCATCGTCCAGGTACTGGCATAATTGGATACTTTCCCGTTCTGACCGTTGGCCTTGATGCTCCCTTTGCCCAGTCCCTGCAGCACGCCCAATGACGTCATGCGCAAGGTCTCGGAGAACTGATGCGTCTCCGGGGTTTCCTCGTCGTTGATTATCACATCTCCCTTGCCGATGATGACATTGGTCGCGGTGCCATCAGGGTCGATGCTGGTGATCATTTGGGAGATTCCGGCCTGCACCGGTTTATGAGTTTTCTCGTCAATACGATAATACTCGAAGACCGACTTATACGAAGCAGGTCCCGACACGGTCACCACCGCATGGAAATACTTGGTGGGTGCTTGCACTTTGCCGTTGGCTTGTGCAAAGGTGCCAATCCATTCGCCGACTAATCCATCAAAGAAACGATTGATATCGGCAGGTTGATCTGACTGTTGCGTCGCCCCCACGCCGGGACGCCACACGGCGAGTACCAATATACTTACCAGGAGCAGCAACAGCCCCGTCCTTAATCTGCGCATATGCATGGTCCACCTCCGGCCGACCACATTCCTCGTTTTTTGCTTCTTCATTGTATAGCATCAAACATGGAAATTGGTCTGCGTGAATTCTGCAACATTGTTATTCACAGTGTTGTTTTTCTACATCGAGGTAGTCATTCACACACTCACCCACGTTGCATACAATGATAGCGTCTACTTATCTTATCAACGCAAAACAGTTGGCGGAGCGACAGTGTGGGATGAAGCGGGAGTGGGTTTAATTGGACGGATGGCATTCACTCACTTATTGATTACAATGACTCAATGCGGACGTAATCCTGCGACTGCAACGCCATATCCACCTTTTACCAAAATATGCGATTTGCCGGAACGTATGTTATAGCGAGTGATATTAATATGATCTGGTTCTACATCTGGAGTACTATCCACTAGCAACGTGTCATTATCCAACCAGGTTATATTGCTATAATTGTTTGGTAAATTTATTTTTGACAATCTCACTCCAGAGATATAATATTGATAGTATGAAGATATCTCCTCTCCTTTTTCGGTGCAACAAGTACAAATGATGAGGGTTTTTCCATTCGGACTAATCAAAATATCACAGACCGATTGACCTTGTATACGGATTGTGTGATCTCATGCAGCCAGCCTCATCTCGCGGCTGAAGTCTCGACATTCTTCTGCTGGTGAGACCTGATCCAGCAAAGCGAAACAATCATGAATCCAGGGAAAGCCGCATAA
>Ga0073936_10001096_pt1 | contig 42226 bp, 25 predicted proteins | sample AliMusrvi5mmetaG_FD_87041 | JGI IMG/M metagenome (GOLD analysis project Ga0073936, IMG submission 87041) | Freshwater lake bacterial and archeal communities from Alinen Mustajarvi, Finland, to study Microbial Dark Matter (Phase II) - Alinen... | ecosystem: Environmental > Aquatic > Freshwater >...
ACACAGGCTCTGAACCTCACCCGGCCAAAAAGCCCTCGCGCCCTGGCCCGGCTCACCGCGCCCAAAATCGGGCCCGCAAAAAAATTCAAAATAACTCTTGATTCAATCTGATACTACTGACCCAAAATCACGATACCAAGTTGAAATTCCGCAAAGCGCCACGATGACGATTCGGTCATCAACAAGTACTTGTCAGGATTTGCACACTGGCCCCGTTTTCCTATTTTTTCATAGAGGCTCATCATTTGTTGGAAGTGATATCAGAGCTCGGCAACTCATCGCCCGCGCTTGATGCCATTCCTTAGCACTATCCAGAGCATGACGCCCGCCACAATAATGAATGAAATCCATGTTATCCAAGGCTTTGATGGGGTTTCTTCAACGCCCTTTGCGGTGGATGGTCTCCGTGCGCTGTCCGCGGCATTGTCAGTTGCTGCCTCGCTTGTGGGCGGTCTATCCTTCACCATTGGCTGGGATATTTGCTTCGGCGAGTCCAGTCGTCTCTTTAGTTCCTTGAGACCATTGGAGACACAACCTGCGACAAAGGGCCTCTCCTCAAGGACCCTCTCCAGAAGTTTGATATCTTCCTTGGAACCATGCCTTGAGAGCAGGTCAGATACACATCCTGCTAGACTCGCACTCATGGTCTGTGTGCGTTCCCGGAGTATGTTTCGAGCGTATTCAAGATACGGATCCAAATTAACGGTTCCGACTTTATCAATACCATCAAGCAGTGCGCTTTCATATCCCGTTTCCTGATTCTCCATTGCCAGCTTGAGCAGCATTGGCGTGACAACCTCCCCCCGCCTGCGCATGTCTTTCAGAACCAGTGCTTGTTCGGGCGCCAAGTTAGCATGCCCCCAAACGTTGCGTATGAATACCTCCATGTATGCATACTTTAGCAACGGATCGGACATTGACATTTTTGCAAGCTTTTCCGCAGTGATGCCATACAAATCCTCTGGATTCACCTGCTGAAACTCCAAGGACCAGGGGCGATAAGGTCCCCCATGAGTGCTGCTGGTTTCAGGCTTGATTTCGACATTCGCGCGGACAAGTGGTGCGATTCCGAGAATCAGGCAGCAAATGATCAACTTGGTAGGTGGGGTCAGTCCTTGCTTTTCCATAACAGGTTGTCAGATTTCCTGGGTGTCTTGATCTCCTTCGCGCTATTGCGCATGCGATTGTCCAGATGGCTCACATGGGCACCCCACACAGCAGCGCCAGGAACAACGCGCTGATCGCGTCGAGCCGCAAATACAAGCGCTCGCCGCCCACCGCGAAGCCACTGCGCCACAGCCAATCCGCCCCGCCACCCAACACCGCCACCGCCGCCACCAGCGCGGTGCCCAGACCGATCAAGGTCGCGGCCAGCCACACTCGCGGGGCTCTCCACCCGGCCCCGATGCCGGTGAGCAGCGCCGCCGTGTATGGGGACGCTGGGATGGAATGGCAATTCACGGAGCGAGACGCTCCGTGCACGGCCTGCGGCGTGACGCCGCAGCCACGGCTTGCGCGTGGCCATTGAGCACCGGCCCGGCCTCTTGTTAACCGATGACACCGCAGCGCGATTGGCCGCCGGCAGTGGCCGAATCGCAGCCACCAGCATGGCGACGGGTTGCGGGAGGGTGTGTTCATGAGCGTGCGGGCGTCCCGGGATTGCCCGGCTCGCTTGTCCCGACTCGTTCCTCCGAGCCGCCCTGTGGTGCGAGTCGCGGCTGTAAATTCGTCGTAAACCGGCCGCTCTGGATTGACATTGCTGGCAAAAAGTTGCCTGTTGGTTTCGCTATATGGGTCGGTGCACCCAAGAATCCGGCATCACATGTGTCGATCGATATATCAGCATTCGCCGCCGTCCACCATCCGAGGAATCCCTACCATGAATACCCAGCCACCTTCCCCACCCCGGACGCTTCGCCGATTGGTCGCCACCGGTGCCACCGTCCTCTGCCTGGCCATCGGCGCAGGGGCCGCGGAGCCGTCGTCGCTGGACGCGTTGCGGGCCGAGATGCGGGCCGAGCACTACGAGCAGGCCGGCGTCATGGCCGACAAGATCATTGCGGCCAAGGACGCCAAGGCCGACGAAGCCCATTACCTCAGGGCGCTGGCGCTTTTCCATGCGAAGAAATTCGCCGCCGCCGCCACCGATGCCGGGCTGCTTCGCACTGCGTTCCCCGAGTCCGTCTGGTGCTTCAAGGCGACCTTTCTCAAGGCTCAGGCGTTGGTCGAGCAAAAGAAATTCCAGGAGGCCGCCGTCATCTATCAGAGCGAGGCCACCCGCATCCTCGCCGCCGGGCGCAAGCAGGAACGGGTTGGCGTGATCGTTGCCTTTGCCGACAAGCTGGGCGCCAAACCGGACCCCAATGTGCCGGAGGCGCCCAAAGCGGATTTCCAGAAAGCCTACAAGCTTTATACCAAGGCCCTGGGCATGGAGATTTCGCGCGAATTCCGCGACGAGTTGGTTTTCAAAAAAGCCCGCGCCATCCAACAGGCCGGAAACTTCCCCCAGGCGGTGCAGGATTTCCAAGCTTATCTAACCGAATTCGATCCGGCCTGGACCGGTCCCGCCGGATCGGGCGCAGCGCGCCTGCCGCTGCAGAATCCGCCGCCCGCCGGCAAGCACGTGGCCCTGGCCCGCTACCGCCTCGCCGAAGCCCAGATCCAGGCTAACAACCTCGCCGCGGGTCGCATGGAACTCGAGGACCTGCTGAAAATGATCAACACGCCGCTCCTCACCGCAACCGCCCTCCAGCTCGAACTTGCCACTGCCGAGGGCACCAAACTGCCCGCCGAGATCCGCTGGCTCATGGTGCAATCGTTTTTCAACCGGCCGATTAACATCACGAACCTGCAAGGCATACCAAGCGAATTACCAAGCCAAGTTGTCGAGTCAAGCTACCCCGTCAATGAGTTTGGACACAACAACATCCCCGGCAAAACCATCGGCAACACCGGCGGCCTGCCGAGCACCGACATGATTCTGTTCGCCCTCCGCGATGGCGAACTCGACCAGGCCATCAAGACCTGCCGCGACTTTCTTAGCGCCTGTCCCGAAGGCAGTCGCGCGGTGCGCGCCGCCTGGATGATCGCCGAAGCCTATCAAAACTCGGGACGGGCGGACGACGCCATCAAGGCCTACCGGGAATTCATCGCGGGCCAAAGCTTCCGGCTGCCCGCGGGCGAGGCCGCGCAGAAATATGAGGAGGAAATCCGCGCCGCTCCCGCCACTCATCTGTCAAATTTGAACATGCGCGCTTTGTTTCGCATCGGCACGCTGCTGGACCGGCAGAAGAAGCGCGAGGACGCCATTGCCACCTGGCAGAGTTATGTGAAGGACTACCCCAACGGCCCGCAGTGGTCGGACAGCCAGAACTCCATCATCGACGCCGAGTTCCAACTGGGCATGGATGCCCTGACCGACCGGAAGGAGCCGCTCGCCCTGCAGCGCTTCGACGAGTTTCTCCGCGCCCATCCGCTCGACCCGCGCTCGCCGCGCATCCTCTATCTGTTTGGCGCGGTGCATGAAGCCAAAGCCCGCGCGCTGGCGGAGGCCAAGGGCGAGCCGGCCGCCATCGCGGCGGATTACCGCCTGGCCATTGAGGAATGGACCAAATTGGTTAGCAAATATCCGCAAAGCCCCGAAGCCCGCGGCGCGCTGATGAAAAGCGGCGCCATCCACGAGGAGAAATTCGGCGAGTTCGACAAGGCGCTCCAGATCTATCGGAAGCTGACCGGCGAATTCGCGTACGCCGAGGCCAACGCATCGATCACCCGGCTCACCGGCAAGTTGCTCGAACTGTCCGCCGAGCGCGCGTTCCGCACCAACGAGCCGGCGGTGGTCAAGCTCAAGCTGCGCAACATCGAGAAATGCACCTTCCGGCTCCACGAGATCGACCTGCAGGCCTATTTCCGCAAGATGCACGGCATCACCGGTGTCGAGGGGCTCGACGTCTCGCTGATCCAGCCTGACAAGACCTGGGAGTTCAAACCCGAGGGTTATGTGAAATACAAACCCTTCGAGCAGGAAATCAAAATCCCGTTCCCTAACGGCGAGCCGGGCGCCTACGTCGTCACCGTCGGCGACGATGAATGGGAATCGACCGTGTTGGTGCTGCGCTCCGACCTCGAGGTCATCGTCAAGGCCAGCCGCCGCGAGGTTCTCGCCTTCGTCCAGAACATGCTCACCGGCAAACCCGCCGCCGATGTGGAAATCCTCGTCAGTGATGGCAAGGCGGTGGTCGCCACCGGCAAGACCGGGGACGACGGCGTGTTCAAGGCGCCCATCGAATCGCTCAAGGACCTGGCCGACGTGCGCCTCTTCGCCCTCGGCAAGGGCCATGCCGCCTCGTTCAATCTCGATCTGGCCGGTCTGCAACTGTCCTCCGGTCTAACCGCCAAGGGCTACCTGTACACCGATCGGCCGGTCTATCTGCCAGGCGAGACGGTGGCGCTGCGCGGCATCCTGCGCGAGGTGCGCGGCGCCGCGTATGCCGTGCCGGAAAACAGCGAGTTCAAGCTCAGCATCACCGATTCCCAGAGCCGCCTGTTGTCCGAACAGACGGTGAAGGTCAGCCGCTTCGGCACCTTCGACTCGACACTGGTGCTGCCGGCCATGGCCGCCAGCGGCCAATACGTCATGGCCGCCCATCAGGAGCGCAAGGGCTTGGAACCCTTGCATTTCCAAGGCAGCTTCGAGGTCCGTTCGTTCAAACTGGAAAAAATCAAGCTGTCGATGGAGTTTCCGCGTCGCGTCTGGTTTCGCGGCGAATCCATCGAGGCCACCTTGCAGGCCGGGTATTACTGGGGCGAGCCGCTGGCCGGGCGGCCGCTGCGCTGCACCCTGCCCGATGGCCGCGGCCTAACAGTCACCACCGATGCCGAGGGCAAGGCCAAGCTGGCGTTCGACAGCACCGCGATGCGCCCCGGCAGTGCTCTGACGTTCACCGCCGCCCTTGACGGCGACAACGTGAGCGCCAGCGAGACCGTCACCCTGGCCCGGCTCGGCTTCGCCATCGCGGCCAAGCCCAGCCAGCCGGTCGTGATCGCCGGCGAACCGTTCGACCTCTCACTAACAACAACAGGCGCCGATGGCAAACCGACCGGCGAAACCCTCAAGGTCGCGGTGCTTCGCATCGAGCAACCCAAGACCAGCCCGGTCCTCGCGCTGTTGCCATGGCGCGACGGCCCCGGTCCGCAAGCCGCCGAGGTGAAGGATTCGGAGTCCGAAGTGGTGACTGATCGCGTCACCGGCAAGGCCACGCTCGCCCTCAAATTGGAAAAGGGCGGCGTCTATCGCTTGCGTGCCACCGGCACCGATCGTTTCGGGCAAACCATCAGCCGCCAGTGCGATGTCGAGGTGTCCGATGCCAGCGACACCATCAAGCTGCGGCTGTTCGCCGACGCCGCCACGCTCAAGGTCGGCAAGGAGGCCACGGTGCGTCTGCACTCGCGCCTGACAAAAGGTTTGGCGCTGGTGACCTTCGAAGGCGAGACCATCCTTCGCCACCGCATCATCGAGTTGAAGAAAGAAGACAACGAAATCGCCATCAAGGTGGGTAACGACTTGTTCCCTAACTTCCGGCTTGCCGTGGCCGCCATGGACGGGCGCGAACTGCGCGGCGCGACCAAGGACTTCACCGTCGAGCGCGAACTCAAGGTCACCGTCAAGCCGCTCAAGGAGGCGTTTCTTCCCGGCGAGGAAGGCAAGGTCGAACTCTCCGTGACCGATCAAACCGACCAGCCGGTCGATGCCGAGCTGAGTCTTGCACTGGTCAACGAGGCGCTGTTCGCCGTGGTGCCGGATCCTCTAACACCCATTTTGGAGTTCTTCCAAAAGGACGCCCGCCGTCACGCCGAATTCAAGTTGGGCTCAACCTGCGCCTTCCATTACCAGGGCAGCACCCGGCCGGTTGCCAAGGAGGTCGGCGCCGAAGCCGGCCGCGTCACCCGCAGCGAGGCCGAACGTGCCAAACTCGATGAGCTGCGCAAGGAGATGTCTGCTAACAAACCGGCGCCGGCGTTGCCGGCCGTCACGACCCGCTCGATCGGACGGCTCGGCGGCAGCGGCGGCGCCCGCAATGACCTTGGCGACGCCAGCGGGGCTTACGAGCGTGACGCGGATGACCTCGAGGTGGACGGTTTTTCGTTCGATTCGGAGGCGATGGTCTTGCCGCCCGTGCATGCCAGCGGTGCGGCGGCTCCGACTGATGGCAAGGCTGCCGCCGCCCCGCGCCGCGAAGTCCGGGGCGAGGGCCGTTGGCTGCCATCGGTGATCACCGGGCCCGATGGCAAGGTGATCGCCAGCGTGCCGATGCCGGAGACCACCACGTCCTGGCGCCTAACCGCACGCGGCTGCTCGGTGGAAACCCTGGTGGGGCAGGCCACCGCCCGAACGCTCACGCGCAAGGACTTTTTCGTTGAGTTGAAAACCCCGGCCTTCCTCCGCGAGGGTGACGAATTCCGCGTGGCGGGCCGCGCGCACAATCTAACCGACTTCGCCGGGCCGGTGGCGATGAAACTCCGAGTGCTGGATGCCAAGGACAAAACCAAGGTTCTGGCCGAGCGCGAGAAGACCGTTGATTTGAAAGCCAAGTCCGGGGCCGAGGTCACCTTCGATGCCGTCACAGTGCCTGCCGCGTTGGAGATCACCACCGAACTTACCGGCACCACCGGAGTGCCCGACGTCAAGGCCGCCGCCGCGGCCGCCGTCAAGCCACTCAGCGACGCGCTCGCCCTAACCATTCCCGTCAAGCCTTGGGGCCTGCCCTACGCCGCCCACGCCGGCGGCAGCGCCAAGGCCGACACCGCCGCGGTCCTCGGGTTGTCCGCCGGGCGCCCGTACACGTCGCTGTGGATGAGTGTTGCCATCGGCCCGGATGTGCGCACTGCGGTGTTAGACATGGCCCTGCGCCGCGGATCGGCCGGCCCCTGCGAGGACATGGCCCGCCTCGTGCCGCCCGCCTGGGGCGACACCCCGGCCAACGATCTGTTAGCCGCCGCCACCGCGCTGCGCTATGCCCGCAGCGGCAAGGTGGATGAATCCTACACCCGTCAACTCGCCACCCGCGCCCGTTCGCTGGTCGCGGCGCTGGTTGCCGGCCAGGCGGCCGACGGCAATTGGAACTGCCAGTCGTTAGGTCATCTAACCACCGCGCGGGCGTTCTGGGCGCTCATCGAGGCGCGGCAGAGCGGCATTGTTGTGAACAAGGACAGCATCGAGAAAGCAGCCGCCGCCCTGCTCAAACAATTCGAGGCCTGCGATGCCAACGACAATGACAGCAAGGCGGTGATTCTCCACGCCCTCTCCACCGACAAGCGCGCCGATTTCGCCAATTGCAACCGTCTCTACCGCGAGCGCAACACCTTGGGCAACTCCAGCCTCGCCCACCTGGCTCGCGCGTTCTTCAACCTCGAGCGCGGCGAGATCGCCATCGAACTGGCGACATTGTTAGAAACCAGGGTCAAGCTCGATCCCGACAAGCCGGCGCTCTGGGAAGGCGGCTGCAAGACGGTTTGGCTCAACGACACCGACGAGACGACGGCGATGGTTTTGTTAGCCATGGCGGAAACCCTGCCCGCCTCGAAAGCCGCCGCCGCCGCCGCCCAGGCGTTGCTGCAGGCCCATGGTTGCTTCGGTTTCCCCTATCCGCGGGCCCAAGGTCCGGCCGTGGCCGCGCTTGCCGTCTGGTTTGCCCTCGGCCTCCAACAAGCCACCGACATGGAGATCGCGGTGGTGGTCAACGGCAAGGAAATCGGCACCGTCAAGACCATCGCCACCCTTGGCCAACATCTGTTGCCAGTGCCCGCCGCCCTGGTCAAGGCAGACAAGAACCTGGTCGAGTTCAAGATGAAGGGTCGCGGCCGCTACACTTATGCCGCCACCCTGTTCGGGTTCTCGCCGGACGTGAAGGCCACGCCGCCGGGCGTCGTCCCGTGCATGGAAAACGTGCAACACTTGCATGCCCAACTCGAATATCGCGGCAAGCCGGTCGGCGCGGGCAGCTCCTCACCCGTCGTCCAGCTTGAGAACGGACAACGCCTCCATGTGGTCGTCAGCACCAGCCGCGGCTGGAACCAGGACGGGCGCCGCTATGCCCTTGAGATTGCCTTGCCACCCGGCACCCGCCTCGACGAAGCCACCCTCGCCACCAATCCATCGCAGGTTACCGGCAGGGAAATCACCGATTCGACCATCACCCTGTTCTTCAACCAATGGCTCCAGCAGGTGGGCTTCGACCTAACCGGCTACGTGCCCGGCAAATTCCGCATGTTGCCGCCGGTGATTCGCGAACTCGGCAACCCCGCCTTCATCAGCATCGGCCCGCCGAGCGATCTCACCGTGCTGGCCGCCGGCGAGAAGTCGCCCGATCCCTATCAGATGAACGACAGCGAGCACTACGCCCTCGGCAAGTGTTATTTCGACGACGGCGATCTGGCCACCGCCCTGGAGCATCTAACTGTCGTGCAAAGGAACAACCCGAAACACAACGAGAGCGAACTGGCCCGCATGTTGTTATGGATTCACACCAGTGCGAAGTTCTACGACGCCCGAAAGATCGTCGATTTGTTCGAGGTGCTGCGCGAGCGCTATCCACAGTTGGAAATCCCCTTCGACAAAATCCTGGTGGTCGGCAAGGCCTACACCGACATTGGCGAGTTCGAGCGCTCGTGGCTGGTGTACCGCGCCGCCATCGCCGCCAGTTTCAACAACGACTCGGCCATCAGCGCGATCCTCGAGGACGAGGGCCGCTTCCTCGGCTCCATCGACTTCCAGGAAAGCATCTGGCGCGAGTATCCCGACACCGCCGACGTGATCACCAGTTATTTCGCCCTCTCGCAGTTGCTCTATCAAAAGGCCCCGAAGGCGCACGAACTTCCCAAGGAGGACAACGTCCAGCCCGAGAAAACCGTGATGCTCAAGCGTACCGCCGACCTGCTGTTCTCATTCCTGGCGATGTATCCCAAGGACCCGCAGGCCGACGATGCCGGCTTCAGCCTCGCCAACTGCCTGCTGACGCTGAAGAACCATCCGCTGGTGGTTTCGTTAGGCAACGAGTTCGCGAAGAAATTCGCGGACAGTCCGCTGGCACCCGGCTTCCAATACATGAGCGCCCTGGGCTTGTTCTGGCAGAACCAATATGCCGAAGCCCTTGCCGCCGCCAAGGTGGTGGCCGACGGCGACAGCAAGGATCGCGATTTCGCCCGCTACATCCTGGGCCAGATCTATCATGCCGAAAGCAAGCCCAAGGACGCCATCGAGTGGTATAACAAGGTCAAGGACGTCTATCCGGACGCCGCCGAAGCCATCGGCTACTTCGAGAAGAAGTCCATCGCGCTGGACGAGATCACCGTGGTCAAGCCCGGCGAGCCGGTGGAACTCACGCTCAAATACCGCAACATCAAGGAAGTGTCCCTGCAGGTCTATCGGGTAGACCTGATGAAGCTCTATCTCCAACAGAAGAACCTCAGCGCCATCACCAGCGTGCAACTGGCCGGCATCCGCCCGGAACTGGAACAAACCACCGTTCTCGGCGACGGCAAGGACTATGTGGAAAAGGAGCGCAAGCTCTCGCTCAAGTGGAAGAACGAGGCCGCCTATCTGATCATCTGCCGCGGTGACGACCTGTTCACCAGCGGCATGGTCCTCATCACGCCGCTCAAGATCGAAGTCCAGCAGGACGCCACCAGCGGCCGCGTGCGGGCCAACGTGCTCGACACGGCCAAGGGCGGCTACCGGCCGGAGGTCCACGTCAAGGCCATCGGCAGCGCCGACACCGAGTTCCGCAGCGGCGAAACCGACCTGCGCGGACTGTTCATCGCGGATAACATCCACGGCAAGGCCACCGTGATTGCCCGCGAGGGTGAGTCGCGCTATGCCTTTTTCCGCGGCGACACCTGGCTCGGCGCGCCGCCCAACGCCCCGGCCGCGCCGCCCAAGCCGGCCGCCCAACCAGGACAACAACTCGATTACCAGAATAATCTCAACATTGAGAACGGCAAGATCCAGCAATTCAACAACGACAAGTTCAACGAACAACGCCGCCAGGCTCCTAACAAGGGCGTGCAGATGAAACAGGCGTTCTGATGGAGCCCCCGCGGCAACCCCCTTCACCCACCAACGATTCCCATGCGCCTCTTTCTCCTTGACGGCATGGCCCTCATTTACCGGGCCCACTTCGCATTGATCCAAGCCCCGATCCGCAATTCCAAGGGCGTCAACACCTCGGCGCTCTTCGGGTTCATCAACACTTTGTTAGCCATTCTCGAAAACGAGAAGCCCACCCACATCGGGGTCGCCTTCGATACCTCCGCGCCCACGCCGCGGCATCTCAAGTTTCCCGCTTACAAGGCCCAGCGCGATGAAATGCCCGAGGAACTCGCCGCCTCCATCCCGCACGTCAAGGCGCTGTGTCGGGCGTTTCACATTCCGGTGCTGGAAGTCGATGGCTTCGAGGCCGACGACATCATTGGCACTCTGGTCAAGCGTGCCGAGGCGTCCGGGATCGAGAGTTTCATGGTTACGCCGGACAAGGATTTCGCGCAACTCATCTCGGCGAGAACCAAGATGTGGAAGCCAGGACGCAAGGGGTCCGGCCACGAGATCATCGATCTGCCCGCGATGCTCAGGAACTGGGAGATTGAGCGACCCGAACAGGTCATCGACATTCTCGGCCTGTGGGGAGACGCTTCCGACAACATCCCCGGCATCCCCGGCATCGGCGAAAAGACCGCCAAGAAACTGATAGCCGAGTTTGGCTCGGTGGAGAACCTCATCGCCAATGCCGCCAACCTCAAGGGCAAACAACGCGAGAACATCGCGACCTACGCCGATCAGGCGCTGCTTTCGAAGGACCTCGCCACCATCATCACCGATGTGCCGATCGGTGTCACCTGGGACGACCTTGCGCTCATTCCGCGCGATGACGACGCCCTCAAGACGCTCTTCAACGAGTTTGAATTCCGCACTCTAACGAAACGATTGTTTGCGGGCGGCGCCGGGGCCGTGGGGAACGCCGATTCCGTGGGGAACGCCGGCATCCCGCCGGCCGATTCCGGCGCCTCGCCGCCATCCTCTTCGGCCGTCCCGCCGCAACCGCCCGCTTCACCGGCCAAACCCACGATCTTCGAAACCTTCACCACCATCCGCGATGTCGCGCACACCTATCACCTCGCCGACACCCCGGAACTGGAACGGCAGCTTCTAACGGAATTGCGGCGGCAGCCCTGCTTCTGCTTCGACATCGAGACCACCGCGCTGGACCGCTTCGCCGCCAAACTCCTCGGGATTGCCTTTTCATGGAAGGCCCACGAAGCTTGGTATCTTCCGATCACCGATTTGAAATCTCAAATCTCAAATCTCAAATCACTGTTTGCCACCACGGCGGAGAAAATCGGCCACAATCTCAAGTTCGATCTTTCCATCCTGCATCATCACGGGATCGACGTCGCCGGGCCTTTCTTTGACACCATGCTGGCCGATGCGCTGGTGTTTCCCGAGCGCCGCCACTCGATGGATTATCTATCCGAAGTCTTGCTGGGATACACGCCGGTCAAGTTTGTCGAGGTGGCCGCGCATGCCGCCCGCAGCGACCAACCGCCGCCCGCCACTGACGACCTCTTCGAGTTTGCAGCGGCCAAACGTCCGGCCCCGGAGATTGACGTCGCCGCCATTCCGCTGGAGAAGCTGGCCGAATACGCCGCCGAGGACGCCGATGTGACATTCCAGCTTGCGCAAGAATTGCGCCCGCTACTAACAACATCCGGCCAGCAGGGGGTGCTCCAACACATTGAAGGGCCGTTGCTGCCGGTACTCGTGCGCATGGAAATGGAAGGCATCGCGATTGACACCGGCTCGCTCAAATTCATCGGCGACGAGCTGCAACTGCAGATCGACGCCCTTGCCGCCTCGATCCAACAACACGCCGGCACGCCCTTCAACATCGCCTCACCCAAACAACTCGGCCGGATACTTTTCGAGCACCTCAATCTCGACGCCAAGGCCAAAAAGACCAAGACCGGCCAATTCAAGACCGACGAACAGACGCTGGCCACCTTTGAAGGCAAGCACCCGATCATCAGTGATATCCTCGCGTGGCGCGAGGCCACCAAACTCAAATCCACCTATCTGGACGCCCTGCCCACCCACCTGGTGCCGGAAACCGGCCGCCTCCACACCCATTTCCACCAACTCGTGGCCGCCACCGGCCGCCTGGCCTCGTCCGATCCCAACCTCCAGAACATCCCGGTGCGCTCCGAGGCCGGCCGCGAAATCCGCAAGGCGTTCGTTGCCAGAGAATCCCGGATTTCAAATCTCAAGTTTGAGATTCTTTCCTGCGATTACTCGCAAATCGAACTGCGGGTGATGGCGGCGCTCTCGCAGGATGCCACCATGATCGCGGCTTTCCAGAACGGCGAGGACATCCATACCACCACCGCCGCCAAGGTCTTCGCGGTGGCGCCCCAGGATGTCACCTCCGCCATGCGTCGTACCGCCAAAATGGTCAACTTCGGCATCATCTACGGCATCTCCGCCTTCGGGCTCTCCCAGCGGCTGGCCATTCCCCGCAACGAGGCCGCCGCCATCATCGACGCCTACTTCCGCGAGTATCCCGCCATCCGCGAATTCATGGAGCGCACCATCGCCCAAGCCCGCGAGGCAGGATACGTCGCCACCCTAACCGGACGACGGCGCTCGTTTCCCGATCTGACGTCCTCCAGTCAGGTCCTCCGCAGCAACGCCGAGCGGGCCGCCATCAACACCCCGATCCAAGGCACCGCGGCCGACATGATCAAACTCGCGATGATCCGCATCGACGCCCTGCTGCGCGAATCCCCCTATCAAACCAGGATGCTGCTGCAAGTCCACGACGAACTGGTCTTCGACCTCGCGCTCCCTGAACGGGACGAACTCGTCCCCAAAATCCTTCACGCCATGAAAACCGCCCTGCCGCTGCCCCACGACGTGCCGATTGAAGTGGAGCACGGCACCGGCCCCAACTGGCTGGCGGCGCATTGAGGCGTTTTTCAACCACGCCTGATGGGACGCCTGAGACATTACCCCTTCAGATGAAAACCGGGGAGAGTTTCGATGTTAGGTTGAATTGACCGTCTGATTGCCGCAATGCCCACTGAGTCACCTGTCACCCCCAAGCGCTGGAAGCGCAGGCTGCTTGCGGCTTGCGGCGGCTTCGTGCTGTTGCTTGCGGTGGGTTGGCTTTCGCTGCCGCGGCCGGCTCTCTATCCGCCGGGTTGCGGTTGGTCGCGGGTGCTGCGGGATCGCAATGGAACCTTGTTGCACATTGCGGCGGCGGCGGACGGCCGCTACCGCGTTTGGACGCCGCTTGCGGGCGTGAGTCCGCAATGGGTGCAGGCCACGCTGCACAAGGAGGACCGCTGGTTCCGCTGGCACCCGGGCGTGAATCCATTCGCGCTGGCGCGCGCCGCCTGGGGGAGTGTTAGAGGCAGCGGCGGCGGCGGCGCTTCCACACTCAGTATGCAAGTCGCGCGGCTGCGCTGGCATCTCGCCACCCGCAGTGTGGGCGGCAAGCTGGTGCAAATGTTCCGCGCCCTGCAACTTGAGCGCCATTACTCAAAGGACCGGATTCTGGAAGCCTACTTCAACCTCGCGCCCTATGGCGGCAACGTGGAGGGAGCCGGAGCCGCCGCCCGGTTGTGGTGTGGCCGCGATCCATTGCACGTCAGCCAGCGCGAGGCCATCTCCCTGAGCGTGATTCCACAAAGCCCGGCCACCCGCCATCCCGGCCAGCCGCACGATGCCGCGCGCATCGCCGCGGCGCAGGGCCGGCTCTCCGAAGTGTTAGAACAACGGGCCGGCCTGCGCGATGATCCGCTCGGCGCCGGGTTCACTTTGCAGCCGCCCGGCCCGCCGCCTCACGTCGCGCCCCATCTGTGTCGGCGCCTGATGCAAGCCGGCACCGCGCGTGAGGTCGTCAGCACCGTCGATCTGGGCATGCAGCAGGAAATCGAGCGCGGCATCACGGGCCACTTGCAGCGCACCTGCGAACAGGGGATCGTCAATGCCTGTGCCATTCTCGTCCACGCGCCATCGCGCGAAGTGCTGGCCTACGTCGGATCGGCCGATTATGCCGACCGTGGGATTCTGGGCATGGTTGATGGCTTGCGGGCGCGGCGCTCACCGGGCTCGGCCTTGAAGCCCTTCGTCTATGGCCTCGCGCTGGATCGGGGGCTCATTCACCCCCGCAGCCTGCTGCTGGATGGGCCGATGGGCTTCAACGACTACAACCCCGAGAATTTCGAAGGCGAATTCATGGGGCCCATTCATGCCAACGACGCCTTGGCTCGCAGCCGCAACATTCCCGCCGTCGCCCTGGCCAACCGGCTCGGGCCGGACGGGCTCTATCAGCTTTTACAACGCGGCGGCGTCGCCCTGGCAAAACCGGCCGATTACTACGGGCTGTCCCTCACGCTGGGCGGCTGTGGCATTTCGCCGGTACAACTCGCCGCCCTGTATTGCGGGCTGGCCGACGACGGGCAGGCGCGGCCGCTGGTTTTCGCCCTGCCTAACACATCGAGCGGCGCCGCTTCACCCGTCGCCGCGCCCCTGTTATCGGCGGCAGCCCGCTTTCTGGTGCTGGACATGCTGCGTGGCGGGGCGGACCTCGGCCCGGAATACGGCTTTGCCCGCGGCGATCCTAACATCGCCTGGAAAACCGGCACCTCCCATGGTTTCCGCGATGCCTGGGCGGTCGGGGTGCGAGGCGCTTATGTGCTCGTCGTGTGGCTCGGCAACTTCGACGGGCGCGGCAACAACGCGCTGGTGGCACGGCGCTGTGCCGCCCCACTGTTGTTCGATCTGTTCTCCCGCCTCCGCCTCCCTGACGAAACCGCCCCGCCGCCGGCGAATGTCAGGCAAGTCGAGTTATGTGCCATCTCCGGCGATTTGCCCGGCCCGTGGTGTCGGCAAATCCAACCCGGTTGGTTCATCCCCGGCGTTTCCCCCATCGCGCCGTGCTCCCTGCACCGCGGCATTCTGGTGGATGGCAACACGGGCAAGCGCGTCGCCCGCGACGACGGCCGCCCCGGCTTGCGGCATGAAGTCCACGAATTCTGGCCGCCTGACATGTTGGATCTGTTCCGCAAGGCCGGCCTGCCCCGCCGCACCCCGCCCGAACCGGAAACCGGCACCGACTCCCTGCTCGGCCTCGATCCCGGCCAGGCGCCGGTCATCACGGCGCCACTGCGCGGCCGGACCTATCAGCTAGAGGAGGGCGCCGCCGAAGCCGGGATCCAACTCCAGGCCCGCGCCACGCCTGGCGTGAGCCAGCTCTATTGGTTTTGCGGCGAAGCCTTCATTGGCGCGTGCGCCCCGGCGGCATCCCTGTCATGGCAGGCGCGTCCCGGCGATCACACCCTGCGCGTGATCGACGACCACGGTCGCAGCGCCGCCGCCGCGGTCCGCGTCCGGCGATAACGCCGGCTTCCATCCGTCAAGCCTCAGACATCCTGAACTCAGCCGGATATTGGCATTCAGCCGGGAAATCATGTGAGACCATTTGACTCCGGGCAGGATGCCCGGACCACGGTGGCGCGGGCAGGATGCCCGGACCACGGTGGCGCGGGCATCCTGCCCGCCGCCCTTCTTCACAAGGTCTCATCCATTTTCCCCCGAGTTCAGGATGTCTGAGCCTCGAACCGCCGCGGGAGATCTTTGTTCCTGTCTGAGTACCATTGACGCCGGATCAGGCGGGTGAAGGTGCGTATGATCGGTTGTGTTCCCCCGCCCGGTCACAATTCGCGCAAGCCGCTGCTGATCGGCAGGCGTGCGGCACGCAGCGCCGGGAATAGCCCGCCGATGATGCCGATGCACGTGGCGAAGGCGATGGCTTGGCCTAACAGAAGTGGCGTCACCAGGAAGGAGAACGTGACCTGGCTGAACGTCTGCCAGTTGATGGTGGAGGCGCGGTAGCCGTTGAAAAGCAGATAGGCCGCCGCCGCGCCGAACAGGCCGCCGACCAACGACAGCAGGACGGATTCGACCAAGACCGAAGCCACCACCGGTCCCGCGCCGAAGCCGAGCGCCCGCAGCGTGGCGATTTCGCGGGTTCGTCCGGCCACCGCGCTATACATCGTGTTGAGCGCGCCGAACAAGGCGCCCAGCGCCATCAGGCTGGCGATGAACACCCCGATGGTGGTGATGAACTTGGTGACCATGGTGGATTGCTCCTGGTAGAAATCCGACAGGCGCAACACCTTCACGTTGAGTTTCGGATCGGCGGTCAGGGCATCCTTGAACTCGTCGAACGCCGCCGCGGAAGTTAATCTAACATAAACCGACTGGAAGCTGTTGTTGCGATGATAGGCGGGTCCGAGCACGGCCGTGTCCGTCCAGATTTCGGATTCGGCGAGGCCGCCGTTGGCACTGAAGATGCCGACCACATCCCAGACGTTCTGGCCGACTTTGATTTGTTTGCCGAGATCAAGGCCGGCAAACGCGCGTGCCGCCCCGGCCCCGACGATGACCTCGCTGCGGCCGGTGGCAAAGCGGCGGCCCGCCACCATCCGGATGTTGTCGCGCACCTCGAACGCACCTTGCTCCACGCCGCGCAAGGGCACGTTGGCATCGGTGCCGGTCGAGCGTTTCGGCAGGTTGATGATGACAAACAGTTCCGCCGAGGTCAGCGGCCCCACCGGGCCGCGGGCGATGCCGGGGGCGTCGCCGATCGTGCGCACGGCCTCCCGTTCCAGGCCGCTGGTCATTTCGCTGTCCGAGCCGCTACGCAACACCACCGCGACGTTCGGCGCGCCGGACACCGTCATCGCCCGGCGGAAACCCTGGGCAATCGCCAGCACTCCCACCAGCACCCCGACCACCCCGGCGATGCCGACGGCGGCGGTGATCGCGGCCGCCTTGCGCTCCGGCAATGAGCGGAGATTGAACAGGGCCACGGCCAACATTTGATTCAGTACCATGGTGCGGAATTGGGTTCTATTGAGGAATCATTCGGTTGGAATACATCAACCCGGGATCTGACAAATTCATCGGCGCGGATTTCGGGGTTCGGAACTGGTCTTCATCGTATGTGTGAGCTGCCCTGCTGTTCAGTCTTCAACCGCCCCTGCGCAGGGCATCGGAGATTCTCAGGCGCATCGCCTGCCACGCGGGCAGCGCGCCGGCGACGATGCCAAGCGCCGACGCTAACAAACATCCGCTGACCAGGCTCGCCGTCGGCAGGTAAAACACCGGCAACAAGCCGGCCACCGGATTGCCCGAGACAATGATCAACCAGGCCGCGCCGAGTCCGGCAAAACCGCCGAACATGGCGATGCAACACGATTCTAACAAAACCAGGGCCAACACCAGCGAATTGGAAAAGCCGATGGCCTTGAGCACGCCCAATTCCTCGGTCCGTTCCCGCACGGACTGCACCATGGTGTTGCCGGCGACCAGCAGGATGGTGAAGAACACGGCTGCGACGACGGCCATCACGATTGAGGCGATGTCGCCGATTTGTTGGGCAAAGCCCTGGGCGAACGCGCCCTCGGGCTCGGTCTTTGTTTCGTAAGGCGAGTTGGCGAATTCCGCATCGATGGTTGCGGCGATGGCCGCGGCCCGGTCCGGATCGGCGATGCGGACGGTGTACCAGCCCACTTGGCCCTTTTCCCTTTCACGAGCCTCCTCGAAATAGTCATAGCGGAAAAACAACTGGGTGGTTTCAGTGCCCTTTTTCGCGCCGTCAAAGATGCCCACCAGCTCGAGGTCCCATTGGCTCTTGCCGACGGGTGGTCCCCAGATCGGCGCTTGCAGCGGAATGCGGTCGCCGATCTTCCATTTGAAGCGCTCCGCCGTGCTGCGCCCGACAATCGCCCCGTCGCGGGTGGCCAGCCACGCCTGCCTTTCCGCCGGCTTGAGCACGAATTCGGGAAACATGTCGCAAAACGCCGCGGGCTCGACCGGCATGTTGGGGAAGAAGTTTTTCGGATCCTGATAGATTCCGCCGAACCACGTCTGATGGCACACCGCGGCCACCCCGGCGACGGCCCGGATGCGTGCGCTGTAGCTTTCCGGCAAGGTCTGGATCAGCGACACCTTGTGGCGCACGATCAAGCGGTCCAGGCCCGCCATGCTAACCCCGCCGCCCAACGCCGCCTTGAGGGCGCCGAGGAAGGCGAACAACACGAACGCGATGAAAATCGATAGAAACGTGAGCGCCGTACGCAACTTCTTGCGCTTCAGCCCTGCCCATACCAACGGAAGGAATCTCATGCCACGGGCGTGTTGGAAAGTTGGCCCTTGTCCAGATAAACCGTGCGGCTGGCGCGGGCGGAGGCGTGCGGGTCGTGGGTAACCATGATGATGGTCTTGCCATGGTCCGCGTTGAGCGATTGCAGCAGCGCGAGGATTTCGTCGCCGGCCTTGCGGTCGAGGTCGCCGGTGGGCTCGTCGCAGAGCAGCACCGTCGGATCGGTGACGATGGCCCGTGCGATGCCGACGCGCTGCTGTTCGCCGCCGGAGAGGGTGCGGGGGAAATGCCGCGCGCGATTGGTTAGGCCGACCGCCTCAAACGCGGCTGCCACATGCCGGCGGCGCTCGGCCTTGTTCAGTCCTGTCAGGAGCAGCGGCAGTTCGACGTTGCGCTCGGCGCTCAGCGCGGGCAGCAGGTTGTAAAACTGGAACACAAACCCGATGTGCCGCGCCCGCCACGCCGCCAGTTGTCTGTCGGATAGCTCGTTCACCCGGTCCTCCCCGATCTGGACGCTGCCGGAAGTCGGCCGGTCCAGCCCGCCGATGAGGTTGAGCAAGGTGGACTTGCCCGAGCCGGACGGGCCCATCAGGGCCAGGAATTCCGCTTCGTTGACGGCGAGGTCGAGACCTGATAGAACGTGGATTTCCTCGGCACCGCGCTTGAAATTCCTGGTGACGTTGCTGATGCGGACGAGGGGCTGGTCGGATGGGCTCATCGGAGGGATTTGACGGTGACGGCGGCGCCATCGGTGAGGGTGGAGGGTGGATTGAGAACGACGGTCTCGCCCGGCGAGAGGCCGGCGCTGAGGGTGACTTCACTTGCGTCGGAGTTTGCCACGGTCACCGCGCGGCGCTCGGCCTTGCCGTCTTTGACGACCCAGGCGAGGTCGCGGCCGGCACGCGATTGGACGGCTTCCTTGGGCACTGCGACGGCATTGCCGACGACAACCGGGGCGGCGGGCTCGTCGCCTTGAAACGCGACTTTGACCCCCATCTGCGGCAGGATGCGCGGATCGAGTTTTTCAAATCCGACCCGCACCTTGACGGTGGCTTTCTGGCGGTCGGCGGTGGGAATGATCGCAATCACATGGCTCGGGATTTTCCACTCCGGATAGGCATCCAGGGTGGCCTCGACGGCCTGGCCGGCCTTCACCCGGTTGATGAAACTCTCGCCCACGTCCACCTCGATCTCCAACGACGTCATGTCCACAAGTGTGCAAATCCCCGTCCGCGTGAAGCCGCCGGCAGACATCGGCGAAATCATTTCGCCCGGTTGCGAGTCCTTGGTCGTCACCACCCCGGCGAACGGCGCCCGAATGATGGTGTCGTCCATCTGTTGGGTCCATTGGTCCACCTGCCGTTCCGCGATCACGACCTCTCCGCGCTGGCGCTCGAGTTTCGCCTGTTGGACCCGCGCCTCGGCCTCCGCCTTGCCGAGATCGGATAGACTGACGGAGCGTGGCGATTCGAGGGTGGAGAGGCGCTTGAATTCGGCGGCGGCGAATTTCGCTTGCGGTTCGATTTCCGCGAGGTTGAGTTTGGCGGCGGCGAGTTGGGCTTCGGCGAGGTCCAGGCCGGCCTGGACATTGGACGCGTCGAGTTTGGCCAGAACCTGGTCTTTTTCCACCTTCATGCCCTCCTCCACCAGAATCTCGGTCACCTTGCCGGTGATCTTGGAGGAGACCGTCGCATGCAAGCGCGTGGTCACGTAGCCGGAGGCATTCAGCAAGGTGCGGCTGCCGCCGCCGACACTTTGCACCCGCACCGTCGCGGTTTTCACGACAATCCCACCCGCAGGGATGAACCACCAGGCGCCAGTCCCGCCAATCATCAGCAGCGCCAGCAACAGCCACCACCAAGCGCGGCGCCAGGTTTTGGGTGGCGCTTGCGTGCGGTCGATGCGCAAGGCGTCGAGGTTGGCGGGCTTTGATTGCATTGGGCGATTGCTTGGCTTGGACACTACCCGGCCCGCCCGTGGAGCCAAGGAGTTTTTTTTATTGCGTTGGTCGGGGCGGCGGCTAACCTCCGGCCAAGGTGGCTCCACACGAAGCCGCCCGCGTGGTAGCATTAACCAACCAACCAACCAACATGAACATGACTCGTCGCAAACACCTGCAACTGATGGCCGCAGCCGCAGGCACCGCCGCTCTGAGTGGCGCCATCACCCTGGCCAAGGAGACCCCCACCATGAACCCCAAGAAAGTAACCCTCCCGAAATACAAGAACGCCGACTTCTACGTGGACGGCAAGTTCCAGCCGGAAGTCGCCAAGAAGGCTTACCTCGACATGATGGCAGCATATGGCTACGACATGCACCTCGAGAACGAAAAGAAATGGGCCACCCCATTCTGGTATACCGATTTCGGCCTCGGCGATTTCGTCAACGTCGGCATGGGCGGCGTGTTCTGGATCAATTCCCAGGAAGCCAATTACTTCGCCCACGAGATTTTCCTGCTGCCGGGCCAGATGATCGTCGAGCACGGCCACATCGAGACGGACAAGGGCAAAGCCAAAATGGAAAGCTGGCACCCGCGCAACGGCAGCATCTATTGCTTCGGCGAAACCGGCGGTGACATCCCGGCCGGCGTGGTCCTGCCCAAGAGCCAGGAAAAGTTCATCACCGTGAAGAAATGCACCGAGGTGAAAGCCGGCGACATCCTCACGCTCAACCGTCTCACCGCCAAACATTTCATGATGGGTGGTCCTTCCGGTGCCATCGTCGCCGAATACGCCAGCTTCCATGACGGCGCGGGCCTGGTCTTCACCAATCCAAGCGTGAAGCTCTAACCGATCGCAACCCCACCGCGACCCCGCATGAAAAAGGAATTCCACCATGTCGGCATCCCGACCACCAAGCCGCAGCCTAACGAGATCTATCTCGACAGCGTCAAGCTCTATATCACCGACGCGACGCAAACCGCGCATCGCATCGAGTGGACGCGTGCCGAGCCCGGTTGCCCGTTTCCGGACGTGCTCAAGACCACCGCCCACGTCGCCTACAGCGTGGACAACCTGGAAGCGGCCATCGCCGGCCAGAACGTGATTTGGCCGCCCTTCGAACCGCTGCCCGGCATCCGCGTGGCCTTCATCCTGGATGACGGTGCGCCGGTCGAATACCTCGAGTTCGCCAAATAACCAGCCCCTCCGGAGAGATAACATTATGGCAATGAAGAAATTCATCAATGACCCCAAGGACCTGACCAAGGAACTGCTTGAGGGTTTCGCGATCGCCCACGGCGACATCGTCACCGTGAAGTCGGACAAAATCGTCTGCCGCACCCAGCCCAAACCGGCCAACAAGGTCGCGCTCGTCACTCTCGGCGGCGCCGGTCATGAACCGGCATTGAGCGGCTTTGTCGGCGAAGGCGCGCTGGACTTCAGCGTGGTGGGCGACATTTTCGCCGCGCCGGGACCGCCGAAGGTGTTAGAAGCGCTCCGCATGGCGAAGCGTGACGCGGGCATCCTGTTTGTCGTGCTCAACCATGCCGGGGACGTCATGAGCGCCAACATGGCGGCGGAGATGGCCGACAAGGAGGGCATTTCCTACAAGATGGTCCTCACCCATGAGGATATCGCACCGGGTGCCGACGCCCCGGCCGAGGACAGGCGCGGCCTGGTCGGCTGCTGCCCGCTCTACAAGATCGCGGGTGCCGCCGCCGAAGCGGGCAAGAGCCTCGACGAGGTGCATGCCATCGCCAGCCGCTTCAACGACAACATGGCCACGCTTGCCGTGGCCATGCGCACCGCCACCCATCCCGCCAGCGGCCAGACGATCTTCGAACTCGCCGAGGACGAAATGGAAGTCGGCATGGGCCAGCATGGCGAAGCCGGCACCGGTCCGAGCAAGATCCTAACGGCCGACCAGACCGCCGAGCTGATGTGTTCGCGGCTGGTCGCCGCGGTGAAGGCCAAGGCGGGGGACCGCCTGTTGCTGGTCATCAACGGCAGCGGTGCCACCACGCTCATGGAGATGTATATCGTGTTGAGCGGTTGCAAGAAGTACCTCGACGCCCAGGGCATCGCCATTGCCGCGGCACATTGCGGCGAGTGGCTCACCGTCCAGGAAATGGCCGGCTTCCAGATGTTTGCCGCCAAGATGGACGACGAGTTGCTGAAATATTACAACGCCCCCTGCCAGACGCCGGCGCTGACGGTCAGGTGACGAAAACCGGCACCCCGGGCTATCGGACTCCGGCCCCATCGGGGCTTCATCTGATAGCCCAGGGTGCAACCCTGAGAACCCGCGCTACCTAACAATTTCCCGGCCCCGACGGGGCGCAATGCGAATGTCCGTGTCCATGGGCAGATGGACAAGAATGTTCACTCTCCTTTGAACAACAGTTGAAACATTAATGCGGTTGGGTTCGTAACTTTGCCGTCGGACGAGTCTCCGTCCGGGGGGATGCCATGTGATAGACGGTACTAATTATTAGAAAAATGCGCATGAACAATTTGCACGTGACGATTGGCAAGGCGGCCCTGCTGACCTTGGTGGGGTGTGTGGTTTCGAGCGGAGGCCTGATGGCGGAAACGCAACCGGTGAAGCTGGGTCCGTGGTACACCACCGGTCCCTTGAAGGCCCAGGCCTTCAACGAGGTCCTCTTTCCCGAAACGGCCATTGACCTCGCCGCCAAAAACCCCGCCGGCCAAGCACTCTGGACGCCGAAGCCCGAGTGGAGCGACGGCAAGGCCCAGGAGTTGCCCGCCGAAGGCCGGGTGTCCACCTATCTGTTTCGCACGCTCACGACCGACAAGCCCGCGAAGGTCTCCGCCAACCTTGGCAGCGACGATGGCCTGGAGGTGTGGCTCAACAGCAAGAAATTGCTCTCGCAGGATGTTGCGCGCGGCATCTCGGCCGACAGCGCCACCGTCGTCCTCGACCTGCAAGCCGGCGAGAACAAACTGTTGTTGAAAATCCACAATCAAAGCGGTGCCCACGGGTTCTACTTTGCGCTTGGTGGGGCCCAGACCCATCTCGCTCCGCCCAGCGCGAAGGAGTTTCCGGCATTGTGCGGCATGCCAAGCACCCGCGACGCGCTCGAGGATCAGATCGCCACCCACGGCGCCAAATTCCCCAAGGGCACGGAATATCTCAATCGCCTGACCGTATTGGAGAAGTCGGTCAGGGACGCCGAGGCGGCGGTGGCCGCGGGCGATCAGGGGGCCAAGGGTCGCATCGCGGAGGCGGCCAACAATTTCGCCGCCTTGCAGCGCGAGGCCCTGCTGGCCAACCCGCTGCTGGCTTTCGACAAACTCCTGCTGGTCAAACGCGGCGCCGGCAACCTCGGCCTTCCGCAGAATTGGTGCGCCAACTGCGCCATCGCCAAGACCGGCTACGACAACGAAATCGCCGTGCTGTCGCCGGTGAGCCCGCAGGGGAATCTAACCACCCTGCTGAAGCCCCAGAAGTCCGAGTTCGTGGGCGACCTCAAGCTGGATTTCGGCGGTGACAAGCTGCTCTTCTCGATGCCCGGCAAAAACGAGCGCTGGCAGGTGTGGGAAATCAAGGCCGATGGCAGCGGCCTGCGTCAGGTAACCCCCGGCGAAGAGCCCGACGTGGACAACTACGATCCCTGTTATTTGCCCGATGGCAAGATCCTCTATACCTCCAACCTCACCTTCCACGGTGTGCCCTGCGTGGGCGGCGCCAACTCCGTGGCCAATATCTGCAAAATGAACGCCGATGGCACCGGCATCCGCCAGTTGTGCTTCGATCAGGACCAGAACTGGTGCCCCACCGTGCTCAACGATGGCAGCGTGCTCTACACCCGCTGGGAATACTCCGACGCACCGCATTACTTCACCCGCATCCTGTTCCGCATGAACCCGGACGGCTCGGGCCAGATGTCCTACTACGGTAGTAATTCGTATTGGCCCAACTCGTTTTTCTATGCCAAGCCGATCCCCGGCCATCCCACCAAACTGGTGTCCGTCATCTCCGGCCACCACGGCGTGCCGCGGATGGGCGAACTGATCGTGTTCGATCCCGCCAAGGGCCGCTTCGAGGCGGATGGCGCGGTGCAGAAAATCCCGGGCGCGGGCCAAAAGGTCAACCCCACCATCGCCGACCAACTGGTCGATGGCTCATGGCCGAAGTTCCTGCATCCCTATCCGCTCAGCGAGAAATACTTCCTGGTTTCCAGCCAACCCGCGCCGAATGCCAAGTGGGGGATCTATCTGGTGGATGTGTTCGACAACATGACCCTCATCAAGGAACAGGACGGCTATGTGCTGTTTGAGCCGATCCCGCTGCGCCAAACCACCCGCCCGCCGGTCATTCCCGACCGCATCAATCTTGCCAAGAAGGATGCCACGGTCTATCTGGCGGATATCTATCAGGGCCCGGGGTTGGCGGGCGTGCCGCGCGGCACCGTGAAAAAAATCCGCCTCTACGAACCGCACTTCGGCTATAATGGCATGGGCGGCCACATCAACGTCGGCATCGACGGCCCATGGGACGTCCATCGCATCCTCGGCACCGTGCCGGTGGAGGCCGATGGCTCGGCCAGCTTCAAGGTGCCAGCCAACACGCCCATCACCGTGCAACCGCTCGACGCCGAGGGCAAGGCCGTCCAACTCATGCGCAGTTGGTACACCGCGATGCCGGGCGAGAGTTTCTCCTGCGTCGGCTGCCACGACACCCAGAACACGATCCCGCCGACCAAGCCGACGCTTGCCAGCCAGCGCGCGGCATCCGACATCACGCCGTGGTACGGCCCGGCCCGCGGTTTCAGTTTCAAGCGCGAGATGCAGCCGGTGTTGGACAAATACTGCGTGGGTTGCCACAAGGAAGGCGCCCAGCCGGTCGCCGGCCAGCCCGTGCCCGATTTCACTGCCAAGAAGGACAATGGCGACCGCAACTTCACCAAGTCCTACATCGCCTTGCATCCTTTTGTGCGGCGGCCCGGTCCGGAAAGCGACTATCACCTGCAAAAACCGTTGGAGTATCATGCCGATACCAGCGAACTGGTGCAGATGCTCAAACGCGGCCACCACAATGTGAAGCTCGACGCCGAGGCATGGGACCGGCTCATCACCTGGATCGACCTCAACGTGCCCGACCACGGCACTTGGACCGAACACGTCAACGGCGCCCGCCCCGTGATGCAGCGGCGCATGGAGATGCACGCGAAATACGCCAACCGCACCGATGACCCGGAAGCCATCCCGGCCCCAACCAACAATGAGCCGGTGAAGTACATCGAACCCGCGCCGCTGCCCCCGCGCAAACCGGCTGACATCAAGGTGGCCGGCTGGCCCTTCGACGCCGCCGAGGCGCTCAAGCGGCAAACCGCCACCAAACTGCCCGCCACCCTCAAGATCGACATCGCGGACGGCAAACCGATGGATCTGGCACTGGTTCCCGCCGGCGAGTTCATCATGGGCGACGCCGCCGGCGAGGCTGACGAAATTCCTGTTAGCAGCGTCAAGATCGAAAAGCCGTTCTATATGGGCTCGATGGAAATCTCCAACGCCCAATTCGCGGCCTTCGACACCAAACATGACAGCGGCGTGGTCAGCACAACCGGCAAAGACCAGAACGAGCGAGGGATTGCGATCAATCAACCGAACCAACCGGTGGTCCGCGTCACCTGGAACGAAGCCATGGCGTTTTGCAAGTGGCTCTCGCAGAAAACCGGCAAGACGTTCTCCCTGCCCACCGAGGCGCAATGGGAATGGGCTGCCCGTGCCGGCACCGAGTCGCCCTTCTTCTACGGCAATCGCGACACCGATTTCGCCAAGTTCGCCAATCTGGCGGATGCCTCGCTCAACCAACTGGATCGCGGCGACGCACCCCCATGGCATCCCAGAGACCGCCGTTTCAACGACGGCAGCGGCGTGACCGCCGACGTCGGCCGCTATGAGCCCAACGCCTGGGGTCTGCGCAGCATGATCGGCAACGCCGCCGAGTGGACGCTCACCTCGTATCGGCCCTATCCGTATGTGGAAACCGACGGCCGCAATGATGCGACGGCCGATGCCATGAAGACGGTGCGTGGCGGCTCATGGTTCGACCGGCCGTTTCATGCCGGTTCCGCCTCGCGCTTGCCCTATCGGCCCTGGCAGGCGGTGTACAACGTCGGTTTCCGCGTGGTGATGTCCGCCGAGGGCCAGCCCGCCGTCGCCATCGGCACGGCGCAACCCCCAACCGCCACGAGCGCTCGCTAAGCCTGTCCGGGCGCTGCGCTCCTCTTCGGGGAGCGCCGGCGTCCCGCCGGCTGTGTTCGGCATCCTGCCGAACACTCTTCAGCGAAAGCGCTGACCTGGCGGCAAGCGCTGACCCTGGCGCAACATCAGCCCAAGCTAGCTCGGCACGGTGAACTCCGGCCTGCTGCGCGAAACGGGCTCCATCCGAAACGGGCTTCCGAAACGGGCTTCATCATCCGAAACGGGCTTCATCCGCCCGGTGGATGATCCGAAACGGGCTTCATCCGCCCGGTGGATGTCTTCCTCCGGCCCGACTGTTTGCCTTTCCCAAGTGCAACCCGGTTTTTTGATTATTTGTCTGACCCTTAGTAGAGTAGTAGAGAATTTTTCCGGCAGTGGCTGTGAAACCTCCCCTCCACATGGATCGCCCTGCAAGCCATTGTTGCAACCGCTTGGTTCCGCCTTGCCAGGGGCCGGGGTGGGCGGCACGTTGCGGGCATGTCCATTGTGCTTGCATCCGGCTCGCCGCGGCGGCGCGACTTGTTAGTCCGCGCCGGGCTTGAATTCGATGTGGTGGTGTCTCCCGCCGAGGAGATTCACGACCCGACGCTGCCGCCCGACCGCTTGTGCGAGGGCAATGCCACCCTCAAAGCCGCCGCGGTGGCCCGCATGCACCCGCACGCCACCGTCATCGGCGCCGACACCTTGGTTTTCATTGATGCGGAGGTGCTGGGCAAGCCCGCCGATTTGGCGGAGGCGCGGGCGATGTTGCGGCGCTTGTCGGGGCGCATGCACACCGTCTGCACCGGCGTTTGCGTGATTCGGCCGGGGGGGGGCGTCCGGGCGTTTCACGAGCTGAGCGAGGTGGTGTTCCGGGTGTTGGACGACGCCGCCATCGACGCCTATTTCCGCCTGGTGGATCCGCTCGACAAGGCCGGTGCCTACGGCATTCAAGTTCACGGGGAACGGATCGTGGCGGAAATCCGCGGCAGTTTTGAAAACGTGACGGGACTGCCGGTGGCACGCTTGATGGAAGAACTCGCCGCCGCCGATTGAAGCAGCGGCCCCATAAATCGGATTGCGGGGAACGCCGGAATCGGTCAACACTCGGCCATGGCAGCGCCGCAGCGTTATCCGCTCATTTTCAACCCGAAGGCACGCAGCCAACGGGGGCGGCGGGCGTTGCGGTTTTTTGAGGAGAAAGCCAATCACTTCGACCTCTTCGCCACTCACCACGAGGACGAGGCACGCGAACTGGCGGCCCGCCTCGCCGCGGGAGGGGTGCCCGTGGTGATCGCCGCCGGCGGCGATGGCACCGTCAATGCCGTGGTGCGGGGGCTGGCCGGCTCGCTCACCGCGTTGGCCGTGCTGCCCAGCGGCACGATGAACGTCTTCGCCCGCGAGATGGGAATCCCCTTCGACAGCCTGGCCGATGCCTTCGGGGTGATCCAACGCGGGCACGTTAGAGAGATCGATTTGTTTGAGGCTAACAAAGTGCCCTTCGTGCAGATGGCGGGAGTCGGATTCGATGCCAACGTGATTGAAAGGACCACCTGGCAGTCGAAAAAATCGTTAGGTCCGCTGGCCTATCTGCTCGCGGCGGTGAAGGTGCTTGGCGAACGCCCGCCGCGGATTGAGTTGCTGTGCGCGGATGGTCGCCGCGAAACGGGGGTGGCGGTGCTGGCCGGGAATGGCGCGTTGTATGGCGGGCCGTTCCGGTTTTTCCGCAAGGCGAACAACCAGGATTCGATGCTCGATGTGCTGGTGTACAAGGAAGCGGGCTACCGACTGGTGTGGGATTTGCTGCGCGGGCTGGCGGCCGGAGGGGTGGATTTGGTGTCGTCGGCGACCTATTTGCAGACGGGGGCTTTCGTGGTGCGGGCGGATGCCGAGGTGCCGGTGGAGGTGGATGGCGAGTTGGTCGGGCGCTTCAGCGAGATTCATTTTGCGGAGGCCAGCGCTCGGCTGCGAGTCATCGCGCCGGAAGCGCCGGTGGTGCGTGATATCGGCGGCGCTCTCAAGAATCTGTTGCATTGGCCGCGCCGTCCGACGGTTCCGCTGGCACCCCGCACCCCATGAAGGCACCACAACTACCGAAGCTGCGCCGCTGGGTGAACCGCTTGGGGCGCATTGTCTTGGTGCTTGCCCTGGTGGGAATCGGCGTGGTTGCCTATGCCAACATCACGGCGATGTGGGCGTCGCGCGGGCGCTTGTTTGATGATGTGGAGGCCATGCCGAAAACCCGCGTGGGGCTGGTGTTTGGCACCACCGACCGGGTGAACGGCTTGGAAAACCTATATTTCCGTTACCGCATCGATGCGGCGGAGAGAGTGTGGAAGGCCGGCAAGCTCGGCGTGCTGATCGTCTCCGGCGACAATAGCAACAAGTACTACAACGAGCCCGCCAAAATGAAACAGGCGCTCATCGACCGGGGGATCCCGGCCGGGCGCATCGTCTGCGATTATGCCGGCCTGCGCACCTTCGACTCGGTGGTGCGTGCCAAGGAGATTTTCGGCCTCGATTCGATTGTCTTCATCAGCCAGCGGTTTCAAAACGAACGCGCGATCTATCTGGCCCAAGCCCACGGGATGAACGCCATCGGCTTCAATGCGCGCAATGTGGAAACCCACGCCGGCATCAAGACCAAGCTGCGGGAGATCGGCGCGCGGGTCAAAATGTGGCTCGACGTCCACTTCCTCGGCACCCGCCCGCGTTTCCTCGGGGAGAAGATCGATCTGCCACGATAGCCACGGGGTGGGGGAGTGGAGCGTCGGCTTCAGCGCTCCAACGCCCTAAACGCCCAGCCGGCCGCTTTCGTGCATGATCCGCAAGCCCTGGCGGATGTAATCCACGGCCGACCAGACGGTCCAGAAGGCGGCGAGGACGCACGGATAGATCGGCGAAAACGGCACCACCTTGAGCATGATCCAGCCGATGGCCACCATTTGCGTCACGGTGCACACTTTGCCACTCCATTGCGGGGCGATGTGCACTTTGTGGCCGGTGAAATGCAGCACGTTGATACCCCCCAGGATGATGCAATCCCGCACGATGACCAGCGCGGTGAACCACAAGGGCAGGTGCCAATGGTCCGGCCCCCAATCCACTGCGGTGAGGGTGATGATGGCGGTGAGCAGCAGGGATTTGTCGGCGATGGGATCGATGATCGCGCCGAATTCCGAGCGCTGGTTGAAGCGGCGCGCGATCCACCCGTCCAGCCCGTCGCTGGCCGAGGCGGTCACAAACACCCCCAGCGCCGCCCACCGGAGCCATTCGAGCGGTGCCCTTTCGGCCACACTATGCCCATAGTAAATCGCCAGCACCGCAAACACCGGCACCAGCAGCAACCGCGACAAGGTGATCTTGCTTGCAAAGGTCATGTCCCGATGCAAACACGAATCGCAGCCCTTGGAAATTCCAAATATCAGCCGTTGTGGCACCAGCGGCCGGCTCACGCCCTTCACTTAAGGATTCCCAGCAGTCCGGGGTTGACACCCTCCGGCATCGCGCAATCATTCCACCGTTCACCCGGTGTCGCACACCATGCTTCTCCACCAGCCACCTCGCCCCCAATGAAAAACACCGCTTCAACCGCGTCCATCAAGACCGACATTTTCGAGTTCTGCCAGGCCTATGCAGGCATTCTCAAGCCCTTCGTCGCCTCGCTGCGAGCCGTCCGCGCAAACATTCATGGCAAGGGCGACGCCGAAACCTTGCAACGGCCCATGGCGGGATTTTCCGATGTTCACCACCGCATGGAAAGCCTGCTCAACAAGGTGGAAGAGCAACAGGCCTACCTGATCATCTTCGGCCCCCTCAAGAGCGGCAAGTCCACCCTGATGAACGCCATCAGCGCGGCCTACGTCAGCGAGGTGACCTCGCTTCCCGCCTATCCGTGCCTGGTGCACGTGAAACATGGCGACGAGTGTAGTTTTGTCGCCTCACGCTACAGCGGGGAAAAAGTGCGCTTTGCGGACAATGGCGCGTTGCAGGCCTTGATTGAGCAAAGTCACGAAACCCTGGCCGAGCGCTTGCGCCAGGTGGAGGATCAGGGCGATACCTTTGATCCCGGCGTCCACTATCCTGATGCGATCCGGCGCGTGGACGTGACGGTGCCCGCCCGCAACCTCAAGGACTCGCTGACCGTGCTGGTGGACACGCCCGGCCTCTACACGCGGATGAAGTTCGGCTACGACCTGATGACCCGCGAGTTCCGCAATAGCGCGGCCTGCGCCGTGTTCGTGGTGAAAACCGACAATCTGTTCCTGGAGCAGGTGTTCGAGGAATTCAACGAATTGCTGGACCTGTTCAGCCGGATCTTCATCGTCGTCAACATCGACACCAACAAGCGCGACCTCGCCGCGGACGGTTCGCTCCAACCGAGCTTGGAAAGCAAGTCGCCCGGCGAGGTCATCCGCGCCTTCGAATCGCTGGTGATGAGCGCGCCGCTGCGCCGCGCCCAGGAGGCGGGGCGCCTCAAGATCTATCCGATCGACCTGCTCAACTCGGCCTCCGCCGCGATGCGCCGTGCCATCGAACCGCCGCAACCTGCGGCAGTCAACGACGAGCCTGCCACGCCAGATACGACAGTCGACGCGAGCCCGGCTGCGGAGGTGGTGGCTGCCGCGCCAGATGCAGCCGCTGCCGAAAACAATCCGGAGGTTGCGCCCGCCACACCGGCGGAGCCCACACTTTTGCCGTACGTTCCGGACGCGTTGTCGGCGTTGTCGCCCCTGCCGGCCCTCGGCGTGCCGCACGTCGTCGGCGAGCCCTCCGCGCCTGCCGCCGAGGAGCCCGGGTCGGCCGCCGGCGACGGCATGACCGGCGTGATGCCGGTGGGGTCGGGCGATCATCCCGAGGCTTCGTTCGCGATATTTCTCAAGGACTTGACGGACTATCTCAACAGCAGCGACTACCTGCATGAGTTCATGGGCGACGCGTTGCTGATGGGGACCAACCTTGGTGCCGAGATTCAGGAACATTGCTCCGAGAAGTCCACCGCAGCCCTCGAAACCCGCCAGCAAGCCCTCGAAGCCGATTTTCGCACCACCGAGGCACGCCTGGCCGCCATGGGACAACTGGCTGCCACGGACATCATGGAGGCGTTCCTTCACCTCCGCGGCGAATTGCAAAATCATGTCGTGGAGGTCTCGAATGCCGCCGCCTCCGAGGCGCGGCAAAAGGCGCTCAAACAGTTGGATGGTTGGTTCGATTCGGACCAGAGCGTGGCCGATTTACAGAACGATTGGACGGCCCTGCTCGCTGCCTGTGGCAAACGGGTGAGCGCTGAGTGCCACCTCAAGGCACGCGCGCTGGTGTCCAGCCCGCTGGGCGGAATCCGCATCGACGAGAGCCTGCGTGCCTCGGCGCTGGGCCTCGCCGAGTTGCTCGATCCGGTGGTGGCGATGGCGCGCTCCAGCCTGGGCGACACCGCGCCCGCGCTGGTGTCGGATGCGTTCCGGATCGAGCCGGAGAACTTGAAGGTGCGCAAATCGTGGTGGGATTGGCTGGCCTTCCGCAGCCTGGCCACTGTGCGCCGCAGGCTCTTCGGCCCACCCGACGAGATGGATCTCGAGGTGGCGATTCCGATCAAGGAAAAACAGTTGGGCGAGGCGGGCAGGCTGGCCCTCGAGGAACGGATCCTCGGCGAACTCGCCCGGCAGTTTCCCAAGGAGGCGCAGCACGTTTCCGATGCCATGATGACGCGTTACATCGAACTGTATGGCAAGGGTTTGCACGACACGGTACGATTGGGTAGGGACAAGGATGCCGCCCACCTGGCCGCCTTGAAACAACGCATCGACGATAACCGGACGATCCTGCGGACGCTCGCCGCGCTGACCCGCGAAGCCGACGGCATGCTTGGCGAAATTGCCGCCCTGGGCCGCAAGTACCGCAGCTACAGCCGGGTGACCACCGCCATTGGCGAGGCCGACGACATGCCTGCTGGCGATGCGGAGGCGGCGCTCGCAAGCCTGGACGAGGCACCCGCGCAAGCCACGCCCGCAGACGAGGCGGGGGTTTTCGAGCCCGTAGCCCACCCTCTCGAGGATCTGCCGGAGGACTGCGGTTGCCGCGAGGTCGAGGACGAGTCTGGGGGCGGTCGCTGCGCCTGATGCAGCCCGTGGCTTGATTCCGGCAGCCGAGCCACTGGCGAGGCTTCGGTTCAGACGCAAGACAGCAAGACGCAAGACGAAGAATTTGACTCAAACAGCACGAATTTGTCGGTTCAACCCGAACTCCGAAGTTTGATTCGAAATATCGGTTAGATTAACCACAGATTACACGGATTTCACGGATTGAAATTGGTTCCATTTACAACTTCTCCGAAGTTACAAATGGTGCGGAAATCCTTACCAGAAAATCCGTGAAATCCGTGTAATCTGTGGTTTCAAGAACGAATCTTGGATTTCAACTTCCGTTTTCGGCTTCAAGAATCCAGACTCTCCCCGCCGATGGGTTTCAACCAACTCCGCTATTCACCGGGACATGTCCCGGCCACCGCCGCTTTCATCGGCTCGCTCGCGTTGGTGCTGGCCGCGGGCCTCGGCGCCTTGCGCCTGACAGATCAAGCCGACGCGGCCATCGCCGCCCTGTTGAGTCAGGTCTTGCAGCATGAGGGCTCTGCGGCCTTTCCCAAAGCCCTGCCGCCATGGGTGCTGTGGCTTGGCACCGCGCTGCTCGCCTATGGCCTTGCGCTGGCCATGCTAGGCGTGCCCGGCACCTGGCGGCGGCTCGTGTTGTGGCTCACCGCGATGATCTTGGTGGCAGCCTGGGCACCGGTGTTGGGCCTGGCGGCGCACGCCCCGGAGATTGCCGCGCCTCTGGTTGCCACGCTGTGGTCCGGCGCCTGCTCCCTCGTCTATACCCATTCCCATCGCATGCCCTGCGATGAGCCTGGATGGAATTCACCCAAAACAGAAAAATGATCATCGGGAATGCCGGCTTCCTAACAAAATCGATGCGGTTGCTTGCCACGGATTAAGAGGATTACGCAGATTGCGCGGATTGTCGTTAGGTTCAAGATTGCCCACTTCCAAGGTGCGCTTCGAGCTTGCCGGAAGCCGTCAGGAAATCCAAATGGAGTGTGAAAAATCCGTGTATTCCGTGGTAAGAACAACCCCGCACTTCAAAAATCCACCACCCCTTCTCCACCAGACTCCCCATGGCTCAAGCTGATTTTCCAGAACCCGTCACCGCCCTCATCGCCGAATTGAAACGCCTGCCGGGTGTGGGCCCGCGCAGCGCCGAACGCATCGCCATTTGGCTCCTGCAAAGCCCCAAGGCCGATGCCCCCGCGCTCGCCACCGCCCTCACCCGTGCCAAGGACAGCATCGTCGCCTGTCCGGTCTGCGGGTTTTTCGCCATCCACGGCTCCTGCCAACTCTGCACCGACCCCAAACGCGATGATCTAACACTCTGTGTGGTCGAGCAAGCCACTGATGTGCTGCCGCTCGAACGCTCCGGCGCCTTCCGCGGCCGCTACCACTGCCTCGGCGGCAAACTCTCCCCGCTCGACCGCGTCTCGCCCGACGACCTGCGCATTCCGTCCTTGCTCCAGCGCATCGATGCCTCCCCGCGGGAACTTGAGGTGATTCTCGCCCTCGGCGCCGACGTCGAGGGCGAAGTGACCGCCAACTATCTGGCAGACCTGTTGCGCGGCCGCCAGTGCCGGGTTTCCCGCATCGCCCAAGGCCTGCCCGCCGGCGGCGGCCTCGAACATGCCGACGCCCTCACCCTGCTGCGTGCCATCCAAGGCCGCCGCGATTGTAGCGGCGGCCTGTGACACCGATCAAAAATCACATACTGAGGAGCCTGTGGCTTACACTACACGTGGAGAATTTTGATATTTGGACCAAGAGAACCACTGATTACACTGAGAGCCACTGATCACACTGAAAATATGAATCAATCAGTGACCTCAGTGGGTTTCAGTGGCATCAGTGGCAATATCAGACTGTCCAACCTTGTGTAGTCCAAGCCACGGACTCCTCAGTAATTGCAACATTGAAGGACCCTGAACATGTCGAGGTACGTTTCGAGGCTAACGATAATCACGGTCCTGCTCGCGCTGGTCGCGGCAGGATGGTGGGGCCTGCGGTGGTTTCTTGCGCAGGACCCCGGAGGGTCGAATGGATATTCGTTCTTTGGGGGCGGCAAGAACCTGTGGATCGAGCGGGTCGGGCCGGACGGAACCCGCTATACGGTGGATGCCGCCCCGGCGATTTACCGCTTGGAAATGCTGCCGGAGGACGCCCATTCCCGGCGCGTGTTCACCAGCTATGGCGCGGCATTGCGCTACGCCCGCGAGCACGACCTGCCCGGTATGCCATCCGCCTCATTGGTGCTCGCCACTTGTTCCGCGAGCGATTTCCGGCTGCAGGCCGCACTGGAAATGACACTCGATGCCGATCCAAAGGTGGGGCGCAGATTGTTGCTAGAAAAATGGCTCAAAGCGGTCTTGGCCGGCCGCAGGCAGGCACCGCAGGCGGGCTTGGCCGCCTACGACGGAGCCGCAACCTATCTGGCAGGCGCGATGGTGATTGGCGGCGCCGATCCGCAACTGCCAGTGGAACTCAAACGGCTTGCGGCGGATGCGCACGCTGCCGCCAACGATCCCCCGCTCGGACCGTGGGCGAGCACCCCGCAACTGGGCGCGATCTGGAAGCGCGACCGCTTCCTGTCCCGAGGCGTTCCGGTGACTGACGCTGCCTCTGCGGCGGTCGCTGCCGTGTTGGCGCGGACGATGACGGCCGATGGCGCGTTGGCGGCAGGTTGGAACACACAGGTGGCCGTATCGCGGGTGCTGCATGGCAAGGAATCCGGACCGACGTTCGAGTTGTTAGGGGAACGCCTCGCTGGCGTGCCCGATGCAGAGGTTGCCGGCGATGTTTCGGTGGAGATCGTGCGAGCTACCGTTGCGTCGAGTGCCTCCGCCGGTGGACGATCGAATCCTGCGCCTGCCGCGCTGGCACTGGTGATGACACCGGAAGAAGAAGTGCTTGAACCGCTGCAAATGAAGGCGTGGAATGATCCGATCGGAGATTTGGTTAGAGCAATCCGCGCCGGCGAAATCTCGCTGGATCCCGGTCCGGATGCGGGTTTCTACCGGCAGCGGTGGTTTGCCCTTGAGACGCTCGCCGCTCCCGGCAAGGCGCCGGAATTTCACAAGCTGCAACTGAGCGCCGATTATCAACGCCGCTGGCAGCGGATGTTTGCCGCAGGATTCACCGAGGGGCGCTCGGGTCTCTTGAAACGGATGCCCATACTCACCTTGGGCTCGAAGGTGGCCGGTGAGATTGCAGTGGACATTGCGCCGCAATTCAGCGCGGAGCCGGCACCGGCAGTCTATCTGCGGCTGGCACGGGCCTATCGGAATCTGGAACGCAATCTGGCAACGGCCATCGGTGCGGAGCAATGGCGGCAACTTTCCGATGCCGCCGGCCATTCGGTCGCGACCGACCTGCGGCAACGGGCGGAGGTCCTCTATGGCCTGGCGGTGAGCGTATATCGTGAGGTCGGGTTTTCACCACCATTGCAAGAAGAGGAAACGGCCATGGACATGGTTGCTGCGAAGGCGGCGGCGGACGCTTGGCGCGCGGCGCTTGAGTCGAACCCCGATGTCAATCTCGATGCGCGGCTGCTGGTGACACTGGCATCCGACGGCACCGGCTCACATCGGTGTCCGGCAGTGCTGGGGGTTCGGCTAGAGCCGGTGGAATACACTTGGGCCGAAGAGCCGGATGTGAGTGGCAATATGAATCCACGCTTCGTGCCAGCGCGCTACTGGCTGGCCTCGCCGCTTCCGGCTACGGTGACGGTGGGCGATATTCCAACGCCTGCGGAGTTTAGAAAGCGTTGTGACGGTCATTCGAGCGTGCGGGAGCTATACGCGGCATTCGGCGAAAGGCCGCCTCCCTTGCAATCTCCCCAACGGAGCTGGCGCTGGTGGCCTTGGTTCGCGAGCGGCGTTGCGTTGTTAGGATTGTGGTTTGTGATAACTCGGTGGTGGCGGCAACGCACGCGGCGCTGCCGGAAATTCATCAAAGCCGGGTTGGCAGTGGGCTCTGCGGTTGCGCTCGCAATCGCCGTATTTGCCCCGCCGCTATGGTTGCTGCGTCTGGCAGCAGTGCGTTGCGCCACGGCGCATAAGAATATCATGCTCGTGGCCGAATACTGGATACACGGGTGGGCGGGAGAGAAGATGGTTGCACTTGTCATTGACCTGCTCGGGGACAGCGATCCTCAGGTGAATTATTTCGGAGCGATGCTGTTGCTGAACAATTCGTATTCTTCGGACTCGCTCAAAGCGGCTGAACCGGTATTCGGGACCACACAGGTGGCGCTGCTGCGTTCAAGGATTCACGACGAAGTGTTCGAGGTGGGTTGTGCTGCCTGGGCGATTCTGTGCCTGCGAGAGGATCAGGTCCCGTTCCTGATCAGCGAACTGGAGCGTTGCGCCGCTCTCGACGACTTGGGATTCCGCCTGAACTGGCTCGAAGATGCGTATCCCAGCCGTCCCGACGTGGTTGGGGTGGCTTTGAAACTGGCTGCGGATCCGCGTCCGTCCATTCGCGCTGCGGTGCTTCCTTATCTTGTGGTTTGGAAAAAGCCAGTGCCTGCATTGGTTGATGCGGTGCGGACGGCCACTCACGATGTCGATCCCGTGGTCCGCGCGAAGGCCGTGGCCGTGCTTGGCAGGCTTCGCGCGCCGGTTGATTTGGATCGGCTGCTGGCCATGTGGAATGACCCGGTTGCACGCGTGCGCAGCGCCGCATTCAAGGCGGTGGGTGAACATATCGGCGGCAACCCCTCCTATCATAGGGCCTCCGATCCGGGTCCGCGTTGGACGGATGAATCCGTTCAGCGCTCGTTGGTCCAATATGCGCGGAACGATGCGGTTACCTTGGACGAGAGACTTGACGCCGCACGGTGGATCGCCGATCCAGCCACGCTGCGTGCTTCCTGTCGGGAACTTTTGCCCGCAGCCAAGGGCTTGCCGGAGCATGTCGTTTACGATGGAACCCGCCGGCAGACCCGGTCCAGGGCCCTGGCGCTACTGGCGACGCGATGGGTGCTGGCAGATCACTACGCCCAACTCACGGGGAAGGATAACAGCGAGAATTCTTATCCTCTGGCAACCCATGCCGGGCTGCTAGACAAGCTGACTAACTGCATTGCGGAAAACCGGAGTGCCGAGAGCACTCTGGAATTGCTTCGCGAGGAGTTGAAACAGCCCGAGAACCGTGCGGCGGTGGCGTCTCTCATACACCGCTTGGAGCAGTCCTCGAAAACGCCCGTGGGGCAATAGCTTCAGGTCAAGTCGCTTCCATTCGTATCGGCAGGGAAAAACATTTCTCCGTCCCCCGTCGCAACGAATGGCAGACGCTTCTCTATCTGCCGACGGCGGAACAGACCGCATTTCCACGGTGGATCGATTGGATGCCCCTCTTCGCTGCCATCACGCGCTTCGCGGAAACCCTCGGCAAACCCGGTCTCGACGAAAAATCGGAAAACTTCCAAGCCATCCAACTCCGCGAGGCACTTGTCCAAGCCACCCCCGCGCTCGCCCGCGCCGGGCGCTTCCACCACATGCAAGCCACACGCGGCATGCGCGGCACCACCCTGATCTCCGCCATCCTTTCCGACCTCGAATCCCTCGTTCCCTAAGCCGTAAAAGAAATACCCACTTTGGTGAAGAAGCCCGTGCCGAGCGGATGGTTCTATTTACCTGTCACTTATGCTGAATCTTAGGGTCCACCTCAACTGGAACAATTATTTCCCCTCCCGGGATCTAAACCATACAAGAAAACAGCCTCCGCTATTGGTTGGCGTGCCTGTCCATTTCTCCCTTCCCCCGCCCGGCCGGAAGGACATTGATTAACAATTTTCGCTGCTCTTCCATTTCAGCTATAGCCGCGCGTTGGATTTCCAAAATATTCAAACTGCTAGTCTCACCGCTGAGATTCAGTGGTTTCTCGCCCAAGCAAGTGCGAAGGATGTTGGCTGCCTTGATCTGTGTCCTTCGCCAAACGTCAATAGTCTCCTTTCTTCGGCTTGTGTCATTTTCAAGACGGATGATCGCGGCTTTCTGCTCTCCAAGTATTGTTGCCTCACTCTTGCGCCCTTCGCCGGGGCCATATTTGAATCCTAAGGCATCGCCAACGAAATCCGCCGCAAACGTCTGCATTAAGTACCACTGGGCTGTGGCTGCATCAATCGCCGTCAGCCTGCGTAATTTATCCTCGTCGGTTAGAGTAGGCGCGGCAGGTTCAGGGCGCGCCTCGTGACCGGCAGCCCCGGGTCGATCCCGGCAGCCGCTAGGCAGCAAACAGGCGCAGAGAGCTAGGACGCAGGAAAGAGAGGTTTTGCACTCGCAGTCAGTTCTTTCTTCAAAACCTTTCCGCAGCCATCCCAACGGCTGAGCGTGGGATGACCTGAGCGGTGATCTTTCGCTCGTGTGGCAGGCGGCAGACAGGGGGCGAGACTCCGTCATGTTGCGGGCGTTCAGTGAGCGGCCGGCTCTAACAGGCGGTAGCCGATGCCGGGTTCGTTGCTGATGATGAGGCGGCCGGCGAGTTTGTTGCGCAGGTGGTTGGCGTAAACCCGGAGGTAGTGGTTCTGGCCATCGCCTTGCGGGCCCCAAACCTCGCGGAGAAGCTGACGCTGGGTGACGATCTTGCCGGCATGGCGGGCCAGCGCCCGCAGAAAGGCGAATTCCGTGGGCGTCATCTTCAGCGGCTCGCCTGCTAGAACCGCCTCATGCCGGTCGAGATGCAGCGTCAGGGGGCCGACATGTATCTCGGGCGACTCGTTGCCGTGATGGCGGCGTTGGATGACGGCGAGGCGGGCCACCAGTTCCGCGGTGCTGAAGGGCTTGGTCACATAGTCGTCCGCGCCGCTTTCAAGCGCGGTGACCTTGATGGCTTCCTGATCGCGGACGGATAGAATCAACACCGGCACGGAACTCCACTCGCGGAGGCTTTTCAACACGTCCAGCCCGTCCATATCCGGCAACCCCAGATCTAACAAAACAACCTCCGGCCGCTGAAACGCCGCCTCTTGCAGGCCGAGCCTGCCATTTTCCGCCTCGCGGACGGTATAATCATGTGACTCCAAGGCGAGCCGGAGCAATCGCCGAATCTGGATCTCGTCATCGATGATGAGTGCGGTCATGGCAATGCAGCCGATGTGGAATTCTCCGCGATTTGAGCCGGGATGCAAGCGCCGTCATCGGGATGCGTCATGAATTCGACCGGCAGGCGGATTTCCATCACCGCGCCCCCCTGCGGATGATTCGACGCGGAAATGTCCCCACCGAGGGCGAGGACGAACCCGCGGGCAATCGAGAGTCCCAGACCGGTGCCTCCGGCGGGTGCGCCGGCCGCGCGGTAGAACTTGGCGAACACGCTGGACTCCTCGCCGGGCGGCAGTCCCGGGCCGTGATCGCGGATGCTGAGGCGGAGTTCCCGCGCGGCGTGGCTGACGCTGAGTTCGATCGGGCGCTGCGGTGGGGAATAGACGGCGGCATTGTGCAGGATGTTTGTTAGGGACTGCCCCAGCAACGCTTGGTCGGTTCTAACCAAGGGCATGTCCGGCGCCATGTTCACCGTCACCGGATGGTCTTTCACGGCGTCGCCCGCGGCTTGCAACGCGCCGTCCACCACGTCGGTCAGATCGCACCATTCGAGATTGGGTTCCACCACCTGGGATTCCAAGCGCGTCATTTGCAGCAGGCCGTCCACCAGGCGCTGGAGCCGCTTGGTCGCGGTGTCGATCTCGCGCAGATACGGATTGGCCGCGGCGGCGGCCGGCCCCATGCCTTCGAGCGATGCCCGAATGATGGCCAGCGGCGTCTTCAACTCGTGGGACACGTTATCCAACAGATTTCCCCGGAGCCGCTCGGATTTCTCCATCAGCTCGGCCTGGCCCACCGCATGAATGAAGTGCTCCTTCTCCAAGACCAGCGCGAGCTGGAGCGCGAACGCCTCCACCGACTGGCGGCGCGTGAAATCCAGCGCCTCGTTCTCACGGGCAAGGCGCAACCCGAGCACGCCCATGACCGAAGTGGCCGTCTGCAGCGGAAACCACGTGGCTGCCGCCAGCGGCAGCGTGTCGGTGAAACGCCCGGCGGCCTGTTTGTTAGCATAGGCCCAATTGGCGACGCCGAATTCGAGGTCCGACGGCTGCCAGGTGCTGGCCGGATGCGCGTTGGCGGGCAGCGAATGATCCAGGTCGCGCACGACCAGTGCGGTGTCGGCACCGATCACGGAATTGATGGTTGCGAGCGCCTCGGCAAGGCCCCGTTCGATCTCCGGAACCAGTGCCGCGCTTTGGGTGACCCGCAGCAGCGCGGCGGTTTGCGTCTGCCGCCTGTGCTCGGCGATTTCGCGCGTGCGCAGCCGGGTGGTCAGGTGGCCCATGCTGAGGGCCACGGCGAAGAACATGACTAACAGGACGATGTCCTCGGGCGCCCCGATTTGGAAGGTGAAGCGCGGCGGGATGAAGAAGAAATTCCATGCCAGCGCGCTGAGGGCCGCCATGCACACCATGGGGCCGCGGCTGAGCCGGAAGGCCGCCAGCAGGATCGCGAAAAGATAGACCATGGCCGGCAGCGTGTAGCCCGCGACCCATTCGAAGTGCCAGCAAACCGCGGTCAACACCCCAACCGTCCCGAGCACGACGCCGTATTCCTGAAACGGAACGGGGGCGTCACGGCCTTGCCGCCGGTTTTCCCGCGGGACGGCCGCGCGGCCGCTCACCGGGCGGACCACGCTGACGTCGATGTCGCCGCTGCCGGCGATGATTCTGTCGGCGAGGGAGGGCCGCCAAAACCAGCGCCGGTCGGACTTGCCGACGATGATTTGCGAGACGTTGCGCTCGCGGGCCACTTCTAACAATGATGCGGCCACCTCGTCGCCGGTGGCATGGACCACCTCGCCGCCGAGCTTGCGCGCGAGCCCGAGGGCGCGGCCTAGCAGCTCCTGCTGAGCGGTGGTGAGCGGCTGGCTGCGCTCCACCCAGACGGCGAGCCAGGGGCAGCCGTGGCGTCCGGACGCGCGCCGCGTCCAGCGGATCAGGCTTTCCGAATAGGGCGTGGGGCCGACGGCGACCAGCAGGCGGGCGTTGGTTTTCCACGGGCTGCCGACGCGGCGCGCCTTGCGGATGTCCTCGAGGTCGCGGTCCACGCGTTCGGCGGTGAAGCGCAGCGCCAGCTCGCGCAAGGCGGTTAGGTTGCCCTCGCGGAAGAATCCCGTGGCGGCGGCTTCGGCGCGCTCGCCCAGATAGACCTTGCCCTCGGCGAGGCGCAGCAGGAGCTTCTCGACGCTGAGGTCAACGAGTTGGATTTCGTGGGCGCGGTCGAGGATGGAATCCGGAACGGTTTCGCGCACCGTCACGCCGGTGACCTGCCTCACGATATCGACCTGGCTCTCGATGTGCTGGACGTTGAGGGTGGTGCAAACGTCGATGCCCGAGTCTAGCAGCTCAAGCACGTCCTGATAGCGTTTCAGGTGGCGGCTGCCGGGCGCGTTGGTGTGGGCGAGTTCATCGACCAGCAGCAGATCCGGGCGGCGTTGGATTGCGCCATCCAGATCAAACTCCTCGAGTGTGTGGCCGCCATGTTCGATTCGCTTGCGCGGCAGGACTGCTAGATCGGCCAGCAACGCGGCGGTATCCTCGCGGCCGTGGGTTTCCACGATTCCCGCCAGCACCGTGAGGCCGTCGAGCTGCCGCTGCCTGGCTAACAAAAGCATCGCGTACGTCTTGCCGACGCCCGGGCACATCCCCAGCAGGATGTATAGCCTGCCGCGTTTATCCTGGTGCTCCTCGCGTTGCACCTGTGCAAGCAAGGCA
>Ga0073936_10001105_pt1 | contig 42037 bp, 35 predicted proteins | sample AliMusrvi5mmetaG_FD_87041 | JGI IMG/M metagenome (GOLD analysis project Ga0073936, IMG submission 87041) | Freshwater lake bacterial and archeal communities from Alinen Mustajarvi, Finland, to study Microbial Dark Matter (Phase II) - Alinen... | ecosystem: Environmental > Aquatic > Freshwater >...
GCCTGATAGTCATCGTGAGCGGCGTGATACTCCCCCGCTAAAACTAGATCTACCTCAAGTCGCGCCTGCATCTGCGCCATCATCCCTGAACTTTCAAGCGTAGAGATGGCCCCGGTGAGGCGTGGGCAGGTTGCGTAGTAAAAAGTGGGAAAGGGAGTCCCATCCGAGAGGCGAGGTGGAGTTTCAACCACATCAGGTTTTCCGCAGGGGCAACGATGCGCGATTGCATGGACGTCACGAGGAGTTCGCCCCAGTTGAAGTGCGATGGAGTCCAGATCTGCCTGCGTGGGTTTTTCACTCATTTGGATTGACCTGCGCTCGTAATGGTGGTCACAAGCCGGGAGTACCAAGGCACAGTTCCTGGGGCAACTCCCTCAATGGGAGCGACAGGTACGCTCTGCGCCGCACTCGGATTGCTATTTGTTAAGACCACGTATTCGCGCTCCCCCGGAAAGACATAATGCAGGCGAATGCGAGCCTGCGATGCAACGTAAGTTGGGTCGCTCCACTGCGTTAATTCTTTCTCCGCCTCCTGCAGCGTCGCTTGCGATGCCTCCAACTGCACGCTGTAAGCATTGATCTGCGCACGTTGCGTGAAGTAACTGTGAAGCGGTGGAGCTAAAGTAATTGCAAGGATCAAGAGCACCGTGGCGAAGGCTAAGCTCCGCCCCGAAATGCTCTTAAACATTGAACTTTAAGAATTAACCATTAAAACGTGGGAAGGCCCCGCGTCCCGCATAAAGGGCCGACTCATCAAGTTCTTCTTCAATGCGAAGGAGTTGGTTGTACTTTGCGACTCGCTCTGTACGAGCCGGCGCACCCGTCTTGATTTGACCACACTCAAGAGCAACGGCCAGATCTGCGATCGTGGTGTCTTCAGTCTCGCCAGAGCGGTGGGACATCATCGTGCGGTAAGAGTTGCGGTGTGCAAGTGAGACTGCATCAAGTGTCTCGGTCAGAGTTCCGATCTGATTCACCTTGACGAGCAGAGCATTCGCAGCGTTCTCCTTGATGCCGCGAGCCAATCGCTCTGGGTTAGTTACGAAGAGATCATCTCCAACAATCTGGATCTTATTGCCGAGTTCTGCAGTCATCTTCGACCAACCAGCCCAGTCATCTTCATCGAGTGGATCTTCGATAGAGACGATTGGATAAGAAGCAACGAGATCAGCGTAGTAGGCGATCATCTCATCACTGCTCTTCTGCTTTCCCTCAAAGGAATATGAACCATCTTTGAAGAACTCAGTCGCAGCTACATCCATTGCAAGCGCGATATCAGTTCCTGGCTTAAAGCCGGCAGATTCAATCGCCTCTAAAATGAGATCCAAGGCGGCGCGGTTGCTATCAAGATTGGGAGCGAAGCCACCCTCGTCGCCAACGCTGGTCACCAATCCACGCTTCTTAAGAACTGCCTTGAGCGCATGATAAATCTCAGCGCCCCAACGGAGCGACTCTCTGAAGGACTCGGCGCCAATAGGTGCGACCATGAACTCCTGAACATCAACGTTGGTATCAGCATGTGCGCCGCCGTTGAGAATGTTCATCATAGGAACAGGAAGCGTGTGCGCTGTTGGGCCACCGATATAGCGGAAGAAAGAGAGATCTGCGCTCTCGGCAGCAGCGCGCGCCGTAGCCAGAGAGACTCCTAGGATTGCGTTTGCACCTAGACGGGACTTGTTCTTTGTTCCATCAAGAGCGAGCATTTCACCATCAACAAAGCGCTGATCTTGTGCGTCATACCCAATAACTGCAGGAGCAATTTCATCATTAACAAAGTTAACGGCCTTTTCGACACCCTTGCCGCCGTAACGCTTTCCACCATCGCGGAGCTCGGCCGCCTCGAAAGCACCTGTTGATGCTCCGCTTGGAACTGCTGCGCGAGCGCTAGTTCCATCTTCGAGAAGTACTTCTACCTCAACAGTTGGATTTCCACGAGAATCAAGAATTTCGCGAGCGTGTACTGCATCGATTAGTGCCACAGGGTTCTCCTTATAGTTGTTATGGTGGTAATTCTAGCGAGTCGAGTCCGCCGGCTCGTTACGCTCCCGCTTGCCCCTCATGCTCTTGAATCCTTGAGATATAACTCTTAGTTGCGGTGCGCAGCGCTATTTCTGGATCGATCCCGAGCTGCTGTGCCTGGTCGATCACTCCCAGCAAGATTTCGCCCAATTTAGCCTCATCAGTATCGCTGGGCAGCGTGACGGGATGGGCAACGGGAAGTGAATATCCATATTTATCTGCCCGATAGACCATCTTGGCAGCGAGTGCCATTGCGGGCTGGGCCAGCGGGACGCCTTCAATGGCTGAGGTCCGACCCTTCTCCTCACGCTTCTGCTTCTCCCAATTTTCTAGGACATCATCAAAGGTCACTTCAGAGTCGGTGAATACATGAGGGTGGCGACGAATCAACTTATCTGCGATGCCACCAGCAACATCTTCGATAGTAAAGGGGTCTTCAGGATCCTCCGCGGCGATAGCGGCGTGAAAGTAGACCTGAAGGAGTACATCACCAAGCTCTTCTCGCATCGCCGTGCGATCTTTTTCATCAACAGCTTCGGAGAATTCGTAAGACTCTTCCAAGAGATACTTGAGGAGAGATTCGTGAGTCTGCTCTGCATCCCACGGACATCCACCCGGCGAGCGCAGACGATGCATGACCTCATGGAGACGAATCAACTCTGAGGTCATGCTCTTACGCAGTTCCTAAATTAGTTGCTTGGTGTAGGAGTTGGCGTAGCCGCTCCTGGGGCGACAACGGCAAGATTGGTTGAGTCCCATGTTCCATATTTCTTAGAGACCTTGACGCCCTCTTTCGTCCCCTGAGCTGTTACAAGTAGTCCAACCGCGCTTGGAGCGTTAGCAGCGGTTGTTCCCTTCTTGATAACTAGAGTGTTGAGTTCTTGGTTCAGGAGGTAAGTCTTCACAAAGAGTGGGAAGTCCTTGGTTGCAATTTCACGCGAAACTTCAAATGACTTTAGCGCAGAGGCGCTGCCAGCTTGCTTCAAGATGCTTGCCGCTTCAGCATCAACTTGTGCCTGGGTTACTGAAATATTATTTCCGGCAGCGGTATCTGCGTAGAGCGCCGAGATAATGTAGAGATCCAACTCTTGAGCTGCCAAGTCGGCACCAGTACCGAGCTGCATTCCGCTCGTCGAGACTGTCTTGCGCTCGGCAAGAACCGCATTGACGCTACCAGTCACTTGGGAGGCCGTAATCTTGGTCTTCCCTACAGTTGCGGCCGGGGAGGCCGAATCGAGGAGTAGCCAAAGCCCGACACCGGCACCAACAACAACCAAGGCGCCCACCACTCCAGCAATTATCTTCTTCACTCGGAACTCCCTAAAGATTATGTAGGACTTCCATAGTCCAAGACAGGACAGAAGTATCGCTTACGGAACCATTTTCTAGCCAATTTGGGGCTGCGCTGCGGGCCACCAAGAGGCTCTTGGTAGCCTGCTTGACGAGGGAACCCGGGTAGAGACGCGCGATTCTTAGCTCGGCGGACTCCGGCAGGGTAATGGGGGCGATCTTTAGGTGCTTGCCTTGCCAGACCACCTCGGTGAGGTTCTTTGCCTTGGCTAGGGTCCGGACTCGGGCCACCTCGATCAGGCTCAGCGCTGGCTCAGGGAGTTCCCCAAAACGGTCCTTAAGTTCATCGACGATGGAGTTCAGCCCCGCGTCATCGGCACAATCGGCCATCCGGCGGTAGAGATCCAGGCGGAGCCGCTCTGAAGGAACGTATTCCACGGGCAGGTGTGCTGTGATGGGAAGTTCGACCTTGCACTCTTTGATGCGGGGATTCACATCGACATAGCCGGTCTTAAAGTCTTCGACGGCCTCGCCCACCATTCGCATATAGAGATCGAAACCGACCTCAGCGATGTGCCCAGATTGTTCGCCACCGAGCATATTTCCTGCGCCGCGAATCTCTAGATCCTTCAAGGCGACCTGCATTCCAGAGCCGAGATCGGTATTGGTCGCAATCGTTGTCAGACGGTCATGAGCGACTTCTGTCAGGGGCTTGTCGGGAGAGTAGAGAAAGTAGGAGTAAGCCCGCTCACGCCCACGACCTACACGGCCGCGCAATTGATGAAGTTGCGAGAGACCGAATGCGTCGGCGCGATCAACGATGAGAGTGTTGGCATTAGGTATATCGATACCACTTTCAATAATTGTGGTGCAGACCAAAATATCGAATTGACGCTCCCAGAAACCCAAGATCACCTCTTCGAGTTCGCGTTCACTCATTTGACCGTGTGCGACGCGAACGCGGGCCTCAGGAACCAACTCTTTAAGACGAAGCGCAACACGATCAATACTCTCGACTCTATTGTGAAGAAAGAAGATTTGGCCATCGCGCAGTAGTTCGCGGTGCAAGGCAGCGGTCACCTGCTTCTCGTCGTAGGGACCCACATAGGTTAGAACGGGGTGGCGCTCTTCCGGAGGCGTCGTGATGTTGGACATCTCGCGAATTCCGGTAATAGCCATTTCGAGGGTGCGCGGAATGGGAGTGGCAGACATTGAGAGTACGTCGATATTGGTGCGCGCTTTCTTTAACTCTTCCTTATGCTCCACACCAAAGCGCTGCTCCTCATCGACAATCACTAAACCAAGATCACGAAATACCACATCTTTAGAGAGCAAGCGATGCGTACCGATGACGATATCGATGCTTCCGCTGGCCAAACCATCCAAGATCTCTTTTGATTCCTTCGCGGTGTTAAAGCGGGAAAGGCCGGCGATTCGCACAGGAAATCCGGCGTAGCGCTCTGAGAAAGTCTTAAAGTGCTGTTGCACCAAGAGGGTGGTCGGAACTAATACTGCAACCTGCTTAGCATCCTGTACCGCCTTAAATGCAGCGCGAATTGCAATCTCGGTCTTTCCATACCCCACATCGCCACAGATGATGCGATCCATCGGGTGACTGCGCTCCATGTCACGCTTAACCTCTTCGATTGTCGAGAGCTGATCGTTGGTCTCAACGAAAGGAAAGGCCGCCTCCAACTCGCGTTGCCATGAGGTATCTGGCGAGAAGGCGAAACCCGGGGCGCTCATACGCGCCGCATAGAGTTGGATCAGCTCTGCAGCAATCTGCTTAACAGCCTTGCGGGCTTTGCGCTTGGTGTTCTGCCAATCCGCCCCACCGATGCGGTGCATCGTAGGAGCCTCACCGCCCACGTACTTTGTTACCTGCTCCAGAGTATCTGTCGGAACAAAGAGTCGATCGCCCGGCTGGCCCCGCTTCGATGCTGCATACTCAATAACCAAATACTCGCGAGAGATGCCGGAAACTGTGCGCGCCACCAGTTCGACATAGCGACCAACTCCATGTTGCTCATGGACAACGTAGTCACCAGGTTTGAGTTCAAGAGGATCAATCGCCTTCTTGCGTCGGGAAGGCATTCGGGCCTGATCCTTATTAGAACTCCGTACACCCGTAATATCTTTTTCAGTGATCAGAGCGCTCTTAAACTCGTGAGAGATAAAGCCATGTTCGATGGGAGTTGCGATTACGTAAATTGCATCTCGCGTTAAACCGGAAGAAATATTCTTGAGTAGTCGAACGGGTAGCCCGGATTGTTGAAAGAGTTTCGCATAACGCTCCACAATTCCTGCTCCAGCTGCAGTGAAGATTAAAAGGTACTTCTCGGTGAGCCACTCCTGTAGATCTGCAATAAGCCCTTCACTATCACCCCGATATTCGGGTATCGCCTGAAGAGGCAAGACCTCTACGCCCTCCTCAAAATCTGCCGAGTAAGGATCTATCGAACTCCAGTGATTGGCGCGCTCTCGTAATTGTTCGAGGGTGAAGTAACCGCCCCCAGCAAGTTCCGCCGTGAGGTTGATCGGCGCGAGCGCACCCTGCGCCGCATTAGACCAGGCCGCATCTAAGAACTCCTTGTTAGTTGCTACCAGATCTAGGGCGCGCGAGTTAATGCGCGGCTCATCGATGAGCACAATCTGGAAATTGGCAGGAAGCAAATCGACCAAAGAGGTTAAGTCGCTGCGGAGCAGACCCTGCAGAGACTCCATTCCATCAACATAGATTCCCTCTGCCAATTTTGCAGTTAGCTCCGCCACCTCCGGGAATGCGACGGTCAGGTATTTCGCTCGCTCTCTGATGCTAGGAGTGAGAAGAATTTCACGGCAGGGATAAATTGTGAGAGCGCCGCTGACGGGTTCAAATGTTCTCTGATCGGCCACGGTGAACCAGGCGAGCTCTTCAATCTGATCACCGAAGAAATCAATACGGACTGGGTGGTCTTGATCTGGAAGGAAGAGATCAAGGATGCCACCGCGGACCGCGAAATCTCCGCGTCGTTCAACGAGATCGGTGCGGGTAAATCCGAGAAGCACGAGATGGCTCATCAGGTGATCCATCGCGATCTCTTTTTCGATCTCGAGGATCAGCAATGGCACCTCAAGCGGAGCGATCGGCTGGATCAGGGCTCGTACAGATGTGACGATCACCTTCGCAGAGTCGAGTTGAGTGAGGACCTTGATCCGAGTGGCGACCGTATCGCTTTTGGGACTCAACTTCTCGTGAGGCAAGGTCTCCCAAGGGGGTAGTTCAACAACGCTTCCAGCACCTAGGTAGGTCTCTAACTCATCCTTCAACTCATCGGCCCGCCGAGAAGAGGCGGTGACAACGATCAGGGGTGAGGTTTCGCTCCGGGCGGCTAAGAGGAGCCCGGTGGTGGAGGTGGGTGCGGCAAGATGAGGTGCGCTCTGCTCTATCTCGATGCCCTGGAAGGCGCGCAGCAGCGTGCTCATGCCCACCTCCCCACGCAAAAAGCCCCCGATTTCCAGATGGAAGGGGGTCGTAATTTACGGAAATTCTATCCCGCGGGAGATGCGATGATTTACCCCTGAATCGCCCCCACCGCTGTGGGCAGCCAGGCTTCATTAGGCCGCGGAGGTAACGCGAGTATGAGTAATTCCAATCCTGTCGCAGATCCACAGAGTTCATCGCAAAGTTCCATAGCGCGCGATGATCTGGCGCTGCGTAGCGACGTGCGCAAACTGGGAGAACTCCTCGGTGAGACTCTGGTCCGCCAGGAGGGCGCTGAGCTCTTGGAACTCGTGGAGTCTGTGCGCAAGGCGGTTCGTGAAGGAGGCGGCGAGGAGATACTCGCTACGCTCTCGGTTGAAGATAGTGTGCAGTTAGTTCGAGCTTTTAGTACTTACTTCCACCTCGCAAATGTTGCCGAGCAGGTGCACCGCGCGCGAGTCTTGCAAGATGAGCGAGCATCTAGTGGCTCATGGATCTCGCGGGCGGTAGATCGCATCCTTGAAGTTCAGAGCTCTCTGCATGAGTTTGCTCAAGAAGATCTACAGGGGTGGATGGATGAATTCTCACTCCGTCCCGTCTTTACTGCGCACCCCACGGAGGCCGCCCGTCGTTCTGTTCTGAGCAAGCTCGGGACTATTGCGGATCTACTCGATGACAATAAGAACGCGGTTCGCGAACGTCGCCTGGCAGAAACTGTAGATCTGCTATGGCAGACGGATGAGCTGCGACTCGGACGACCTGAGCCCCTTGATGAAGCGGTGAACGCGCTTTACTACCTCGATGATCTCTTTGCGATGACGATTCCAGATGTCTTGGATGATTTTGCGCGCGAGCTTGCACGCCTTGGCGTCACGATCTCACCTACGGCCCGCCCCCTCTCCTTTGGAACATGGATTGGTGGCGACCGTGATGGAAATCCAAATATCACCGCCGCAGTCACCCGCGATGCGATCACGCTTCAGATCGGTCACTTTATCCGTGCCATGCTCGCCGCCCTTGATCCACTGCGCCAAGCCCTCTCGGTATCAACGCGGATAGCGGGCGCTTCGCTGGAACTTCAGGAATCGGTAGCGCAAGATTTAGAGAAGTTGCCTGAAATCGAGGCGCGCTTTCTCCGCCTAAATGTCGAGGAGCCTTATCGCCTTAAGGCCACTGCAATTCGCCATCGCCTCATACTGACACAGCGTCGTCATGCCGCTGGCGCCGAGCATCAGGAGGGTCGCGATTACGAAAATACTGCAGAACTCCTTGCGGATCTCATGTTGATGCGCGATTCACTGCTCGCACACAAGGGAGAGCTCATCGCCCATGGCTTGCTCGAGCGAGTGATTCGAACTGTATCGAGTTTTGGAATAACCCATGCGACGATGGATGTACGCGAGCACTCTGATGCTCATCACCATGCTCTTGCGCAATTGGCAGCAAACCCTGCTGCACTCGATGAACGCGCGCAGAACACCGTCGATACATTTAGAGCAATCGATGAGTTGATAACTAAGTTCGGTCCAGAGGTAATCGAGACTTACATCATCTCTATGACCAAGGCTCACACCGATGTGTTAGCTGCGGTCGAACTTGCTAGCTACGCCGGATTAATCACAGATGGGCACTCCAAGGTCGGTTTTGCACCGCTCCTTGAGACGGTTGCCGAATTGCGCGCGGCAGATACCATCCTTGATTTACTCCTCTCTGACCCCGCTTATCGCGAGATCGTGAGAGGTCGTCATGATGTACAAGAGGTAATGCTCGGCTATTCCGACTCAAATAAAGATGCTGGAATTGCAACCTCGCAATGGGAGATCCACAAGGCGCAGCGCAAGTTACGCGATATTGCTATCAAACATGGCGTGAAGCTCCGTCTCTTCCATGGTCGTGGAGGCTCAGTCGGTCGTGGCGGAGGTCCGACGTACGACGCTCTGATTGCGCTGCCGTGGGGTTCGATCGACGGCCAGGTAAAGATGACAGAACAAGGTGAGGTCATCTCCGATAAGTACGCATTGCCGGCCTTAGCCCGCGAGAATGTCGAACTCTCGCTCGCTGCTGCTCTAGAGGCTACGGTCCTGAACCGTGCTCCGCGGCAGAGTCCAGAAGACCTGGCGAAGTGGAGCAATTGCATGGACCTCGTCAGCGATAGCGCCTTTGCGCGTTACCGCGCTCTAATCGATCATCCCGATCTTCCAGCGTATTTCTATGCATCCACCCCGGTTGAGCAGTTGGGGGATCTCTTCTTGGGTTCGCGCCCCTCTCGCCGCCCTGATTCAGCAGGTGGGCTTAGCAGCCTGCGTGCTATTCCTTGGGTCTTCGGTTGGACGCAATCCCGACAGATCGTCCCGGGTTGGTTTGGGGTTGGGTCTGGTTTAAAGGCGGCGCGGGAATCAGGCGCAGCACCAGTCTTGGATGCGATGTTGCAAGATTGGCACTTCTTCCGCACCTTCATCTCCAACGTGGAGATGACTTTGGCAAAGACCGACTTAGTGATGGCACGTAAGTATGTCGATCGCTTGGTGGATCCGGCTTTGCATCACTTCTTAACGACAATCGAAGAGGAGTTTGAGCTAACCCGCAGCGAGATCACGCTTCTGACAAAGAAGAGTGAGATTTTGGGAGATCAACCAATTTTGGCGCGTACCTTAGGTGTCCGCGACGCCTACCTCGCACCTCTACATCTTCTGCAGATTTCGCTATTGGAGCGAGTACGAAAGGGCGAAAGTCCGGATGCAACCATCCGTCGAGCCCTACTGCTCACCATCAATGGTGTCGCAGCAGGACTTAGAAATACGGGCTGAGTTAAGCGGCGCCGTGACAGCGCTTGTACTTTCTTCCTGATCCACAAGGACAAGGGGCATTCTTAGGTGTTCCTCCTCCGGTTTCAACGGCGCTGCCATCTTCATCTGCTGCGGTGTAACGCAATTGACTAACTTCGGCAGGAGCAGGAACCTCTAAACCTGGAGCAGCAATGACGGGTGCGCCATTCTCATCGGTCGTCTCCACGTTAACTTCGACGTGGAAGAGCAGACCGACGAGCTCCTCTTTAATACCATCCATCATCGCTGCGAATAACTCGTAGCCCTCGCGTTGGTATTCGACAAGAGGATCGCGTTGTGCCATGGCACGCAGACCGATTCCTTCTTGGAGGTAATCCATCTCGTAGAGATGTTCGCGCCACTTGCGATCAAGGACAGAGAGCAGCACCTTGCGCTCAAGTTCACGGATTACAGGTGCAGTAAGTGTCTCTTCACGAGCACGATATTGTGCCTGTGCATCAGCAAGAACACGGTCCAAAATAAAGTCAGCATCGAGATTTGCTATCCCGCCGACTTCTTGGGCCAACGACTCGGGAGTTACGCTCGCTGGATAGAGAACATTGAGCGCTGTAAAGAGTGCGTCAAGATCCCATTGCTCTGGATATCCCTCAACGGTTGCGCCCTGCACATAAGCCGTAAGCGTATCGACCATAAAGTTCTGGACCTGGCCGGAAATATCTTCACCCTCAAGCACTTCTCTGCGCTCTGAGTAGACGACGGTGCGTTGACGGTTCATGACATCGTCGTACTTCAAAACATTCTTACGCATCTCAAAGTTTAAAGATTCGACTTGGGTCTGTGCCGAGCGGATGGCATTGGAAACCATCTTTGATTCAATCGGGACATCATCGGCGATTCCAGCGGCGCCTAAGAAGCGTTCAACCAGTCCAGAGTTAAAACGACGCATCAGATCATCCTGCAAGGATAAGTAGAAACGAGACTCTCCTGGGTCACCTTGTCGTCCAGAACGTCCGCGCAACTGGTTATCGATGCGACGCGATTCGTGACGCTCAGTGCCGAGAACGTATAAACCACCAGCGGCGACGACAGTCTCGTGCTCGAGAGCAACAGCTGCCTTCTGCTTTGCAATTTCAGCTGGCCAAGCGGCCTCGTACTCCTCGGGATTTTCGGCTGGGTTTAATCCGCGACGTTGCAACTCAAAGTCCGCCATAAATTCTGGATTTCCACCGAGCATAATGTCGGTACCGCGTCCAGCCATATTGGTGGCGACGGTAACTGCCCCCACCGTTCCGGCGCGGGCGATCACGGCTGCTTCACGCTCATGTTGCTTGGCGTTAAGGACCTCATGGCGAATACCGCGCCGAGTCAGAACCGCCGAAAGTTCTTCTGACTTCTCGACCGAGACGGTACCGACGAGAACTGGTTGACCAGCCTTATGGCGCTTGACGATATCTTCGGCAACAGCCAAGAACTTGGCAGCCTCAGTCTTGTAAATCAAATCCGAGGAGTCAACGCGCGCTGTTGGCTTATTAGTTGGAATTGGAATTACACCCAACTTATAAATCTGCATAAATTCGGCGGCCTCTGTCATAGCTGTACCGGTCATGCCAGAGAGCTTCTCGTAGAGGCGGAAGTAATTTTGCAGAGTGATCGTAGCGAGAGTCTGATTCTCATCCTTGATCTCAATGCGCTCCTTCGCTTCGAGGGCTTGGTGCAAACCTTCGGCATAACGACGACCGGAGAGCATGCGACCAGTATGTTCATCGACGATCAGAAGCTCACCGCCCATAACGACGTAATCTTTATCGCGCTTGAAGAGCTCTTTGGCACGAATTCCGTTATTGAGATAGCCGATCAGCGGTGTATTGACAGCCTCGTAAAGATTTTCGATACCGAGAATATTTTCGACCTTTGTGACGCCCTCTTCAAGAATTGAGACTGTCTTCTTCTTCTCATCTATCTCGTAATGCAGATCGCGGGTCAATTGTCCGCAGATATTTGCAAATTCGACGTACCACTTGGTCGCCTTATCAGCCGGACCGCTAATGATCAGCGGAGTACGCGCCTCATCAATGAGAATCGAGTCAACCTCATCGACGATGGCAAAGTTATGTTCGCGCTGTACGCAATCTTCAAGTGACCAGGCCATATTGTCACGCAGGTAATCAAAACCAAATTCGTTGTTGGTGCCGTAAGTGATATCCGCCGCATAGGCTTCGCGGCGCTCAGCGGGCGTCATGCTGGCGAGGATGACGCCGACTTTTAAGCCAAGAAAACGGTGGACGCGACCCATCCACTCGCTATCGCGCTCGGCGAGGTAATCATTGGTGGTGACGACGTGAACGCCCTTGCCGGTCAAAGCGTTGAGGTAGGCCGGCAGAGTTGAGACAAGAGTCTTGCCCTCGCCTGTCCGCATTTCGGCGATATTTCCGAGATGGAGCGCGGCTCCACCCATAAGCTGAACGTCATAGTGGCGCTGCCCCAGAGTTCTAACGGCAGCCTGTCGAACGGTCGCAAAGGCTTCAGGAAGGAGAGAATCTAAGCTCTCACCGGCTGCTAGACGCTCGCGAAATTTAATGGTTTGGGCGCGCAGCTCTTCATCGCTCAGAGCAACGATCTTGGGCTCCCAAGAGTTAACCTCTTCGGCCATCTTTTCCAGGTTACGAACGGCACGACCTTCGCCTGCGCGTAGGATTTTATCTAGAACAGCCACGAACCCTCTTTTCGGAATCTTTAATCATTTACCAGCCCCTATCGTATTAGGAAAAAACTCCCCCGGAGACTCCAGGTGAGACCCCAGCGGCGAGCAGAGCCGATGGGTAGATGCCGCCAGCGCGTAAGGCGCGCAGCCCCTCTCGCGCCGAGGCTCCCGAAGTGACCAGATCATCGATCAAGAAGAAGCTACTGCCGGCACTCCCGCGCAGTGAGGTCTTCCCTCTGCTCTGCAGGGAATAGGCACCCGAGAGATTGCGAGAGCGCTCTGCCCTGTTGAGATTGCTCTGATCGACGATAGCGCGATTCACCCTGAGGAATTCCCGCACCGCGACCTCTCCCACATTTCGCCTCTTGAGCTCCTTCGCCAACCCCTTCGTCAACAAGTAGGCATGGCGATACCCACGCTCTCGATTTGCAGATGGGCGTGAAGGAACGGGAACGAGTATTAAATCCGCTGAACTCTCAGAACTCCCTAGGGCTTGCACACAAGCCTCAACAAGGAGTTGGACCAGAAAATTCCGTGCCGGTGAACTGTTCTCCTCCTTCGCTTGCAGAATTATCTGAGCAAGCTCATCACCATATAGAGCAGCGGCCCAGAGCCGCACCCCATCAATATCTAGGCGGTGCTGGCTGCGAATAATTCTTGCGTCGCACTTCCCGCAGATATCAAACTGAGCGGCCCCACAAATGAGGCAAGAGGGAGGGAATAGGAGTTGCGCGAGTGAGTCCATAGAGAAACTCTCGGACTATTTAGATGTCATCCTCATCAAAGGATAAGAATGATGTGGAAGTCGGATCGTTGGGGTTAACTGGAATCGGCTCACCTTGGATCGGAATACCAGGAGCTTTTGGAACAGTAAGAACAAAGTTCGCTCCCTTACCCGGAGCGCCCCACGCCTTGAGCGTGCCTTGGTGCAACTTCGCATCATCAAGAGATATCGAAAGTCCTAGGCCGGTGCCGCCACGCAAACGGGAGCGCGATGGGTCGGCGCGCCAGAAGCGATCAAAGAGACGTTCTGATTCTCTCTCGCTAAATCCCACACCGTAATCTCGCACTCCAACTGCAACTTCTCGCTCACTCTGACGAATCAGAATTTCTATCGCCTTGCCCTCGCTGTGGTCGATCGCATTAGCGATCAAGTTGCGCAGAACTCGTTCGATGCGCCGCGGATCAACAAGTGCCGTAACAGGGGCAGAGGAGAAATCTGTATGGATCTGACCGGGGTGGCCGATGTGAAGTTGATCAATAGTTTGGATCACCAGTGTCTTGATATCAGTCTCCTTGAGTTCCAAAATGGAGGCGCTGGCATCGAAGCGACTGACCTCTAGCAAATCAGTCAGGAGTGATTCAAAGCGGGCAATCTGCGATTGCAATAACTCGGCGCTGCGCGCGACGGCAGGTTCCATCTTGTCCCGCGCATCTGCGATGACTTGCGAGGCCATGCGGATCGTCGTTAACGGCGTGCGCAGTTCATGGGAAACATCAGATACAAAGCGTTGCTGTAATCGGGAGAGATTTTCTAACCGTGAGATCTGTTGTTGCATCGAAAGCGCCATCTCATTAAAGGAAATCGCCAAGCGAGCCATCTCATCTTCTCCGACGACATGCATGCGACGATTGAGATCACCCGCCGTTAGTTGTTCTGCGATTTCTGCAGCATCTCGAACTGGGTTAATTGCTTGGCGAATCACATACCAAGAGATTCCACCGATCATAAAGATGAGGAGAAATCCTGCAAGGAGCAGAAGGCGGCCGATGAAATTCACGATGGTCTGTTGCTCGGTAAGTAAGAATACGTAGTAGAGCTCGTAGGGAGATTGCGGCGGTACTTCAATGGCGTGACCAACGATGATGGCATCCTGCGTATGGCCATCCTTGAAATTGATGGTTCCACGTATCCACTGTGCACCTCCAGTCTTGCGCACTTGGATGCGCAGGCTGTTAGGAATCGAGGTGAGATCTACGTTCCCGGAGGCGCCATCATAAAAGCTATTTGACTTGTGCAGGATCGGTGAGCCGATTAAAACTACTTCACGTGGGGTCGTCGCAACTGTGAGGTCACTTCCCTGCAAGATTGTGTGAACAACCGTCGGCAACTTGAGTGAAGTGAGATACAAAGTTGCATCGAGTTGCCCTTGGGCATACTCATACAGTGATTGCGCTTCCGACACTGATTCGTTGGTCTTCTCGCGGAAGATTCCATTTGAAATTTGAATAAAGAGAATACTGCCGACAAGTGAGATTAGTATCAGGGAGAGGATGAAGGTGGTACTGATAACGCGAAAGAGGATCGAACTACGCCATCTGCCGCCAAGCCAACTCACGCCTGACTCGTTCCCGCCTTATATCCAACGCCGCGAACAGTGAGAACAATCTGCGGATTATCAGCATCCTCTTCCACCTTGGCGCGCAGTCGCTGAACGTGCACATTCACCAAACGGGTATCGGCCGCATGTTGGTAACCCCAAACCTCGCTCAAGAGAGCATCGCGTGTGAAGACCCGTCCCGGCTCTTTGGCCAGTGCCACCAGAAGGTCAAACTCCAGACGCGTAAGCGGAATGGTTTTGCCATTTCGAATAATCGTATGCGCGACTTGATCAATAACGATATCGCCAATGCGCAAAGTTGTTGAGCTCTCGGAACTAGAGCGACGTAGACGCACCTTTATGCGAGCAACCAACTCGGAGGGGTTAAATGGCTTGACGACGTAATCATCAGCTCCAGCCTCAAGTCCCTTCACTACGTCGTAGCTATCGCCTTTGGCGGTCAACATGACAATAGGGACCATCGATTTATCGCGAATCAATTTGCAAACTTCTATGCCGCTCATGCCAGGAAGCATGACGTCGAGCAAGACGAGATCTGGCTCGTGCGAATTAAAGATGGTCATAACTTGATCGCCCGCATTAACCAGATCGACTTCAAAGCCGGATCCGGTTAAGACGATCCCCAGCATCTCTGCTAAATCTTGGTCATCATCGACGACCATGATCAGAGTCATTAGCTGCCGTGCTCCCATGAACTGAGGTAGTGCTCTTGCGCAGCGGTGAGGGTGTCGATAGTGACTCCCATGCTGGCGAGCTTCAAACGTGCAACCTCTTTATCAATCTCAGTTGGAACCTCATGAAGTCCAGCTCCGAGGCCAGCTGCGCTCTTCACTAGCCACTCTGCGGTAAGAGCTTGATCAGAGAAGGACATATCCATCACTGAAGCTGGGTGACCTTCTGCTGCGCCAAGATTTACAAGACGCCCTTCCGCGATCAAAAGTAGGCGGCGGCCATCTGCAAGTACATATTCATCAGTCTGGTGGCGAATACGCTTATTCTTCTTAGCAGCGTGCTTCTCTAACCAGGCCACATCAATCTCAATATCAAAGTGGCCCGAATTCGCGAAGATCGCCCCATCCTTCATAACCGCAAAGTGCTCTTCACGAAGTACATCGCGATTTCCAGTGACGGTGACGAAGAAATCACCGATCTTGGCAGCCTCGAGTGAGTTCATAACGCGATATCCCTGCATCAAAGCATCTAAGGCCTTTGTTGGATCAATCTCGGTGACAACAACGTTCGCTCCCATTCCACGAGCGCGCTCTGCCACTCCCTTTCCACAATATCCAAATCCACATACGACAACAGTGGAGCCAGCTACCAAACCGTTAGTCGCGCGGAAAATGGCATCCATCGTCGACTGCCCGGTTCCGAAGCGATTATCAAACATATGCTTGGTATCGGTGTCATTCACAGCGATCATTGGAAATTTTAGCGCGCCATCTTTTGTCATCTGGCTTAAGCGAATGACTCCCGTGGTTGTCTCTTCGCATCCGCCCATGATCTCTGGGAGTAATTCGGTGCGTGAGGTATGAATAGTGTTTACCAGATCGCATCCATCATCAAAGACTAAATTTGGCTTTATATCGAGCGCAGAGTTGAGATCGCGGTAGTACCCCTCACGATCCACTCCGTTGTGTGCGAATACGTTGATTCCATATTCGTGAACCAAGGCGGCCGCGGTGTCATCTTGCGTGGAGAGAGGGTTAGAGGCACAGAGCGCCAACTCAGCGCCGCCAGCCTGCAGGGCGCGCATCAAGTTAGCTGTTTCGGTAGTGACATGCATGCAGGCAGCGATTCGAATTCCAACGAATGGCTTCTCGATAGCAAAACGCTCTTTGATCTGTGCGAGGACCGGCATATTACGTTCGGCCCATTCAATTCTCTTCTTGCCCTCGGCTGCGAGAGAGGAATTAGCAATGTCATAACTAACTGATGTTTCGACCGACACAAGGGCTCCTTCGAGAGTTCACGTACATGTCAGATACATGTCTAATGAGTGGTGGACAGGCGTCCGTAGGACTAAAGGTTACCCGATTAGGGCCAAGACCCTGTCCCGAACCTTCTTTAGCTCCTTGGTCGTGGTCGCCTCAGCGTTAAGGCGGAGCAAGGGTTCAGTATTAGAGGCGCGCACGTTAAACCACCACTCGGGAGCGGTAACGGTGACCCCATCGAGTTCGTCAATCTCACATGTCTCGGAGAATGCATCCTTAACCCGCGCGATGCTCGCCAACGGATCTGCCACCGTGGTGTTGATCTCCCCGGTAGAGAAATAGCGATTGAGCGGTGCCAACAAGGCCGAGAGTGGTTGATCGCTATGTGACAGTTCAGCGATGGCATAGAGCGCAGCGAGCGCTCCCGAATCTGCCCGCCAGAAATCATCAAAGTAGAAGTGACCCGAGTGCTCGCCTCCAAAGATCGCGCCGCTCTCTGCCATCATCCTTTTGATATAGGAGTGGCCAACGCGAGAGCGCAGTGGAGTCCCTCCGTTCTCGGTGATGATCTCAGGAACCGCCTTGGAGGAGATCAGGTTATAAATAATTGTGGAGCCAGGTCTGCGCTTTAACTCGCGAATAGCGATGAGCGAGGTTAGGGCCGATGGATTCACCAACTCGCCTGCTTCATCAACTAGGAAGCAGCGGTCAGCATCTCCATCAAAGGCCAGTCCGATATCCGCCTTGACCTTCTTCACTTTCTTGACCAGATCGCGAAGGTTCTTGGGATCGATGGGATTCGCCTCATGGTTGGGGAAGTTGCCATCCAGTTCAAAGTAGAGAGGTACCAATTCAACGTTTAAGCGGGCCATCAAAGCCGGCGCAGTGAATCCCGCCATGCCATTTCCCGCATCCACGACAACTTTCAACCTGCGACCAGATGAGAACTCATCGGTCTTAAACAAACTGAGGAGGAAATCAATGTAGTCATTCAAGAGCTCTTGCTCTGTAGTCCGTCCGATGGGGCCAACCTGCATCGAAACGCCTTGCTCCATTAATGACTTGATGCGCAGCAGTCCAGATTCAGCACCAATTGGGCGGGCACCTGACTTGGCTAACTTAATCCCGTTATAAGCGGCCGGATTGTGGCTCGCGGTGAACATCGCTCCGGGGAGGTTAAGGGATCCGGAAGCGAAGTAGAGCATGTCGGTAGACGCCAGCCCTATCCGAATGGCGTCCACACCTTGGGAGTTCAAACCATCGGCAAAGGCGGTAGCTAGATCATCCGAAGAGGGGCGCATATCCTCCCCAATGACAACCGTCCCAGGCTCCCGCTCTTCGGCCAAGAAGCGCGCAAAGGCGGTGCCGAGTACGAAGGTGAAATCGGGAGTTATCTGTTTCTTCACCAGTCCCCGAATGTCATACGCCTTGATGACCTGGTCCAGCTCTTCTCGGGTGAACATGGTGGAAATCTACTTGAGAAAAGAGGTGGCGAAGATGAAATTAATTGGAAGGTATTGCGCGCAGGTGTCCGCGTCGACCGATCTCGGGGGGCTGGGGAGGGGTTGGATTGGGTGCGCTCTGTTGGCTCCCCACCTCGCGAACCGCATTTGCGATCGCCATCAGATCATCCTCGCTAGGACCAGCCTGGGCCGCCTCCGGTTCTAACTTTGTCACGCTCCATCCATTCGGCAGCGTTAACTTCTCACCATGCATTTGGCAGAGGTCATACGAGTGCGGCTCGGCGTAGGTGGCCAGAGGGCCCAGAACCGCTGTGGACTCTGCGTAAATGTAGGTGAGGGTCTTAATCGCTGGTAATTGGCAACTGGCGCGCGAACAGGTTCGAGAGGAGCGGTGTTGTGTTCGCATAATTGAGAGGTTAGTGCCTTGGTGCCACGAAATGGTGGATTTGCTATACCTAGTGGCGCGTCAAGGTTCTTAGGTCTGCGACTGGTGTCTGGGCTCGCGAAATAAGTTGATTGGCGAGGAGCGGAAGATAGTTAATTCCACCATCGGCATTCGGCACTATGGCTCCTCCATAAATCGCTTCTTTGCCGAGAACTTTAAATGTCACGCCGCGTAAAGCGCCTACTGGACGCCACGATGCAGAACTACCTCCCACGATCAATGCGCTCTTTGACTTCCCCTTTGCATCCACCCAGTTAACGTGCAAGGAGACCGATTTGCCCATGAAGAAGAATTGGGCCCTTGCACCCGCTAAGTTCAGCGAGAAATTGGAGAGTGGTGTGAGCTGTCCTGCCCACGCGAAGTCCGCTCCTGAACCACTTGTGCGTGTAAGAGTCGACGCGAAGAGTGGTTGATCTGATGTTATTTGGATTCCATAAGCACCACTGAGTGCAACTAGTGGAAGAGGAAGGTCGACGACTTTCTGATGTGCAATGGTGACCGAATCAAAGCCGACCGGTGTAAATGTCCCGCCACCCGAAAAGATGGAGAGGTGCACATTTGCATCAATATTGCCCGGCACCAGAAATCGCATTGTTGAAGCCACCTTAGAACTTGAAGGAAGAATTCCCGATATGTAACTAACAGTCGCTGGTTCTGCCACTGGCGTTACGAAGCTGGCGCCGAGATCTTTCAAACCTGCCCGGCGATGGTCAAGGAGAAATGAACTGACCCGTCCCGACTCGGTTACGAGGTGGAGTGCCACCGCTTCGTCCCCGGGAGCAATCGAAGAGAGCGCAATATTCTGTGCCGAATTCGCTTTCACCGTCACTGCGATAGGTGCCAAGGCCACTTTTGAGTTGTAAGGGAAGATCTGGAGCATTGAGTCGCTCAGACCACTATTGATAATTTGCAAGACGCTCTGGCTCGTGACTCCCGCTGATCCTCCAATAAACCACTGATCAATACCGCCGACCTCACACGCAGCGTCTGCCGTGCTGGTGCCCGTGACTGATTCAAAAGCCAGAGCAGAGCCTGGATTGCCGCTGACGAAGGTTGGGGCGCTTCCTCCCACGATCACCGAAGATTTTTGGACCGTCAGCTTCTCGCTCTTCGCTGCAACCAATCGAGTTGCAATTCGTTCTGCCGGCAATGAGATCCGTTGAACTCCCCCACTCAATGCACCAGGGCAGACCGTTGCGGGATAACTTCCACCTTCTACGATTAAAGCCTTCGCATGAGGAACCAACGTGGCTACGGCAACTGCTCCTGCAACTATCAGCGGAGCGCGTACTCCAAGAAGAAGGTTTTTGAACTTCATCGCTACACCAACTCTTCCAGTGGAACTTGTCGGCGCCGGCGGCCAGATGGCAGGGCCATAACGACAGCGATAAGAAGCGTCAAAAGTTGTAAGGAGATCAGACCGCGATGTGCCGTCGCATCAAAGAGGAGCGTCACCTTGCCAGGTGAAGAAACGGAGAAGACGGGCAGTCCGCTGGTCGCGTGTTGCAGCGGAACATTGACTCCGTTGCTAATCAATCGCCAACTGCGATCGTACTTCTCTGCGACAACCAGTTGGCCCGGCTCCGCCGCTTTCCCCGTTGCCCCAATATCGCTGGCAGGAATCAAATAATTCTTCCCATTAGTACCCGCCAATATCACTCTTGGCGAAGAGCCCACAATATGCCAGACGATTCCAATCTGAGTCGCGGACATTCTGGTGAAGCCACCCACTCCATCAATGGCACGCGTACTCTCGGGAGAGACTGGCGCCTTCAAGAAGAGATATTGAATTCCGAATGAACCGAGTACCTTCGCCGCGCTTACACCTGATCCAGAGATTAATTGCGATACCGCATCTTCAATCTGAGGAGGGGTTTCGGTGGCTACATCTGCATCTCCCAGGCTCAAGGGATTTCCGCGAGAGATAAAGAAGGTCGTCGTTGAGTTCGTTGCAGAGAGAACTAATGTCTTAGGTTTCGCCGGGCTCTGTGCCAGTGCCGAGACGAAGGCTGGAACCACGTCGCTCTGATCAGATTGGACAAGTGATGTCGATTGCCCAATCAGGACCCATCCCGCGAAGAGAATCGTGCTGACCAACGAGAGAACAGTTGCGCCTGCGATTGCCAGATGTGATATCCCGAGATTTCGAACCCGTAGATTTGGAGTGACTCGCTCTAAGACCACCAACATCGGCGGAATGAGAATAATTGAGATTACTAAGAAGAGAGATCCAACGAAGACAGGCTCTACAGCACCATGACCTGGAATATGAAAAGTATTGAGCAAGATTGCGATAGCAAGCAGGCAAGCACTTACGAGCGCACTGCGACGCATCGAACGGATAAAGAGACTAAAGAGTGTAAAGAGTGAGACCGGTGCGATAACCCACCAGGCGGGCGCACCTGTTCCACCAGGATTTAAAAGCAGGCTTGGTACCGCACCACCGTTTGCAAGCGGAATCCCAGGAGCAAGTAGAAATTGAGTGGGGTGGATGAGAAGCCCGAGTGACCAAGGCAAGGTGAGCAGTGGCACCGTAAAAATTGCGGCGATACGTTTAGAAACTGGGCGGAATTGTGCACTCTCAAGAAGGTCAATCCATCCCGCGCTCTTCTCGGGGTTTCGAAGTAGGCCGATGCTCTCGCTAGTAAGCAGAACGAGTTGGACCAAGAGCCAGAGTGCGAGAAGAAGTGGGGAGAAGGAGGCGACCAAGGCGACCAGGAGGATCGTCGCGAAAACTCTCCGCCACGAGATATCGAGCATAGAAACCATCAAGGGTCTAACAAAGATAAATATCGGGGCCAGAAGGTAGAGGACCAAGATATCGATACGCCCTTGGTTAAGTGAGCTCCACAAGAGTGGAGTCAAAACGTATACAAGACCACCAAATGTTGATGTGCGTTGCGAGACGCCGATATGGCGAAGTGAAGTTACGAAGATAATGAAGGCAAGTGGCGGCGTTAGTAGGAAGAGCAAGGTTACGAATATTGGTAAGTGACCCAGAGTGACTACGGATGCCAGGCCGATAATGGCCATCCAGGGAGGCGCTGATACTGCCGAACCCATGCCCACGAGATGCCAAGCCTGCGCGTAGTGGCGAAGGAGATCCGTACCTGTCGCAGGTATAAATCCGAGCGCACCGCCTACTAATGAACCGAAGCGGGCATGTGCCGAAATAATGGCAAGGGCACTCACGGCGAGAAGCGAGAGGGTATCTGGGCGGCGCACCACACCGCGAAGAATGGAGATACGCGCTGGCAAGGAGAAGTCGGGCTCATCAAACTCTTCGCTGATAACACCAAGATCTGCGTAGCTCTCGCGTTCCACGACAGCTACTTCAGACTCGCTCTTCAAACGTTGTGCAATCGTGTTTGTAATTTGATCAAAGCCTGCGCGGATCTGACTTCCGCGCGGAGGAATATACGGCCCAACTACTGAAGGTGAAAGGAGTCGCTTTCTTCTCCTCGAGCGTCGGGCCTTGATCAGATCGGTGGGGTGGATCAGCAAGAGCGCCACCGCCGCGATCTCATCTCCCGCGTAGCCCGGTAACTTGGCGAGCAGATCGAAGATAACCCGTAAGAAGCTCGTACCTAAGAGTTGGACGACTAACCACGGCAAGGTCCACCACGATGAGTTTGCCAGCATTACATATGCAGCATTTCTCCGGTCAAGGAGAAGTGGGCGATGGAGAAAAGCTTCCGAGACATCAACGGTGCGTCGCTCGCTGGCTGCTGCCTGTGCGTGAAATGCACTTGCTGCGCCGACGCAGATCGCACTAAATCCTGCAACATATGCGCGCCAACCTAAATCTACGTCATCGCGAAAGAGTGCCAAATTGGGATCGAGTCCACCGAGCTCCTCAAAAGCTGCACGACGCACCAACATTCCGGCCGTGCTTACGGAGAGAACTTCTTTAATTTCATCATGTTGACCTTGGTTCTGTTCGCGCGGTTCCAAGCCTGTCCAACGCGCTCCATTTGGCGCGATAGAAACTCCCGCTTCCAGAAGATGATCGCGGTTATACCAGCCCAACAACTTCGGTCCAGCGATTACTACTTGAGGGCGATCCTTAATTGCCTCAAGGAGCAGTTGTAAAGTCTCTTTCGTTGGCGCGCAATCATCATGGATAAGCCAGATACATTCATTTGCCAGTGCAACCGGGTCATGCAATTTCGGGGTCTGCTCCAAGGCCATTTCAATGGCGTCTCCGTAACCCAATTCGCGATCTGCAGAGATAAAGGTGATTCCCGCTGAGCGCAACAACTTGGGTGAAGCATCTACCGAGCCAGTATCAACCGCGATGATGCGATCAATAGGACGAGTTTGCGAGGAAAGTGCAGCGATAACTTCAGGGAGCCACGTGGCTCCATCATGTGTAACGATGATCGCGGTGACGAAGAAGTGAGAGAGATCAGATTCGCTGGAACTTAGATGGGTACTTTGTTGCGCTGGATTATGCGTTGCCATTACTTGGCACCCAAGAGAGAGATGGGTAGCGCGTTAGGCCGAGCGGCGCTTGAGGCGACGGCGCTCGCGTTCTGAGAGGCCACCCCAAATTCCAAAGCGTTCGTCATGCCCTAGAGCGTATTCCAAGCACTCAGAGCGAACATCACAGGATAGACAGACGCGCTTTGCCTCGCGGGTTGAGCCGCCTTTTTCAGGAAAGAAGGCCTCTGGATCAGTCTGGGCGCAGAGAGCGCGCTCCTGCCAAGAGAGATCGGGGGTAGAAGAGGAGCCCAGATTGGTGAGGCCACCCATAGCAAATTCTCCTTGAGCGGCGAACTGGCGATCTGACATAGATACTCCCCAAACTCTTAGAAACTTCTGGCGCGCTGCGCTTTTTCAACGTGCGGCTTAGGTGAATTACACGCGTGTAATCCGTTTACGTCAAGTCCGAGCGGGGATTTTTAGGAGGAAAAGCCAAAAAATTCATTCTCGGCGATGAAACTAGCGGGGATTTCAGTATCGGCCGCAACAAAGGTATGTACAAGACGGGCACCAGCGCCAACTTTTGCACCTTCTCCGATAACGCTCCCTTCAATCTGTGCGCCAGCCTCGATGACAACCCCCCTTGAAATCAGGGAGCCAGTTGAAACGTGAGCAGTGGGAGCCACCATCGCATCCGTCGCGACAAGGGCTCCCCCGCTCCTTGCGAAATCAGCTCCATCTAAGAGGGCAGAAAATGCTTCGGAGTACGCGGCTCCAGAGATTAGATCAGCAGTGGCCTTGAGGAGTGCGGCTGGAGTGCCTATATCGAGCCAGTACGAAGAATCGACATAGCCCAACAAAGTCGCCCCTTGCTGAATCAACTGCGGAAAAGTTTCGCGTTCCACGCTGACCACGCGCTGTGCGGGAATCGCTGCTATGACATCACGACTAAAAATGTAACAACCTGCGTTGATGATATTTGTTGGTGGGTTCTCCATCTTCTCGTTGAAGGAGAGAATCTTGACGCCATCCATTTCAACAACGCCATAAGCGCGAGCATCGGGGACCGCAGTCAGATGAAGTGTGACATCTGCAAGTTGCGAAGTATGTAGATCCATTTGAGCTTGGAGATCATGGCTACTTAGAACATCACCGTTAAAAATTACCACCGGTCCATCGCTCTCCAAATACTGGGCTGCATTTGCAATCGCACCCCCAGTACCTAAGGCACGCTCTTCAACGGCATAAGAGATTTTAATTCCAAATTCTGCGCCGTCTCCGAAATGTGGCTCAAAAACCTCTGCAAGATACGAAGTTGCTAGAACAATCTCTTCAATTCCTGCGGCGCGCGCCTTTGCAATTTGGTGCTCAGTAAAAGGGATCCCAGCAACTGGCAACATTGGTTTAGGAGTTTGCAGGGTGAGCGGATGCAGGCGCGTGCCCAATCCTCCGACAAGTAAAATTGCGGAAGTGGGTACCGAGTTCTTCATGGCTCTCTAACCAAGCAATCTATCTGCGGCAGCCGCTATCTGCTCATCGGTCGCAGTAAGAGCCACGCGAATATAACGTTCGCCAGCGGCGCCGTAGAAGCTTCCTGGTGTGGTCAATATTCCCCTTTCGGCAAGGCTCGCCACAGAATCGAAGTCGCGCTCACCTCGCGTACACCAGATGTAAAGTCCCGCTTGTGAATATTCGATAGTAAAACCTGCTGCTTCCAGCGCAGGGCGCAGCACTTCGCGGCGTCTGGCGTAGCGCTCAGCTTGTTCATGAACATGCGTCTCGTCCCCCAGAGCCGCAACCATCGCTGCCTGCACAGGGGCTGGAACCAAGAGCCCAGCATGCTTGCGGATCTCACGAATCTTTGCAATCAAAAGTGGATCGCCGACTATGACTCCCCCACGATACCCAGCGAAATTTGAGCGCTTGGAGAGTGAATGCAAGGCGAGCAGATTTCTATTGTCTCCATTGGCTACCTGCAAAATAGAGATGGGCTGCGCTCCATCTTTACTCGCAGGAAAATTGAAGTAGCACTCATCGCTTGCGATAACTGCGTCGGTGCGCCGCAAATAGGCAATGACCGCTTCTAACTCAGAGCGGGCAGCGATCCGTCCGGTGGGATTTGATGGGGAGTTGATCCAGACCAGATCCGCAGGGGGCCAGGCGTTCGCATCAAATGCGACTGCCTCATGCTCCGCCCGCGCCAAAATAGCACCAACTAAATAGGTCGGGTAAGCAATCTCTGGGTAGAGAACGCGCGCCGCTTCTAATTGTGCGGGGAGGTTTGCGACAACCTCTTTCGAACCAATGCTTGGCAGGACATCAAAATCTCCTGTTACTCCCAAAACTGAAATTGCCCACGCGCGCATAGCTTCGCGCAAGGTGGCTGAGCCAATTGTTAGCGGGTAGCCAGGTGCGTTCGCATGGGAGATAAGCGCCCCCTGGACAAAATCGGGCGTTGGATCCACGGGGGTCCCTACAGAGAGATCAATGGCCCCATCGCGATGTTCTTTAGCGCGAGCGCCATAGGGCGCTAGCAGATCCCAGGGGAAATCCGGGAGCTTGATGCTCTACTCGCCAGCCTTAGGGAGCGCCGCAACCGTCGGATGATCGGTGCCCGTAGCTCCGACCTTGCTCGCGCCACCGGGTGAACCAATAGTCTGGAAGAAGACCGCGTTGATATCGCCAAATTGCTTCCACTCGCCGGGGACATCATCTTCGTAGTAAATGGCCTCGACGGGACATACGGGTTCGCAAGCGCCACAGTCGACGCATTCATCGGGTTGGATGTAGAGCATGCGAGTACCCTCATAAATACAATCGACAGGGCATTCTTCGATGCAGGACTTGTCCTTTACATCTACACACGGTTGAGCGATTACGTAGGTCACTTCAATCCCTTCAAGTAGCGGTTCCTTGCAACTGCGGAACAATACAACCGCGGAACACTAATAGGTAGAGAATAGTGGATCGAGGGGCAATTCTCTGATCGCAGTCCTGGAAGGGGGTCGTATGGAGCCGACGCAGCCTGAGCGCGCGCTACCCTCGATCGCCGAGTTGGGCCAACGCGTCAGTATCCGCTTCCACGATCCTGAGGGTGGATTTCGCGATCTCTTGGGTCACCTTGTGGCTGCCAACCAAGTTCGAAAGAAGGATGGAGAGATCGTCACTTTCGATCCCTCCAGAATCGCACTCTGGAAGATCGTTCCGAGCGCCTCTATGGGCACCGGCATCTTCCTTTACGATACTAAGAGCCGCGAGCAACGAGAAGTCACGATCAATGATGGTAGAGCCCTTCGTCTGTATTGCTGCGGTCCAACGGTTTATCGCGACGCCCACGTGGGTAATTTGCGCACCTTTCTCCTAGGCGACCTCGTCTCCCGGCTCGTCCGCATCGGTGGTCATCAGGTGAGAAGCGTGCAGAACATCACCGATGTTGGTCATATGGGCGAAGATCTGCGAGATGACGAAGATAAAATTTTGGCTCAAGCGAAAGCAGAAGAACGCGATCCATTCTCCCTGGCCCGATCTTATGAGGCGAAGTTCCATAACGATCTTGCGCGACTGGGAATTATTCCGGCTGATATCTATCCTCGAGCTAGTGAGAGTATCGAGATGATGCAACGTCTTATCGGACAGTTGATAGATGCCGGACACGCTTACGTGGGAGAAGATGGCAGTGTGTATTTTGCGGCAAACTCTTTTGATAGTTACGGGGCACTGAGTGGAAATAGGTTGGATGAACTTTTACCCGGCCATCGCTATGAATACACCGGAGATGGCGCAAAGCGTTTTCATGCCGACTGGGCACTCTGGAAGGCCGCTGGCAATCGCACCGAAATGATCTGGGATTCACCCTGGGGCGTCGGATTTCCCGGATGGCATATCGAATGTTCTGCCATGTCCCTGCATTATTTGCACGGCCATGTAGATCTCCACTTAGGCGGGATCGATCTACGCTTCCCGCATCATGAGAATGAGCGCGCACAGAGTAATTGTGCGGCAAAGAGCGAAGTAACAGATCATTGGGTGCATGGAGAGCACCTGCTCTTTGAAGGAAGGAAGATGTCAAAGAGCGCTGGCAATGTCGTTCTCCTCGAAGATATTGTGCAACGTGGGTACGACCCATTGGCTCTCCGCTTGGTCTTCTTAGAGAACCGATACCGCAGCCAGATGGATCTGACCTGGAGCCAAATCTCAGCAGCGGACGCCACGCTACAACGATGGCGCACCAAATTTCAGGAGTGGTCAGAAGCGCAAGCGCATAACGACTCTCATCTCGTCGAGGAGTTCATTCAATCCATATTTGCAATCATTCGGGCTGACCTAGATACTCCGCGAGCTCTCATAAAATTACGCTCGATAGAACGTGATCCTTCAATCTCAGATCGGAGTAAGGCGCAACTCTTCGCAGCTCTCGATGAGTTCTTAGGGCTCGACCTAACGCGTTCACCTCAGAAGGTAGAAATCGGCGAGGAGGCGAAATCACTCTTAGAAGAGCGTCGACTGGCACGAGCCTCTAAAGACTTTGCACGCAGCGATCAACTTCGCGATCAACTGTTGCAACTCAAAATTAGAATTAGTGATGGAGCAGATGGGCAGAGCTGGGAAGTTATTCTTTAACTCCGGCGAAGAGATCGAGCTCCCGACCATTCTTGTCAAAGGGAGCGGCAGCATCCCCTTTGACGCGTATGTAATATTCGGTCCCCGACACGCGTGTGGCAAGGCGATTTGAAAACTTGAAGAGATCACCATGAATAATCAACTGCGTCTTATGTGCGCGCAGCGCGGCCAGTTTCTGCGGAAGATATTTCTCTCCATCAAACTTAGTCGTCACTACCGAATCTGCTTTGACGAATGGCAGCGCCATCCACTTTGAGGGAACATAGTTAAATAATTTGATAAGAACCTTGATAAATGGATTGCTACTCGTGAGGCTATTTTGCAGCGCCGACCGCGGAATCGCACTCCAGTAAATCTTTGAGATCTCCCACGGCGCACCAACTCCATAGGTGGAATCGGCTGCTAACTCTGCCGCCCGCATTGCAATTTGATGTGCCTTGATGTGATCTGGATGGCCGTAACCGCCGTGGTCATCATATGCGACAAGCACTTGTGGCTTTCGATCTCTGATGACAGCTACCAATAGGGTAGCCGCCTCATCAAGATCGGCCTTCCAAAAACACTCTGGGTTTTCATTAGGGGTTGTTCCCATCATCCCCGAATCGCGATATTTGCGCTCCGCCTCACCAAGAAAGTGAAAGTCGGTGACGCCCAACTCTCGCATCGCATCGGCTAACTCCCCCTCTCGATAGGTGCCCAAAGTGTTATCGTGCTTCGCAGAATGATGAAGGAGTTCAGGTACAAGAACCTCCCCTTCTTCACCGCGGGTGCAGGTTATGAGGGTTACCGCCGCGCCCTGCGCGAGATAGCCAGCCATGGTGGCACCGTTGTTGATGGTCTCGTCATCCGGGTGGGCATGAACGAAGAGGATGCGGCGTGAAGATAATTGATTCAGGTTGCTCACACCCTCATTATGAATGATGGGCTAGCATCGTGCTAATGAACGAAGAGAAGATCCGCCTGCCGCGCGATGAGCGTCGCGCCACCCTGCTCGTCGCCGCCCTAGAGGTCTTTACGGCCGCTGGTTACCATGCCGCTGCGATGGATGAAATCGCAGATCAAGCAGGTGTGAGCAAACCCGTCCTCTACCAACACTTTCCTTCCAAGTTCGATCTCTACCTCGCCGTTCTAGATATCCACTGTGAGTACTTGGTCGCTGACATTCGCGCCGCTGTAGCCTCCACAAAAGATAATGCCGGACGGGTACTTGCGACGGTCAACGCATATTTTGATTTCATCAATCGCGAGGGTGAAGCTTTTCGCCTGCTCTTTGAGAGCGATATGGCCGTTGAGCCACAAGTCAGAGAGCGCCTCAATCGAATGTCCTATGACTGCGCTCTTGCATTCAGTGAGGCGATTACAACAGACACCGGGATTTCTCAGGAGTCTGCGATGATGTTGGCAGTTGGGCTCATTGGAACTGCCCAGACCACCGCCCGCCATTGGCTTGCGCGTGATGGCAAGATTGACCGAGAATTGGCAGTCAAATTGGTGGCGAGCCTGCAATGGCGCGGGATTTCAGGTTTCCGCAAAATCTGAAGAGCACTAAACTGCAATTATGGCTAAGAAAGATAATGAAAGTAAGACTTCAGTTCGCGTCGGAATCAGCGAGAGCGCACAGGAGTTACATTTTGAGACCCACTTGGAGGCGACGAAAGTAGTCCAGCTTGCCAACGAGGCCATCTCTGCGGGAAAGACCTTTGAGGTTACAGATATCAAAGAGCGCGTGATTTTGGTTCCAGCTGGAAAGATCTCGTACATCGAGATCGGCGACGCAACAGATCAGAAGGTGGGATTTGCCTCCTTATAACGCGCGGCTCGCTACTGCGAGCTTCGAGCTTTTCAAATTCCTTTGGAGCGGTGTGAAACTCCGCTAGTTGGTTGAGCTTTCCATTTCCGTGATAGTCGCTTGATCCGGTCTTTACCAAGCCAAATTCTTCAGCAATTTCGGAGAGCAAGCTTCGATTCTCTGCGGTGTGATCGCGATGCATCACCTCAATTCCATCTAGCCCAGCTCTGACGTAGCTTTCAAAGGTGGTGGGCGAGATAACTCTTCCCCGCAGTGAGGCCATGGCATGGGCGATTACCGCTACTCCTCCAGCTCCCTTAATCAGAGCAATCGCATCTTCGGGAGTTGGAGAGTAATGCGCGACATAAAAAGGCGAGTTGTTATGCAAAACTTCCGCGAAAACCTCTTCTCGCGATTTCATGTATCCAGCAGCGATTAAGGCATCGGCTAAGTGTGGGCGACCTAGCGTCGCACCGTCAGATAACTGTGCTTCCACGTCGTCCATCGTTATTTCATAACCTGCAGTGTTGAGCCTTGCAATGATCTTCTGCATCCGCCCGATGCGGTTCTCACGGGTGCGCGCCATCATCGCAGCAAGTGCCTCGTTTTCGCGGTCGAAGAGCAGCCCTAACATGTGGACGCTAATTCCATCTTTAGTTTGGCAGGAAATTTCAGAGCCGAGAACGAGTGCCATTCCAGGGCGTAGATGGGCCTGCGCCTCATCCCACCCTGCAACGGTGTCATGGTCAGTAAGGGCTATTGCGCTCAGACCGGCGGCGTGCGCCTTGTTAATAAGTTCAGTGGGGCTATCGGTGCCGTCGCTAAAACTTGTATGCGTATGAAGATCAATCAATGGGGGCCTTATTTCTGAGTACAAATATGGCGCAGCCTATTAAGAGGCCGACAATTCCCGGGATTGTCCCTACCGATGGCTTTTGGTGGAGCCAGAACCAGGCGATGATTGCGGACACAGGCACCTCGAAGAAGACGATGAGCGAGACAACGACCGGTGATACCCGCTTTAGGGTCATGTTAAAGAGGGTGTGACCGAGGAACTGCGCCCCGATAATCAGCCCAAGGAGATAGAGCCACTGCCGCGCTTGAAAGTGAAAGAGTGGCGAGTTGGTGAGCAGACCGCCAACAAGTGCAGTGAGTGCGCATGATGAAAAACAAATGGTGGTGTACGTGGATGTAGCAAGTGATTTCTGCACCCTTGAACCCATGATCATGTAGGCGGCCGATAGGGCGCCGCAGAGAATCCCAAGTAGATCTCCGACAAAGGCGCGGGTCGAGAGAGAGAAGTCGACACCTGTTATCAGTAAAAGTGAGGCAAAGGCGAGGGCCATTCCGCCCAAAGATTGTGAGGAGATCTGGGCTCCGCGGTACTTCATATAGAGAGCTGCAAAGATAGGTTGCAGCGCTGCAAGGGCGGTGCCGGCGGCCACCGAGGTAAAGCGCATCGCGGCGAAGAAGGCCAGAAAGTGACCGGCGAGCACAACTCCAGCGAGTGCCGAGATCGCTACCAGGCGACGATTCTTTCGGTCAAATAATTGCCCGGACCTGATAGCGAAGGGAGCCATGATGAGAGCTCCCCCAAGGTTGCGCCAGAAGACCAGCGTGGAGATGGGCATGATGCTTTTGGCAATGAGTGGACCTGAAGATCCAATGCCAAAAATTCCGGCGAGAAGAAATGGGATATCACGCCCTTGCGGCAGGGCGGTGTGATCGTGTGTTTTTGCCTTCACAGATTAAAGATAAACCAGAATTGAGAGAGGACGCAGATTGCCACGAGAGCGATGATCGCTCCATAAAGAATAAGTGCACGCTTCCCGGCGACAAACTCACCCATCAACTTCTTATCGCGCGAAATTCCAAACATGTAAGCGAGGAGTGGAAGCAGGAGAATCGCATTCAAGATCTGTGAACTAATCAAGATCCAAATCAATGAGACGCCTGGAATCATGATCAACCCACCAGCAACAACTGTGATCGCCGCAAAGGTGAGGTAGAAGAGTGGGGCTTCGTCAAATTTATCGTCGAGGGCGGCGGGTGAGCCGGTGAGATCACTCACCGAATATGCGGTAGATAGTGGCAAGATCGAGGCAGCCAACAATGCCGCACCAATGATTCCGACGGCGAAGATATCTTTTGCCAACGTCCCGGCTAAAGGTTGCAGCGCTCTCGCGGCTTGTGAAGCATCGGTGATGTTGGTGATGTGTTCGTGGTTGAGCGTGGCGGCGCAGGTGACGATGACGAAGAATCCAATAATTCCCGTCAAAGCAGATCCGACCCACACATCTGCGCGCAATAATTTTAGATCTGCACGCGTCAACCGCTTATCAACTGCGTATGACTGAATGAAGGCCAAACCCCACGGCGCTAGAGTCGTACCCAGGGTCGCAGTGGCAATATTGATAGCATCGCGATTGAAGGGCATCGACGGAACCACCATGCCATGTATTGCGGCGCCCCAGTGCGGATGAGACATAAAGCCAGCAACGATGTACGAGATAAAGACTGCAGAGAGAATGAAGAAGACGCGTTCGGCCTTCTTAAAAGTGCCACGCAGTACGAGAGCGGAGATGAAGAATCCGGTGAGTGGCACAGTCCAGTAGCGTGAAATTCCAAAGAGTTGACCTGCCGCCGCAACACCTGCGAACTCCGCGGTCATCGTTCCGAGATTGGCCAATATAAGCGCGACCGCGCTAAAGCTACCGGCGCGGGCGCCATATTTCTGCCGGACCAGCCCAATCAAACCTTGACGGGTCACGACGCCTATGCGCGCTCCGAGATCCTGAAAGACGATCAGGGCGATAGTAGATACAACCAGTACCCACAGCAGGCGGTAACCAAATTGTGCTCCAAGCTGGGAGTACGTCGTAATACCAGCTGGATCATCATCCGAGAGCCCTGCGATAACCCCTGGACCCATTACCGCTAAGAATGCTGCGATGCGCAGTTTGCGGCCGCTGGGAATAGTCACTTGTGTCATGAACGCGTTACACCGCTCTGTGAGAATCGACCGCGGTTCTTAGAAAGAGCATCGACAAGGTCATCGGCCAGAATGCGACCGATGGGCTTGTTCTTCTCATCGATCACGATGATCGAAGAGCCGCGGTTGTTAGAGAACTCTTCCACGACTTCTTCAATAGGAGTATCAATAGTGACCGCCGTTGGGAAGGGTTTTGCAATCAGTTCAGAGACCAAACTCTGCGGATCAACTGCGATGAGTTCGACCGTCTGAATATGATCGAGTAACTTCCCTTTACTATCTACAACCAGGACTCCGTCAGAGCTTTCACGTTCACGATTCTCAACGAGAAGTTGGAGCGCGTCGGCGACAGTGACAGTACTTTTCACGACCAGTATGTGAGTAGTCATGATTCCACCGGCAACTTCTTCATCAAATGAAACTAACTGTCGCAATTGCTTTGCGGTTGCGCTCTCCATGGCATTTAAAATACTTTCTCGGTGCTCATCGTCCAGGTCACGAAGAACCTCGGCAGACTCATCCGGCTCCATACGGGAGAGCAGTTCGGCTGAGCGTTCGGCAGATAATCCGCGCAAGAGACCCTCGAGCTCGTCATCTTCCATCTCTTCGAGGGCATCGGCCGCGAGATCGGGATCCAACATCTCAATAAGTGCGCCTTGCTCTCGCCCCGCTAGATCCTCGATGAGATCCGCTAAGTCCGCGGGGCGCAATTGGCTTAGCGCTGAGCGAGTACCGGATGTGCGAACTACTCCGTGAGAATCCATAAGGGATGCAACTGATGCCCAGTCGATGACGTGATCGGGAGTCGGGCGACGAGAAAGAGAACCGGGGAATAAGCGGCGCAAGAATGAGACAAAGGAGATATCAACGCCAACTACACGAACCTCTTTATTAAAAGGTGCCAGGTAGAGGTCAGATGTACGCACCACTCGCAGCCCATCGACGTCGACAATCTGGTGATCAAGGACATCTGCATCAAGTAAGGACTCGCCAGGGCGGCGCGAGAAGGGTTCAAGATTAATTTTCGTAGAAGACAAGGTGATTGAACTCGGGGTTAATTGCGAGATGCGAGCGCCATTGATAAATGATTTGCGGTTGGCAATTTTGACAATAAGTCCTGTGACCGGTGGGTAGGTCTCTTCGCCGTGGCGAACGACAACATCAACTAGTCGTCCAATTTCGCGCCCATCAGGATCGACGACAGGGCGACCTATAAGTCCAGCAAGTGAGACCAAGGACTCCCGCACACTCTTTCGAGATATGAGGAGATCGCTCCGTCCGACCAGCCGCTTCGCTACGGTGTTGATCGAGGCAACAGGAGGACGTTTCACAGGCGCAGTCTACGGGCTACCCCTAGCACCAAGGGCTCGGCGGGGAGCCTTAGGTATGGAGAGAGAGTGGGACTCCAACGAGGGATGGACGAGTGGCCATCAAGGAATTCAAAAGTTCATCGAAGGTCTTCTTAATCACTCCTTCACCGCTTCCCAAGTAGGCGGGCAGACCCGCATCGCCACCATCACGGAGTTGGATGTCGAAAGGAAGTTCAGCCAAGAGCGGAACCTCACTACCAACGAGCGCGCTGAGGCGCTTGGCGGTCTCAGCCCCACCACCGCTACCAAAGAGCGCGATCGGTTCACCACAGTGCGGACATGGACTGGCCGACATATTTTCGACGACTCCAATGATGCGCTGCTTCATCTGGAAGGCGATTCGCCCGGCCCGTTCGGCCACTTCCGCCGCTGCTATTTGTGGAGTCGTTACCACCAGAATTTCTGAACGCGGAATCAACTGACCCAGTGAGATAGCGATATCTCCAGTGCCCGGCGGCAGATCGAGTAGTAAAAGATCGAGGGAACCCCAGTACGCGTCACTCATCAACTGTTCAAGGACACGATGAAGAAGTGGGCCGCGATACGCGATGGGATCTTCTCGATGTGGCTTAAACATCTCCATCGAAACTACTTTGACACCGTAGTTTTCGACCGGAATAAAGGTCTGATCTAGAGCAGTTGGACGCTTATCCAAAATCCCGAGCAATCGTGGGATCGAGTGTCCGTATACATCTGCATCCAATATTCCAACGCTCAAACCGCGCGCCGCAGCGGCTACGGCTAAGTTGGCAGTCACTGAGGACTTTCCTACTCCCCCCTTGCCTGAAGCAACGGCTATAACTCGAGTCAGTGAATCCTCTTGAGCGAAGGGGTTAAACTTTTCGCGACCGCCTCGGAGCAACTTCTTAACAGCTTCGCGCTCTTCGTCGCTCATCACACCGAAGTTGATGACGACATCGACGACTCCTTCAATCGCGCTGACCGCTGCGGTGATATCGCCATTCAATCGATCGCGCATCGGACAACCACTAATGGTTAATTTGATGCCCAAGGTTGCTACGCCATCAGCGAATAAAACGCTCTCAACCATTCCAAGATCTGGAAGGGGGCGACGTAACTCTGGATCATTGACCTTAGCCAGCGCAGCCCGAATAGCAGCAATCATCTCGTGCATCATAAGAGCACTCTACGACTCTATTTAGAGGCGGCGAGTACGACTTTGACCGACTTCGTCACACTTCCCCGTTGATATTTGAGGGTAACTGTGTCCCCAATAGCGTGGGAACGGATGGCAACGATCAAATCATCGGCAACGGATATTGGCTGGCCATCAATCGCGAGGATGACATCGCCAGGTTGTAGACCAGCTGTAGCAGCAGGTCCTCCAGGCAGGATCGCATTCGCGACGCTGGCAATCTTCGCACCAGGGCCTGGGAAGGTGGAATCAAGAGACATTCCCACGATTGGATAATGCGAAGTGCCGGTTTTAATCAACTGATCCGCAGTTCGCTTCGCCTGATTTATCGGAATTGAGAAACCTAGTCCAATAGATCCGGGTTGGCCTGCTGCGGAGTTGCCGAGAGATGCAATGGCTGAGTTGACGCCGATAACGGCGCCTGTGGCATCGACGAGAGGGCCTCCGGAGTTTCCGGGGTTGATCGCTGCATCGGTCTGAAGTGCATTGATAAATGAACTCTCGTTCGCCGTGTTATCGGAACTGGTTGTCACAGGACGATTCTTTGCCGAAATGATTCCCGCGGTTACGGTTCCTTGCAGGCCAAGAGGTGAACCAATTGCAATGACGGTGTCACCAACTTGCACTTTGTCACTATCGCCAAGAACTAGAGCGGGTGCGCCGGTGACATCTATCTTGAGAACAGCGAGGTCGTAGGAAGTATCTCGACCGACAACTGTGGCTGTGTACTGCATGTTGTTGGCGAGCTTTACGGTGATCTTCGAATTGTCGAGAACAGCGGCTTCGATGACGTGGTTGTTGGTCATGATGTAACCATTGCTCTGAATAAAGAAGCCAGAGCCAGTGTCAGTACCGGAAGTTGTCGTCGAATCAATTTCAACAACTGAAGGAGAAACCCGAGCCGCGATTCCTGCAATGGAATTAGGTGCGCGCTCTATCACTTGACTTGTAGAAATTAAATGTGGGTTGTTATCAAATGCGACTTTGCCGACCAAGGCGCCGACTAATCCAGCGATCAAAGACATCGCAAGCGCCATATACCAGGTCACTTGGACAGCGCGCTTCAGTGGAACTACCGGCGCATGGGTGGCAACGGTCGATGGACCTTCTGATACCCACCACGGGGTTTGTGTAGGAGTGGTGACTGGAGTTTCAACATTCGCCTGGGGCGTTGTCTCGGGCGTTGTCTCGTTAGGAGTTTCAACCGATTCTTCGGGTTGCGGTGCTACAGAGTTTTGCGCAGGGGGAGTGGTTTCATCTTCAAACATTGGCTCATTATAAGTGAGTTAAAGCTTGGTCGCTAGAAGAACTCCGCTTCCGATGGGTAGAACTGTCGAACTCCAACGAGAGTCCTCCTTTACGGCGCGGATTCCATCGCGACGAGAGATACTCTCAAAGTCGCGCTGTGTTGGATCAGCAACCTTGCCTCCGCTCAACGCGTGATCTACAAAGAGAATTCCGCCCGGTCTCAGCAAGCGATAAGCAGCGTGGGTGAGGTCCATTAAGTCTGCGGCGGGACGGATAACAACTAAGTCGTAGTTGTTATCTGCAAGTTTTCCTACAACTTCCATAATGATTCCTGTGATTAATCGAAAACGTTGTGTTGATATCCCAGACTCTTCAAAGACTGAACGAGCAGATGCCGCGTGCTCGCGTTCTGTATCTATAGAGGTGAGAACCGCTTCGGGCGCCGCTCCCGCGAAGAGCCAAAGGCCACTCACCCCAGAACCCGTGCCAATTTCCACGATCGACTTTGCGTTCAACGATTCCACAATAAATTTTAAGAGGCCCCCAACGGCCGGAGATGGATCTAGAGTTCCTAACTCATCGGCATTATTGCGGGCCTGCTGCATAAAAATATCTTCGCGTACGTAACTCTCAGCGAATGCTGACATATCACCGCGATTGCCGATCATGAGAGAGATGCTAACCATTCGATAAGCAGACGGGTACCAAATCCAGTTCCGCCCTTTATCAACTCGCCAGCATCGACTTCTGAGCGAGCCGGTCCTGCGATATCGAGGTGTACCCACTTCCGCTTCCCGACAAAACGCTCGAGGAATAGGGCCGCAGTCACCGACCCGGCGCTAAAACTCTTCGCTGATGCATCGTGGTTAAGGTCGGCAATTTGGCTAGCGAGTGCAGGTACGTAGTCATCGACTAACGGCATGGGCCAGACTCGATCTCCAATGCGCTCCCCGATCTGGTGAAGTTGAGTTGTCACTGCAAGGTTGCGGGAGTACATCGCCCCGTACTGCTTACCGAGGCCCAGTGTTGCAGAACCCGTCAACGTAGCAATGTCCAAGAGATAATCTGGATCGAGCTCTAAATCTGCGTAGGCTAGACCATCGGCAAGTACTAAACGTCCTTCGGCATCGGTATTGATGATTTCAACTGTAGTTCCACCAAATTGGGTGATTACATCGGATGGACGTTGCGCGGTACCTGAGACCATGTTTGCGGCGCACATCATTAGTGCAGTTACTCGTAGTTGCGGTTTGATTTCAGCCATTGCAACTGTGGCAGCCAAGATTGCAGCAGCTCCAGCCATATCACTCTTCATGGGAATCATGAGTTCGTAGGGACGCTTCATAGAGACGCCGCCCGTGTCATATGTGATTCCCTTACCAACCAAAACAACGTGAGGCCAATTCTCGCTTCCCACAGGTGCGTAATGAATCTCAATCAAATGCGGCGGAGTTGATGGCGCAGAATTTCCAACGGCGCGCATCCCACCGAACTTATCGAGGGCCCCACCCTTTTTCACGACCACAGATAAATCTTTTGACTTCGCCTTCTTGACCAGAGCTTTAGCCTGCTCAGCCATCCAAGCAGGATTCTTAATATTTGAAGGGGTATGGATGAGATCGCGTGTGGTCCAGACGGCTTCGGACAAAATCGTTGCACGCTCCGCCGCACTACTTAAAGTTGCATCAAAGCTGAATGCGACTGCGCCCTTAGAGCGAGCGCTCTTATCACTCGCGGAGTAATCACTCTTCACGTTCCAGCCATATTGCGAGAGTGAGATCGCAACCAGGTGGGCGACCGATTCATTAAATTCTGCGGTAAAAGCGCTAAAGATCGAGTAGCCCGTCGATTTCACTTTGCGACCGAGAGATGCTCCAGCTTTCCGACTCTCTTCAAGAGATCCACTTCCCAAACCCAGAACAAAGAGCCGCCGCGACTTTCCAGAGGCAATTAATGGGATCTCGAGAATCTCACCAGCCTTGGCGGAGAAATCTGGCCACATGGCGAGGAGGGCGCTAAATTCTTGACCTGCCGCCTCGAGGATCTGCTCCGAAAGGGCGTTCTCCTCAAGAGATGGTCCGCTCTCGGAAAAGTATGTAGGCAGAACCAGGGCGTTGTATTTCTCTAAATTTTCCTTACTGAGCGAACCAACCGTAGAGAGCGTTGGTTGGGGCAGGCGCATAAGTGGCTGCTATTTCTTAACGAGTGCTACTGCGGCCTGAAGGGCGTTCCCGAGATTGGTTGCCTCTTCAACATTGAGCTCGACCACAAGTCGACCGCCTCCTTCGAGGGGAATACGCATCACCAGGCTACGCGCCTCCTTGGTGACCTCCATGGGACCATCGCCAGTACGTGGTTTCATGGCTGCCATGGTCTAACTCCCTTACCTCAAAACACTGAAGATCCTAGGGAGAAGTATCTCGCATCAGGCTAAAGGTGGGAAATCGAGCGCATGAAATAATCTCTTCTTCCCCTGTTCCATAACGGTGCTTACCGCTTTCTGCGGAACACCGAGGGTTTGCGCAATATCGGCGGTGGCCATCCCCTTGACATAGTGCAATGAGAGCACGACCCGCTCCTCCTCCGGCAGGCTCGCGATAACTTCCGCGAGAGACGGCGCCGGCTTCATGGATGGGAGATTACTAGTACCGGTAACAAAGTAGTACGCCCATTGCAGCGAGCAGCAGAATCCTTCAGCCACGGAGCATTTGATAGCGTTCGCCACATGAGAAAAGCCTTTGGAAGTGGTGTGGCAACAATCGCGGCCAATGGAGACCTCCTCGATTGCTGGTACCTACAGGTTGGCCTTGAGCCTTTTGCAGCTCCCGCCGACCGCTCTGCTCTACTGGCACCTGATCCGATTCGCGGCGTCACCAAAGAATCCATGGACCTTGAGATCGACCTTGACGCCCCACCTGCCAACGGCGCTGATGCCTACCTAAGGCTCCACCTCCTGTCCCATCGCCTGGTGAAACCGCATGGCCTCAACCTCGATGGAATCTTTGGCTTGCTCACCAATGTGGCCTGGACTTCAGCAGGACCGTGCTCCTTAGTGAACTTCGAAAGTACCCGTGCAAAGTTGCGGGCAGCCTATGGAAATCTCACGGTGTATAGCGTCGATAAATTTCCTCGCATGGTCGACTATGTAATTCCTGAAGGCGTTCGCATCGCAGATGCGGACCGCGTTCGACTCGGCGCGTATCTAACCTCTGGCACCACCGTGATGCATGAAGGCTTCGTAAACTTCAACGCAGGCACCATGGGTAAGTCGATGGTGGAAGGACGCATCAGCGCAGGAGTTGTCGTTGGCGACGGAAGCGATGTCGGCGGGGGCGCATCCATCATGGGCACTCTAAGCGGCGGCGGAAAAGAAGTTATCTCCATTGGAGAGCGTTGTCTGCTCGGTGCAAATTCAGGACTTGGCATCTCGCTAGGAAATGATTGCGTCATTGAATCTGGAACGTACATCACCGCGGGTTCCAAGATCACACTTCCTGATGGCAGCGTCGTTAAAGCCCGCGATCTCTCGGGTGCAAACAATTTGATCTTCCGTCGCAACTCGATGACGGGAAATCTTGAAGTAGTTCCCAAGGTCGGCGGTTGGGAAGGCCTCAATTCAATCTTGCATTCTAATTAGTAATCAAAAATCGAAAGGCCCGAAAAAATCTCGGGCCTTTCTTGCTCTAGCGAGCACCAAACTGACTAAGCGAAAAAATGTTACTCCACATTCAGTAGATTTGCACAGAGCTCAAGATGGGTCACCCAGGAAGCAAGTGATTTCAATAAAGTGAGCGAACGCCTCTGTAGCTCAATGGAGAGAGCGCCGAACTGACTAAGCGGAGGTTATGGGTTCGATTCCCGTCAGGGGCAGATATGAGGAAGGGCTTCGCCTCTAGTCAAGGCGGAGCCCTTTTGATCTGGCCGGGCAAACGATTCTCAAATTAACGGCAAATCTACAATTAGGTCACTCCAGTTGAACTTTTCCGCTGCAAGTTCTTCGATCTGTAAAACTTCTTCTACCAATTCATGTGTGCCTGCGATAAGCGTTGCATTAAAATCTATTTCGCTCGCCAATATCCACGCACGGTCTTCTGGCCACATGATGTTCGGTGATTGCGTACTAGAATGCTCATTGAAACTGTAACCGATCCTGGTGGCATCCCAAATTTCACCACACATGAGCAAGTAATCACGGTGGGGAAGTTTCATTCTCGCACTGGTCATGATTCCATGCGGGAGAGTATTTGATGCAAGATGATCCAAATTTTTTTCCGCCTGGTCCAGGTTTCTCATTGTCGACGAACGGAAGCTTAGGAGTGAGTAACGGCCGAATTTTAGCCGTCTCCTTTGCAGAGGTTTTTCAGGGGTAAATTTGGAAATACTTCCTGAGTGCATCCAACCTTGACCTTCCCACAAAGCCATGAAGCAATGACTTGAGGTGTCGGTGAATTTAGCGAGAACTTCCACAAGAAGAGTTAAAGTTTGCTCTCCGAGATTTCCAAACGTATCTCCCGGCCCCTTGTGTCGCACAAGCACATAACTCTCAAAACCGCCTGGAATAGTGATTCCGACGGGATAGGAATTCTTTCCAGGGTCAACAACCCATGGAACCAAAGAAGCTTTTATCCAATCACCCACCGAAACATCTTCGGGGATGCAAAAAGAGTTTTTCTCCACCGATCTACCCTTCCTCTGGGCAACTAGTACGTGTTAGGTGCAATCTCGAACCAGGACGAGGGAACCCTTAACTTCGTTTTGAAATCTCCGACCGATAATTGGGCGGTAGCGCCACTGCTCGAAGTTGCCGTTATCACGGTGGCGCTGTTGGTTACAGTACGTGCCGCAATCGCAAGGTTCACGACATCCGGCAAATTAAACGCAGTGGCAACATCTTTCTGAATGAGTACTCGCTGCCAGTGGGCGTATTGCGGGTTGAGAAAAATATCTAAACTCCATGGGTCGGGAACATTGGTTAGGTAGGGCAGATCTCCACCCCAGACATCGGCACTTCTTTGCGTCTGTCCCCCATCTGACGAAAAGAAGTAGACAGATATCGGAGCTCCTGCAAAATAGATTGCCTGCGCGTTGCTTGGATCCGTTTCGGTTGCAGCAACTGCAGCAACCCAATTCTGCCCTACCCCCGCTTCAGATTCTTTTGCATATCCGATGTAGGCCTGGTCGCTCGTTGAACTGTAGACATCGCAGTTACAGGCGCTACGCAGCGTGAGGTGCGCTAATCCATAGGTGCGAGAGGCAATTGCCTGCGCCTGTAGGGCGGCTGGTAGCCAACTTGAGGAGATCTCACTAATTCCCAGGAGATACTGTTCGATAGTCATCGTGTCAGTGATCTCGATCTTGCTTCCAACAACTTTGAGTTGCACCTGACCGTATCGAAGTTGGATAGAGCCCGACGGCGTTGTCACTTTGATTACCGAGAAGGGTGGAGGTTTTGGTCCTGTTAGCCCACCGGAAGGATTTGGGTATGCGCTTGTGCCGGTCCAAAAGATATTCCAGAGCGGTTGGTTAGCGAAGGGCTGCACGACGAAACCTTTACTGGTCTCTGTCGCGGCGATCTTCTTTCCGACTAGGGAAAATCGGTAGACACTCGTTGCATCTCCGTTACCACTCGGATCAAGCGAACCATCCAGATTTGCAGAGAGATCCAGATTTGAGCGTGAAAAACCAGCGGCAAGTGCGATACTGGCAGAAGTTACTTGATGAGCAATATTTACGGTAATGAGTTGAGTATCGGGGACTGAAAGGATTTGTGTTCCCGGAAACCAATAATTAAGTATGTACTGTGCGCGCTGCCCTTCCATCGCTTGGCCTTGCGCGCCGATCTGACTCATTCCAACTCCGTGTCCAAATCCCGATCCGGTTAACACAAAGTGAGGTGGGATCGTTGCGGCGCTTGCAGTCGTCGGAATAAGAAGGAAGAGAAAGACCAATAAAAAGCGTTTCACTTTAGACCAAACCTTTTGGCGAGGTGATGAA
>Ga0073936_10001107_pt1 | contig 41970 bp, 35 predicted proteins | sample AliMusrvi5mmetaG_FD_87041 | JGI IMG/M metagenome (GOLD analysis project Ga0073936, IMG submission 87041) | Freshwater lake bacterial and archeal communities from Alinen Mustajarvi, Finland, to study Microbial Dark Matter (Phase II) - Alinen... | ecosystem: Environmental > Aquatic > Freshwater >...
ATTAATTCAACAACATAAAAATGGACTCATTAATTTAACTTATTTTGATCAGTCAGGATTTACCCTGGAGCCCTGCGTTCCTTATGCTTGGCAACCTATCAATGAAACCATTGAAGTGCCAAGTTCAAAAAGTAAACGGCTTAATGTGTTAGGGTTTGTTGACAGAGACTGTCAATTTAATTCCTTCGTTTTTGAAGGTGCGATAACAAGTGCTGTTGTTATTGCCTGTTTTGACTGGTTTGCTGAGCAGATTGAAAAGCCAACAACTATCATCATTGATAATGCATCAATTCATACGAGCGATGAATTCAATAGTCATATTGAAGGTTGGGAGAAAAAAGATTTGAAGGTGTATCGTCTTCCTACCTATTCGCCTGAATTGAATATTATTGAAATTGTCTGGCGAAAAATCAAATATGACTGGTTGCCTTTTGACGCTTATAAGTCTTTTGCTGATCTCAAAAGAGAATTATTTGATGTGCTTGCTAATATTGGACTATCTTACAACGTAGACTTTTCTTAATAGTTAAATTAATTTTACATAGGTACTTAGAGCGCTTGCTATAAAGATCACCATGATAACACTGGCGACTATTAAAGGGCTTCTGTTCGATTTGGATGGCGTTCTTTACGGTTCTCATCTCAACCTTTTACGCACACTACTTGCTTGAGACTATGTAATATTTCAGTCAGATCATTTTGATTAGCCATGACTTGATCAATATCTTTGTAAGCACCGGGAATTTCATCCAGTACACCTTTGTCTTTTCGACAAATAACGCCAGCCGTTTGGGCGGCGAGGTCGGTTTCAGTAAAATATTTTTCAGCAGCCGTTCTACTCATGCGACGTCCTGCCCCATGAGCGCTGGAACAAAAGCTTTCGGGATTACCTTTACCCGCAACAATGTAACTGCGTGCGCCCATGCTACCCGGTACTATGCCTATATCGCCAATTCTGGCACGAATGGCGCCCTTTCGAGTGACCCAGACATCTTCGCCGTAATGGTGTTCTTTGGCAATATAGTTATGATGACAATTAACCACTTCTGTAGTCACTACAAAAGGAGGCAGGTGGCGTGATAAAGCGGCTAACACTAAATCCAGCATGGATTGACGATTTTGCATGGCATACTCTTGCGCCCAATGCACTGCTTCAACATAATCCTTAAAATAGTCAGTCCCTTCAGGGATATAAGCCAAATCACGATCAGGTAACTGTATCATCCAGCGTTCCATATCTTTTCTGGCAAGGCTGATAAAATAAGCGGCAATAGCATTACCAATGCCCCGACTACCCGAATGCAACATCACCCAAACCTGATTAGATTCATCAAGACAGACTTCAATAAAATGATTACCCGAACCGAGCGTGCCCATTTGGTTTGTCCATTTAGAAAACTTACCAAAGGCCTTAAGTAATTCTGGATGTCGGTCTGTCAGACTTTTTAAACCGGCTTCAAACGGTTTAGCGGCTTCGACTAAAATTCGATCATCTGCATGTTGAGCGCGACCGACTGGAACATCCCGGGTAATTTGTGCAAATACGTTCTTTAAGGCTTTTTCATCCAGATCATTGGCTGTGATTGAGAGCTTAGCTGCAACCATACCACAGCCTAAATCAACGCCAACAGCCGCAGGGATAATGGCTTTGTGGGTTGCGATGACAGAGCCAATCGTGGCACCAATGCCTAAATGCACATCCGGCATAACAGCGACGTGGTGATAAATGAACGGCATACTGGCAATATTGGCTAATTGCACAGTTGAGGGTTCATCAATATCAGTAGTCCAAATTTTGACGGGGACTCGCTGGTTTAGTAGTACTTGTTGAATGGGCATTAAGGATTGTCTAATTGATTTTCAGTTGCTGTCTAATAGTTTTAGCTATTTTTACAGGCAATAGCTGAAGCTATTGCACTCCTGTATTTTATTTATTGCGAGTTACCTTATTGAGTGTTGCTCTATGAATAACAGTCATTGCACGCATCGTATCCGCATAGAAATGTAGCCCAGCCGCCGACGAGCGAATAGTGAGCACTGGGGCGTTCTTTTTGTTAGAACAAAGTATCCCAAATATCATCAACTCGCTTGATAACCTCGGGAGACATGACAATGGTTCTACCCCATTCCCGATTAGTTTCCCCAGGCCATTTATTGGTCGCATCAAAACCCACTTTAGAACCCAAGCCAGAAACAGGCGACGCAAAATCGAGATAATCAATCGGGGTGTTTTCCAGAATGGTTAAATCCCGGGCGGGGTCTATTCGGGTGGTCATGGCCCAGATAACGTCTTGCCAGTCTCGTACATTAATATCATCATCAACGACAATAACAAACTTTGTGTACATGAATTGTCGTAAAAATGACCACGTCCCTAACATGACACGTTTAGCATGTCCGGCATATTGCTTTTTCATGCTAATGACTGCCATTCGGTAAGAGCAGCCTTCGGGTGGTAGATAAAAGTCTATAATTTCTGGGAATTGCTTCTGCAAGATCGGTACGAAGACTTCATTAAGTGCGACACCTAAAATAGCCGGTTCATCAGGCGGTCTACCTGTGAAAGTGCTGTGGTAGATAGGTGCTCGGCGCTGGGTTATGGTTTCGATGGTAAAGACAGGAAAGTCTGCCACTTCGTTGTAATAGCCGGTATGATCGCCATAAGGACCTTCCGCTGCAAATTCACCGGGATAAATAAAGCCTTCTAAAACAATTTCAGCACTGGCGGGTACTTGTAAATCATTCAGTATGGATTTGGCAACTTCCGTCTTGCTGCCGCGTAATAAGCCCGCAAAGGCGTATTCTGATAGTGAATCGGGTACAGGGGTTACTGCCGCTAGAATAGTCGCAGGATCAGCGCCTAGTGCCACTGAAACAGGGAAAGGTTTGCCAGGGTTAGCCGCCTGAAATTCTTTAAAATCCAGTGCGCCACCACGATGAGCCAGCCAGCGCATGATGACTTTGTTTTTGGCAATCACTTGCATCCGATAGATGCCCAGATTTTGCCTAGGCTTATTTGGGCCACGGGTAATAACAAGCGGCCAGGTAATTAAAGGCGCAGCATCATCAGGCCAACAGGTTTGAATAGGGTAGACGCTTAAATCAATTTCATCGCCTTGCCTAATTAATTCTTGGCAGGGCGGTGATGAAACTACTTTGGGCGCCATGTTTAATACTTGCTTGTAGATTGGGAACTTTTCCCAAGCATCCTTCATGCCTTTAGGGGGTTCAGGCTCTTTTAAGGCGGCTAGTAGTTCACCAATGCCCCGCAATTCAGTGACTGATTCAGCACCCATGCCCATGGCGACACGGCGTGGCGTACCAAATAAATTACCCAGAACAGGAATGTTGTAACCAATGGGATTCTCAAACAGTAACGCAGGCCCACCTTGTCTTAAGGTGCGATTACAGATTTCGGTCATTTCCAAGTAGGGATCAACAGGAACAGTAACCCGCTTCAGCTCACCCTGTTTTTCAAGCTGCTTTATAAAATCACGCAGGTCGTGGTAATTCATGCAGCAATGCCATTGTGTCTGAGTAGTGCATCGATACTGGGTTTACGACCTCGGAATTTGATGAAAAGATCCATCGCATCTTCAGTGCCGCCTTGTTCAAGAATATGAGTTAAAAATGAATGCCCGGTTTCTTGATCGAAAATACCTTTCTCTTCAAATAGAGAAAAGGCATCACTGGATAAGACTTCTGCCCATTTATAGCTGTAATAGCCTGCGGCATACCCGCCTGCAAATATGTGTGAAAAGCTATGCGCAAAGCGGTTAAACTCAGGCGGCTGCACAACGGCAACCTGATTTCTAACTTGCTTCAGGGTTTCGTAGATACGACCGCCTTTTTCAGGATTGTAATCCCGGTGTAGTTTGAAATCAAAGAGACTAAATTCAAGCTGTCTAACCATAATCATACCGGCCTGAAAGTTTTTCGCTGCCAGCATTTTATTGAATAAGGATTCAGGTAATACTTCACCGGTTTGGTAATGTCCTGAAATCAGAGCCAACGCTTCTTGTTCCCAACACCAGTTTTCCATGAATTGGCTAGGTAATTCAACTGCATCCCACTCAACGCCATTAATGCCTGAAACACCCAAATGATCAACAATAGTGAGCATGTGTTGTAGGCCGTGTCCGAACTCGTGAAACAGTGTCGTGACGTCATCATGCGTTAACAGGGCGGGGGTATCCTCTGTGGGCGGCGTGAAGTTGCAAGTTAAGTAAGCAACCGGTGTTTGAACGTTGTCGTCGAATTTTTTACGGCCTTGGCAATCATCCATCCAGGCGCCACCGCGTTTCTTGGCACGCGCATAAAGATCAAAATAAAATTGCCCACGTAATTGTCCAGTGGAATCCTGTATCTGGAAAAACTGCACGTCAGGATGCCAACTGTTAAAATCGGTAATTTCAGAGATCTGTAAACCGTACAGTTTTTGAACAATAGAAAAAAGCCCGGGAAGTACTCGAGTGATAGGGAAATAGGCTTTAACTTCTTCTTGGGAGAGTTGGTAAAAGTGTTGACGCATCTTTTCTGAGTAATAACCCAGATCCCAAGACTGAAGGTCACTAATACCATAGTGCTGTTTGGCAAATGCTTGTAAATCAGCAAGATCTTTGCGTGCTTGTCGCCAAGAGCGATCCGCTAAGTCCTCAAGAAAATGCACCACATCCTCAGGCTTTTCTGCCATTTTTCTGGCAAGAGATAGTTCAGCATAGTTATTGAAACCCAATAATTGAGCCTTCTCATGACGCAGGGCTAAAATGGCTTCCATATTGTCAGTATTATCCCATTGGGGATTCCTAGGGCCTTGATCTGAAGCACGGGTTGAGAATGCTTCGTAATGTTCTCGTCTTAATTCGCGGTCATCCGCATAGGTCATTACGGCTTGATAAGAAGGGAACTGGAGGGTGATCAACCAACCCTCTTTATTTTGTATTTCCGCACTTTGTTTAGCTTGAGCTAAAGCAGAATCGGGTAGTCCTGAAAGATCCAGGATATTGGTAATATGCTTGCTCCATGCATTAGTCGCATCCAGCAGATTTTCTTCATAGTTGCTGGTTAAGCGCGAGAGTTCTTGATTGATTTCTTTGTAACGCTGCTTTTTTTCAATATCAAGGTTCACACCCGACAATTTGAAGTCTCTAAGAGCATTTTCAATTATTTTCTTCTGGGCACGATCCAGGTCTGCAAATTTATCGCTATTAGCAATGATTTGATAGGCATTAAACAGGTGTTCATTCTGCCCCATTTCTGTTGCATATTCACTGAGTTTGGGTAGGCAGGCATTATAGGCTTGCCGAAGCTCGTCTGAATTGACGACAGAATTGATATGGCTAACGGGTGACCAGGCTTTGTTGAGTTGGTCTTCAGTATTTTCTATAGGCTCAATTAAGTTTTCCCAAGTGTATTGTGTGGTAGCCTCCAGTTGCTGCTTAACAACGGCACGGGCATTATCTAATAATTGAGTTATCGCTGGTTCGATGTGCTCTGGTTTTATTTGGGAAAACAGTGGGAGTGTACTATTGCTTAATAAAGGGTTTGTCATAATGCTCATTATTTAGTGATGGCTATATTCCCGTGCTTTAATAATGCAAGCATCTGGTTGGATAGCCATGAAAAATAGTTGAAGTAGGCGTTTGTTGGGTATTACTTTTTGGGTGCTTCGGAAAACAAAGCCGTTTTTGATAGGTAATCATGCCAACTATAGCGGTTTTTATTCATAAAAATCCATAGAAAGCCTAACCCTAAGAACGCCAAAGAAATAATCGCCGTTATAAACCGTAACAAGGCTTGTTTCCAGCTTATCGGCTTTTGGTTTAGAGTCAACACTTTTATTTTCCAGGCGCGTAAGCCTAAAGTTTGCCCGCCATGCGTCCAAAACCAGCCGTAGAATAAAAAGCTAATAAATGCTAAGTAAATTTGATAAATTAATAACCGTTGCTCACTGACAGGGTCGCCATCAGTGAATGGAAGCAATAGAGCCGTTGCCAGAAATAAAACAGCAACCAGCAGAAAGATATCGTAAATTTGTGCAGCTAAACGGCGCAAAAAACCAGGCGCAGAGGAAGCCTCTTGACCTGATTTTATTGTTTTTGAATGATTAGGCAATTAGATTTTAAACAAAGCTAATTTTTGACCAAAATACATACACATGCCCATTAATGCACCCAGCATAAGCAGGGAGAATATGAAAGGCGGTCTATGAAACAAAAGAATGCCGAAATCAGCTATAAAGACGCTGGTGAATATAGGATGGTCAATGAAGCCATTTAAAATATTTTTGAACATAACAATCCCGTCAATTACGTAAAATTATAGTGCGAGTCTTTAAAAAGTAGTTGCCTGATCTTTATGCATTAGTATAAATGCAAAATGTGTACTTGTAAAAATCAGTGTGATGATTTTACTATAATCAAAAGGGGAATGTAAAAAAAAGAAGATTGATTGTTGGATACAATGTATCAAATGATATCATTAACACAAATAAAACAAACAAGGTTACTGCCATTTTAAATTTTTTTAAAAAACTCATCAGCTCAGCTAAAAACGAAGCTGAACCCGTCTCGACGCAAGTTAGAGTTTACTCGCGTTCTGAGCATAATATTTCGCACTCTCAAATTAGCGAGAATGCGCTGAAGGTTTTGTATAAGCTACAAAAAGAAGGCTTCAGCGCTTATCTGGTAGGCGGGTGTGTGCGTGATTTATTGCTAGGGCGTGAGCCAAAGGATTTTGATGTGGTAACGAATGCAGATCCTGAGCAAATTAAAAGAGTGTTTCGTAATTGCCGTTTAATAGGTCGACGATTCCGCTTGGCACATGTTCATTTTGGACGAGAAGTTATTGAAGTAGCCACTTTTAGAGGTGCATCAGAGAATCAGCAGGATAAACAGTTTCTTAACAAGGAAGGCCGGTTGTTACGTGATAATGTTTACGGCACTATTGAGGAAGATGTGTGGCGCAGAGATTTTACGGTCAATGCGCTTTATTACAATATTAAAGACTTTTCAGTTGTTGATTATGTTTCTGGTATGGTAGACCATCAAGCGGCGACCTTAAGACTAATAGGTGATCCAGAAACACGTTTCCGGGAAGATCCGGTGCGAATGTTGAGAGCCGTTCGTTTTGCCGTTAAACTGGGCTTTAGATTACATCCTGATTGTGAAAAACCTATGCACAAGGTTGCTGATTCATTATCCAGTATTCCATCAGCACGTTTGTATGATGAGTCGTTAAAGCTGTTTTTGTCGGGTTATGCCTTACAAACATTTGAAATGTTAAGGCATTACGGTCTGTTTCAAATATTATTTCCTTCAACAGAAAATTGCCTATCAGTAGAAGAAGAGGGTTTTCCTCGTCTTCTCCTTGTAAAAGCCTTAGAGAATTCTGATAACAGAATTGCGGAAGGTAAAACGGTCACTGCGTACTTTTTATTTGCGGCTTTTCTTTGGGAATCTGTACAAGTCAGGGCTAAAGAAAAAATGGCTCGCGGTCTGGTTGAGTTTATGGCTTACCAGGAGGCGGCTAACGAAGTGATTTCAATGCAGGTTAAAAGTACCGCTTTACCACGCCATATCACGTTGGCGATGCGTGAGGTTTGGAGTTTACAGCCAAAATTTAATGCCCGCTTTGGTTCAAAGCCGAGTCGTTTACTGACGCATCCCCGCTTTAGAGCGGCTTATGATTTTCTTTTGTTACGGTCAGAAACGGGAGGCGCTGATCCTGAAGTGGCTAAATGGTGGGCGCGGTATCAAGAGGCAGATGAAAATGAACAAAGAAAAATGACTCAGCCACCTCGTAAAGCCTCAGGTGGTAAATCGAACCGTAAAAGAAATTATAGGGGTAGGGTGAAAAAGAATGCGACTGAGGGAGACGTATAAACGTCGTTTTGTCACTTTAACCGAGTTATTTTTGGATTAAACATGAAAGATTCTTCTGATGTCTTGGTTACTGCTTATATTGGTTTAGGCAGTAACCTTGATAATCCTGTTGCGCAAATTAAATCAGCCCGTGCGGCGATAGCCTTGCTGGAGGGTGTGAGCGAATTAACCTTTTCCAGTTTGTATCATAGTTTACCGATGGGGCCTCAGGATCAACCTGATTATATTAATGCAGCACTGTCCGTAGAAACCTATTTAACGCCTATCGCATTATTGCGTAGTCTTCAGGCCATCGAGACCATACAGGGGCGTGTAAGAAAGGACGAACGCTGGGGTGCTAGAACCCTGGACTTGGATATTTTACTTTACGGCGATGAAGAGATTGATGTGCCTGATTTAATGGTGCCTCATACGGGCATTTCTGAAAGGTCTTTCGTGTTATATCCGTTATTTGAAATTGCCCCACAATTGATTATTCCTGGTAAGGGTATTATAGCTGATTTAGTGGCTAAATGTCCTTTGGACGGGTTAAAACAGATGGTTTAAATGAGTTATATGACGCATCAGTCGACAATAAAGCCGCTATCGGTTAATGATCTCGCCTTAATGAAGCAGCAAGGTGAGAAGATTAGCTGTTTAACGGCTTATGATGCCAGTTTTAGTGCTTTAATCGATAAAGTGGGCATTGATGTAATGTTGGTAGGCGACTCCTTAGGTATGGTGATTCAAGGGCATGACACCACCTTACCGGTCACGATTTCCAATATGGTTTATCATACCCGTTGCGTCAGTCAGGCCAGAAGAAGAGCGTTTGTTATTGCTGATATGCCTTTTATGAGTTATTGCACACCGGTTATTGCCGCTAAAAATGCCGCTAAATTAATGCAGCAGGGAGGTGCCCAGATGATAAAGTTAGAAGGCTCTCATGTTGAGGTCGTTAGTTTTTTGGTTAATCAGGGTATTCCTGTTTGTGGACACTTAGGTCTGTTGCCGCAGAAAATTAATCAATTAGGTCGCTATAAAGTGCAAGGTAGAGAGTCAACTGAGGCTGTGCAGATAATAGATGACGCTCATCAGTTACAGCAGGCGGGTGCCAGTTTGTTGGTATTGGAATGTGTGCCCGCAGATCTTGCCAGAGAAATTAGTATGCAACTTCGTATTCCTGTGATTGGTATTGGTGCCGGTGTGAATTGTGACGGGCAGGTTTTAGTGCTGCATGACATGCTGGATATTGGTATTCTTAAGCGTCCCCGGTTTTCAAAAAACTTTATGCAGGAAGCCACTACCATAGAGTCTGCTATTGATGCTTATCATCAGGCGGTTAAACAATCCAGATTTCCAACTACTGAGCATAGTTTTTAAATTTTATGCAGATAATTAATAATGTTAATGAATTGAGAGAATTCATTAAAGTGTGGCGTGTTTCGGGAGAAACCATTGCCTTTGTGCCGACTATGGGTAATTTGCATGCCGGGCACTTGCAATTGGTTACTCAAGCTAAAGCCGTTGCTGATCGGGTCGTTGTGAGTATTTTTGTTAATCCTACTCAATTTGGTGTCGGTGAAGACTTTGAATCGTATCCGCGTACTGAAAAAGAAGATCAAGAAAAGTTGGTGAGTGCAGACGTTGATGTCTTGTTTCTTCCTTCCGTTGATGATATTTATACCTCTGATGCCCGAACAACAGTGACTGTGACGGACGTTTCTGATTGGTATTGTGGCGCCTATCGGCCTGGACATTTTGCAGGTGTTGCAACGGTTGTTTGTAAATTATTCAATATCGTTCAGCCAAATATTGCCTTATTTGGGCTTAAAGATTTTCAACAACTGACGATCATTAGAATAATGGTTCGGGATTTGAATATTCCGGTTGAAATAATGGGGGTGGATACGGTTAGAGAAGCTAACGGTTTGGCAATGAGTTCCAGAAATACATATTTAACCGAGTCCGAAAAGCAAGTGGCTTCAGAGTTGTATCGGGTATTGTGTGTTATCCGTGACGCCATTTTATCAGGCGTCAGCAGTTATGCTGAATTGGAGGAACAGGCTTTGCTATCGTTACAGCAAGTGGGGTTTAAGCCTGATTATTTGTCAGTGTGTAGAAGTAGTGATTTAAAGAAAGCAGCGCTAGAAGATAAAGATTTGGTGTTATTAGTTGCGGTCAGATTAGGAAAAACACGTCTTATCGATAATATTTATTTTTCTAAGTAACTTTTTTGTGGTAAAAATATCAGGGCTAAAAATGCAAGAAATACAAAGCTTTTGTTGCAAGTAGGGGTTAAAGCTTGTCTGGGGCGGATATCTAAAAAGTTGATGGAATGTTGTTAATAATGGATAATGTCCGGTTTTTAAACGTATTTATAGTGTTTTATTATGCAAATTACGATGCTTAAAGCGAAGTTACACCGAGCTACAGTGACACGTTCAGAGTTGGGTTACGAGGGTTCTTGTGCGATTGATGGCACTATTCTTGACCTGTCAGGCATCAAAGAATACGAGCAAATTCAGATTTACAATATTAATAATGGTGCACGCTTTACTACCTATGCTATTCGTGCAGAAAACGGTTCAGGGGTTTTTTCGGTTAATGGTGCTGCTGCGCGTTTGGCGTGTCCAGGGGACTTAATTATTGTGTGTGCGTATACAATACTGGATCAGCAAGAAGCCGAGCAACATAAACCCAAATTAGTTTATTTTAACGAAAAAAATGAAGTACTACGTTCTGCTTCATCTATTCCTGTTCAGGTTGCTGGTTAGTTTTTTACGCTTCAAGTTAATAAAAAACCCGCTAGACCTCAGGGTCTAGCGGGTTTTTTATTGCTTATAAACTAAAAGTTGATAATTTATAAGGCCGATTACATTGCATGAATGTTTTGTTATCTGTATCCTGCAGCCCATGCAAATAAATTTAATAACAGTAGGAAATCGGATGCCTGGCTGGGTTCAGCAAGGCTATGATGAGTATGCGAAACGCTTACCGCGCGAATGTGAGCTGGTGCTTAAAGAAGTAGCGCCCGGCAAGAGAAGCAAGAACAGCGATGTTGCACGTATCGTAAAGGATGAGGGTGATAGAATGCTAGCCGCTATACCACAGGGGGCTTATATTGTGACTTTGGATATTCCGGGTAAGCCTTGGACGACACCCGAATTGGCTCAAGCGATGCAACGTTGGATGGAAAGTGGTCAGCACGTTGCTTTATTGGTTGGAGGCCCTGAGGGTTTAGCTGATTCAGCCAAGCAATTGGCTAGGGAGTCATGGAGTTTATCGAAGCTTACTTTTCCACATCCTTTGGTGCGTATCGTTGTTGCCGAGCAACTCTATCGTGCCTGGAGTATTATTCACAATCACCCCTATCATCGATAATGGCAATACAGCTTATTCTTGCTTCAGCTTCTCCACGTAGAAAGGAACTCCTGGATCAAATCAATGTCCGTTACCAGGTTTATCCGGTCGACCTTGATGAGACTCCGTTGCCCAATGAAAAGCCTTTGGCTTATGTTCAGCGATTAGCGGCAGAGAAATCAGCAGCCTGTGTTGCAGCGCTTAAAACCGAACTACCTGTTTTAGCCGCCGATACCTCGGTTATTTTGGGTGATATGATTATGGGAAAGCCTCAAACTCAAGCAGACGCGGTAGCTATGCTGTCCCAATTATCAGGTAAAACCCATCAGGTTTACAGTGCAATTTCACTCAGAGGACGTGAGCATAGTCAGGCGGTGAGTATTACCGAAGTGACCTTTAGACGGTTAACTGAGCGAGAAATTATAAGTTACTGGGATACGGGTGAGCCGATTGATAAAGCAGGAAGCTATGCTATACAGGGAATCGGTGGAATTTTTGTTGAATCCATTGTAGGTAGTTTTTCGGGGGTTGTGGGTTTGCCATTATTTGAGACTGCTGAGCTTTTATCTAAGCAAGGAATAGAGTTTTTTAAATGAGTGAAGAAATTTTAATCAATGTGACCCCACCTGAAACCAGAGTAGCCGTCATTGAAAATGGTGTTTTACAAGAACTCATTATTGAAAGAACCCGAGAGCGAGGTCTAGTGGGCAATATATACAAAGGTGAGGTTTGTCGGGTTTTGCCCGGTATGCAAGCTGCTTTTATAGATATTGGCTTACCTAAGGCGGCTTTTATACATCTTTCTGATTTATGTTCAAAAGATCTGGAAGAAAAAAAGTCAGATGTTATTGAACATTACTTACGTGAAGGCCAGGAGATCGTTGTACAGGTTGTTAAAGATCCTTTAGGTAGTAAAGGCGCCAGATTAACGACAGAAATTTCTATTCCCTCACGTTACCAGGTGTATATGCCTTATGCAAATAATACCGGTGTTTCTCAGCGGATAGAAGTCGATGCTGAACGAATGCGGTTAAAGGTTTGTCTGGATAATTTCAGACAAGAAAATAACTGTGGTGGCTTTATTGCCAGAACAGCGGCAGAGTGTATTAAAGAATCGGTATTAATTGCAGATATGACCTTCTTGTTAAAGTTATGGGAGTCTATCTTAAAAAAAATTGCAGTGGCTAAGACTAAGCAATTTATTCATAAAGATTTGCCTTTAAGTATTAGAACTCTGAGAGATCTATACAAAGAAGGCATTGATCGGGTTCGTGTAGATTCTAGAGAAACTTACCACCGTTTACTTGAATTTGCTGAGGTGTTTGTTCCCGAAATTGTACCGGTTATTGAGCATTATTCAGGGGAATGTCCGGTATTTGATATTTACAGTGTTGAGGACGAAATTAAAAAAGCGTTAGATCGTAAGGTAAAATTGAAGTCGGGCGGGTATTTAATATTTGATCAGACTGAAGCAATGACCACCGTCGATGTTAATACCGGGGGGTATGTCGGTGGGCGTAATTTAGAAGAGACTATTTTTAAGACGAATCTTGAAGCCGCTCAAACCATTGCTCGCCAACTCAGGCTTCGAAATTTGGGTGGGATTATTATTATCGACTTCATTGACATGAAGAGCGAAGAACACAAGCGCTTGGTGCTACAGGCATTAGAGCGCAACCTGGAAAAAGATCGGGCAAAAACCAAAATCACGGAAGTGTCTGTGTTGGGTTTAGTTGAAATGACCCGAAAAAGAACCCGTGAAAGCCTAGAGCATATTCTTTGTGAACCCTGTAGCTCATGTGGTGGTCGCGGTGTTTTAAAGACAGCAGAAACCATGTGTCTCGAGATTTTTAGGGAAATTATTCGGGAGGTCAGGCTGTATAAGGTCAAAACATTGTTGGTACTCGCTTCCAATGAAGTTGTCGATATGCTGCTTGATGAAGAGGCGGATATGCTGGCTGAGCTGGAAATATTTCTGGATGTGCAGATTAAGTTCAGGGTTGAAGCGCAATATAACCAGGAACAATATGACATTGTTTTGCTTTAAGGTGATTCCAGTAATATGATCCACCATATCAAACGCGCAACCCGGCATTTAATATTTTGGTCTTTGATTGCTTGTGCCGTTAGTTTAACAGCGGTACGACTGGTGTTGCTCAGCGTGGATCGTTATAAGGCAGATTTGTCTGTGCGTGTAAGTGAGTTAATGGGAGTGCCTGTCGAGATAGGTCATTTGCACGCTAATATGCGCGGCTATTCTCCTGAGTTGGTATTGAAGGATTTCAGGATACTGTCTGCGGTTACAAATGAATCGCCTATCCAGCTTAAAGAAATACGCTTAGGGATCAATTTAGTTGATTTTTTGATGACCGGTGATCAATTCGCTTCGTCATGGGTCACTTTAGTCGGTGCCAAACTGACCATCAAGCGTAAACAGGATGGCAGTATTGCAATTGTTGGTTTAAAGGGCGGCGATGAAAAACCTTTTTGGTTGTTGCAAGGGAGTCAATACGAAGTTTTACAAAGTGAAGTGAACTGGTTGGATGAGCTAAATCAGATAAAGCCCGTCACAATAGGTGAGGTCAATGTTGCTATCATTAACAAATCGCAACAGCACCAGATAAATGCGCTGCTTAAGTTGCCTGAGGCTTATGGTGAAGAATTAATAGTCTCTATGCAATTTAAAGGCAATATTTTTGAGACAGCATCAATTGATGGTAGCGTTTTTGTAGAGGGTAAAAAGATAAAGCCGACTGAGTGGGTTCCCGGGAACTTATCTGTACCTGTGAGCATTTCTTCAGGTAGTGTCGATTTTAAATGTTGGGGTGAATTGCAGCAGTCTAAGTTAGATTCTATTGTGGGAGATGTGCAGTTACAACAATTGACGCTGACCAGACCTGATAAGGCGAGCTTTCTTGTTCAGCATTTAAGCACTCAATTTCATTGGTTCCAGAATGACGGGGAATGGCGTTTGCAAGTGCCTCAAATGCTGCTTGAAACAGTCGATAATAAATGGCCTGTTATGGCCTTTAATATTTTTGGTGAGCAGACTGAAGATAATAAATTACATAAGTTAGGTTTATTCATTGATACGCTTGATTTGCAGAAAGTCGCTTATTGGGTTGATTTTTTTGCACCGCTTTCTGGGGATCAACGACTCTTGTTAAAACAAGCCCAATTAAAAGGCTTTTTAGAGCAACTTTCTTTATTCGTGGACTTAGATGAGCAGCATTTTGCAATTAAGGGTGATTTTGCTCATATTAATGTAGCACCCTCTCAGGCAATACCCGGTGTAGAAAATTTAACGGGATACTTAAAAGGGACTGACCAACAAGGGCAGCTTGTTTTGGCAACCGAAGAGGCGCACCTTTTAACGTTGGGGGTTTTCCGTCAAGCACTCGATATTACAAAACTGACGGGGACGGTTGACTGGCAACAAACACCCGATGAATATCTATTTTCTAGTGCATTGCTGACCTTAAATTCTCCCGATTTAGAAACAGATACCCGGTTTAACTTGCGTATTCCAAAAGCGCAAGACCAGTCTGCGTTTTTGGATTTGCAGTCTGGTTTCTCAATAGCCGACGTCAGTAAAGCTACGCGCTATTTACCCGTTAATACGATGAGAAAAACCGTCGTCGAATGGTTGGATAGAGGGCTGGTAAAAGGACGTGTGCCCAAAGGGGATGTTTTATTTTACGGAAATCTCAATGATTTTCCTTTTAGTAAGGGTCAAGGTGTTTTTGAGATTCCCTTTCAAATTGATCAGGTAGACTTAGTGTATCTTTCCGCTTGGCCGAGCTTGACTGAATTGGGGGGTGATGTGTTATTCCTGCAGGATAGTTTGCAGGTTAATTTAAAAACGGGTTCGAGCAAGGATGTGAAAATTAATCAGGCAATGATTACTCTTCCTGATTTAAATGCAGCTGAGCAACTTTTTGTTAAAGCAACTTTAAATACAGGCATATTACAAGGCCTGGAATTTCTACAGCAAACACCGCTCAAATCGTCAGCCGATAATTTGTTAAACGCAATAGATCCACAGGGTAACACTGATATCAACCTGGATTTAAAACTGCCTTTAGCGGAGGGGGTAAACCAGGAAATTGATGGAGTTGCACACTTGGCTAATGCCAAACTTAAAGTTAAGGCACTTGACTTGGATGTGATTCAAATGAATGGAGAGGTTAAGTTTAATGAGCACGGTTTGTATAGTAACCTCATTACAGCCGAGGCATTAAATAATTCTATTAAGGCGACTATTACGAATTCTAACCTTTTATCGACAGTCAATGTGACGGGACATGCCGATGCTAGGGATCTTGAAAAACAATTTAAGTTACCTGGATGGCATTTGGCTCAAGGGGCAACGGATTATGTGATTAAGCTAAATTTGCCTGCTGATCAAAGCGCTCCTGAATTGTTAGTAGAGTCAAATTTACAGGGCATGGGCTTAGATTTTCCTAGCACCTTAGCTAAAACTAAAGAGCAGCAACGTGCTTTAGCAATGACGTTTAATTTAGGATTACATGATTTATTACCCATTCAGATCAACTACGATAAGCAATTAAAAGCAGTACTTAATTATGATTTGAAGACATCTAAAATAGAATCTGCCACTATCTTATTGGGGGCTGGTGATACGCCTCAAAATCAGAATCAAGATTTTGGGATTAAGCTATTTCTCAATAAAGAGCGGTTGGCTTTGCAAGATTGGATAAGCTTGGTTGGCTCTTTGGCAACGTCAGAAGATACTGAAACGACAGGGGCACTGAGTAGTATTAAAGAAATTAAAGTGCATAGTGAACATGGCTTATGGAAAAAGGCTGATTTGGGTCTAATTGATATTGCCTTAAAGCCTGAGGCCAATTATTGGATCGGAAACCTTGACAGTTTACTGGCTAAAGGTAAGTTTAAAATACCTAAAGCCTTAAAGGGTGCCGATAGCATCCAGCTAGACCTGGATGAGCTGGATCTTGGTGTGGTAAAGCAGCTTAAATCTCAAAGCGAAACAGGTTCAACATTATCGCCAGAGTTTATGCCACTCATACAGATTAATAGCGAAAAAACACGCTGGCACGATGTTCCCTTGGGTAAGTTGACAGTAGAAACCGAACGTATTTTTGATGGTATTACCTTTAAGCGCTTTGATTTAATGGGGGACGATCAAAAATTGAGCTTGTCAGGTTACTGGACAAACAAAGGTCGTTACTCTGCTACGCACGTAGAGGGGAGTCTTAACATCCCACAAGCAGGACAATTACTTGCTAAATTAGGACTGAGTAAAGATTTTACTGAAACCCATGCACTGATTAATGTTTTCGGAAATTGGGCGGGGGCGCCCTATCAATTTTCTTTGGATGAGCTAAAAGGCCATTTAGATATTGATTTTAAAAATGGTCGTATCTTAGGTATAGAGCCAGGCTTTGGTCGGGTGTTGGGTATTTTGGCAGTTGCTCAGTGGGTAAAGCGCTTTCAGCTTGATTTTAGTGATGTGTTTGGAGAAGGGTTGAGTTTTTCAAGCATTAAGGGACGATTTGATTTACAGGGAGGCTTAGCCTCAACGCGAGATTTGATAGTGGATGCGGTTCCGGCAAAAATTTCTATTGCAGGGAATGCCGATTTGGTTCGTGAAACAGTTGATTATAGTGTTAATGTCGTACCAAAAAGTGCAGATGCGGTACCTGTTGCTGGTACAATAATGGGTAAATTAACTGATTTCATAGGCTTAGCTTTAACGGGTAAAGATCAACAAGGTTTTTTCTTTGGCTCCCAGTATTTAGTAAAAGGGGCTTGGGGAAATGTGCAGATTATCCCTTTACACGAGAATGATGGTTTATTGCAAAAAACCTGGGATGGCATTACAGGATTTCCATGGGTTAAACAAAGTACGGAACGATAAGATATGACTAAATGTGCTGCAATACAAATGGCCTCAAGCCCCAATGTTAGTTTTAACCTGATAGAAGCTGAGAAGCTAATCGCTGAAGCGGTTGACGCAGGGGCTAAATTGGTTGCATTACCAGAAAACTTTGCCTTGATGGGTACACACGAAACAGACAAGCTGAAGGCTAAAGAAGTTGATGGTACCGGGCCCATACAGGATTTTTTAGCCGCTGTTGCAAAGAAATATGCTGTCTGGGTCGTGGGAGGAACGATGCCTATGGCTACAGACAATCCGTACAAAGTACGCGCGGCTTGTCTAGTCTATAATGATCAGGGTGAGCGGGTAGGGCGTTACGATAAAGTGCATTTATTTGATGTTAATGTACCTGGTACTAATGAAGTCTATCGAGAGTCGGATGGCATTGAGCCAGGCACTGGTTTTCAGATTTTTGATACCCCTTTCGGAAAGCTAGGTATTGCTGTTTGTTATGACTTACGATTCCCTGAGTTTTTTCGAAAGATGAGTCAGGTAGGTGTTGATATTGTGGTGGTTCCTTCAGCCTTTACGGCTGAAACAGGTGCCGCTCACTGGGAAGTTTTATTACGTGCCCGTGCAATAGAAAACCTCTGTTATGTGATTGCGCCCAATCAGGGTGGTTTTCACCTTAATGGTCGTAAAACTTATGGACATAGTATGGTTATTGATCCTTGGGGGGTAATTTTAGATTGTTATAAAACCGGTGGTGGTTATGTTTTAGCCGAAATTGATTTAGAACGATTAGAGAAAGTAAGACTCTCATTCCCTGTTTTAAGACATAGACGTTATTTTTGTGAATAATATGCCAAGCCTGATTAAGATTTTATTCTTAGCACTGATGTTAGTTTCTTGTACAAGCGAAGATAAGCGCTATCGTGATACCAGTGCCTTAGAACGTCCGCCTGCGTTAAAGGTCAATAAAAAAGCCGATGGTACGGAAGATATTGATAATAGTACTGCACGAATAAAGCAGGATGGAACGGGATTAGGATCAAGGGTTTATCTAACACCAACAACGCCTCCTTTACTGATGATCAAGGAGACTTATGATTTAGCATGGGAAACGTTGGGGCAAGGATTAAAACAGAGTCATCTTCAAATCACAGATCGTGAGCATGATAAGGGTCGTTATTTTGTCACTTATAATCCTGATAAGTGGAGTGATGAAGAGGAAGAGGGTTTTTTTGATAAAGCCTTAGGCTACTTTACCGATAAAGATAATGACGAGCGTTATCTTTTGACGGTGACGGCAAAAGGTGCTGAAACACAAGTCAGTGCCGTGATTAATACGGAGCCTAAATTAAGCACCAAGTCGGCTACAAAAAATAGTACGGTGCCACCACCCGCCGATGGTGCCGAGAAGTTGTTAGCGTTGATCTATAAAACAATGAGTGAACCCGCTAAAGAGAAGGGTAAAAAATCGGGTCGTGGTCGCGGACGTGGTCGCAAAGATTGACGATTTAGAGCGGTTCGTGTACATAATGATGTTGTAATTATTCGCTCTTTTTTACAGAGGGGGACTGAATGGTTACTGGTATTGTAAATGATGTTGCCCTGTTGGGATAATTAACTAAAAGTTATAATGAAAATACTAAACCTTGCAAGACAAGCTATTTTGGCGCCTGCCGGTATTCAAGATAGTGATATTGAAAAAATCATGAATAGATTGCTGAGTTCATCAGTTGATGCAGCAGATATTTACTTTCAGTCCAGCCACAGTGAATCCTGGGTGATGGAAGGCGGGATTATTAAAGAAGGTAGCTACAGTATTGAACAAGGTGCTGGTGTTCGGGCGGTATCCGGTGAGAAGACTGGATTTGCTTACAGTGATCGCATTGAACTGCCGGTATTACTGGAAGCCGCCAATAACGTTAAGGCGATTGTCCGTCAGGGGCAAGAGGCTCAGGTTGGCTTGGTGTATGCGGCTAATGCGGTTCAGTATTATCCAGTAGCTAATCCTTTAAAATCACTGGCAGAACAGCAGAAGATTGATCTATTACGCAAAGTCGATAGCGAAACCCGCAAGCTAGATGCACGTATCGAAGAAGTCATTGTCAGTTTAAGCGGTGTCCACGAAACGATACTGGTCGCTAATCAGGATGGGACTTTAGCCGCAGATATTCGACCTTTAGTGAGGATGAATGTTACCGTCATTGTTGAAGAAAACGGGCGACGTGAACAAGCCAGTATGGGTGGGGGCGGTAGAAGTGATTACAACTACTTCATTGATCAGGATCAAGCGTTAAATTATGGCAAGGAAGCGGTTAGGCAGGCTTTGGTTAATTTGGAAGCAGAAGACGCACCCGCTGGTAACATGACGGTTGTATTGGGGGCAGGTTGGCCAGGCATCTTATTGCACGAAGCCATTGGTCATGGATTGGAGGGTGATTTTAATCGCAAAGGTACTTCGGCTTTTAGTGGTCGTGTGGGTGAGCGCGTAGCCTCTGATTTATGTACCGTGGTGGATGACGGGACGTTACCGGGGCGACGCGGTTCTTTGAGCATTGATGATGAAGGCACCCCAACAGAAAATACTGTGCTGATTGAAAAAGGTATCCTTAAAGGCTATATGCAGGACAAGCTTAATGCGCGATTAATGGGCGTTAAGTCAACTGGAAATGGGCGGCGTGAGTCCTACGCGAGCTTACCTATGCCACGAATGACCAATACCTATATGCTGCCCGGCACTCATAACCCGGAAGAGATCATTCGTTCCGTTAAGAAAGGCTTGTATGCTAAAAACTTTGCGGGTGGACAGGTGGATATTACCTCAGGTAAGTTTGTGTTCTCTGCCAGTGAAGCGTATTTAATTGAGAACGGTCAGATTACACGTGCCGTCAAAGGTGCAACGTTAATTGGAAATGGCCCTGATGTTTTAACTAAAGTATCGATGGTCGGTACCGATCTTCAACTCGACAGTGGTGTCGGTAGTTGTGGAAAAGAAGGTCAAAGCGTGCCGGTGGGTGTTGGTCAGCCGACCCTTAAGATTGATGGTATAACGGTTGGCGGCACTAGCGTGTAGGGATATTTTATCTCAGCAGCATAAGCATAGTCGTCAGGTCGCCTAAATATTTAGATTAAAGAGAACACAGTGCAGAATCAGGAAGAAGTTAAGCGTTTAAAAAACAGTGTTCAACACTTGTTGGATGAAGCCAAAGAACAAGGGGCTAGTGCGGCTGAAGCGGGGTTAAGTCAAGAAAACGGCTTGTCTGTGTCAGCGCGTTTAGGTGAAGTTGAGACTATTGAGCATCATTGTGGTCAAGGTCTGGGTATAACGGTTTATTTTGGTCAGCGTAAGGGTTCAGCAAGTACCACCGATTTATCGCCCGAATCGATTAAAGAAACCGTCACTGCGGCTTGCAGTATTGCGCGTTATACCAGTGAAGATGCTTATGCGGGGTTGCCGGAAAAAGAGTTATTAGCGACTGAATTTCCTGATCTTGATTTGAATCATCCTTGGTCTATTAGTGCGGACGAGGCGATTGATCTGGCTGTTGAATGTGAAAATGTGGCGCGTAATTTTCATAAGGATATCAGTAACTCAGAAGGGGCGACGATTAATACGCATCAAGGTATTCACGTTATGGGTAATAGCCTGGGTTTTTTACAGGGCTATATTTCAACGCGGCATTCGCTTAGTTGTTCGGTTTTGGCGCAGCGTGGTGGCAGTATGCAACGTGATTACTGGTATAGCGTAGCCAGAAATGCACAGAATCTAGAGTCCGCAGCAGACATCGGTAGAAAAGCGGCTGAGCGGGCACTGAGACGATTGGAAGGTCGTCGTTTAAGTACTCGTCAGTGTCCTGTGTTATACAGTGCAGAAATTGCTTCCGGCTTATTATCCTCGTTTATTAGTGCAATCTCAGGGGGTAATTTATATCGTAAAGCGTCCTTTTTACTGGATGCTTTAGATACACAGGTTTTTCCTGCTTTTGTTCATATCTATGAACAACCGCATTTAAAAGGTGGGTTGGGAAGTTCGGCTTATGATTCAGAAGGAGTTGCTACAAAAACACGTGATATCGTTAGTGAGGGTATCTTACGGAGTTATGTCTTGGGTACTTATTCTGCTCGTAAACTGGGTTTGCACAGTACCGGTAATGCAGGTGGTGTACGTAATTTAACCATTGATCCCAGCGAGTTAGACTTTCAGGGGATGTTGAAGAAACTGGATACCGGATTGTTGGTGACAGAATTGATGGGGCAGGGTGTTAATATCTTAACGGGTGATTACTCTCGGGGTGCGGCAGGTTTTTGGGTGGAAAATGGCGTGATTCAATATCCCGTTGAAGAAATTACTATTGCAGGCAATTTAAAAGATATGCTGAAAAATATCGTGGCGATAGGTAATGATATTGATTATCGGGGCAGCACGCGTACAGGTTCAATACTGGTTGAGCAAATGTCTATTGCTGGCGAATAAAAATAAATATTCAGGTCTCCGTTTTGCTCTTCCCCCTTTGAAAAAGGGGGATCGAGAGAGATTTATTTAATAAAATCTCCCCTAACCCCTCTTTTTAAAAGAGGGGGACTGAGTACCTACAACTAAAGCGCTTTAACAATGTCCTCAATTAATTGCGGACCTTTATAAATCAAGCCACTGTAAACCTGTACCAGGCTTGCTCCCGCTGTCAGTTTTTCTTGAGCATCCTCAGCACTCAAAATACCGCCAGCAGCAATAATAGCGACTTTGCCGTTTAATTCAGAAGCCAAACCACGAACAACACGGGTTGATGCGGTTTTGACGGGGGCGCCACTTAAGCCCCCTGCTTCTTGTGCCAAGGGGTGACCTGCAATAGCGCCTCTAAAGATTGTCGTATTCGTGGCAATAACACCATCTATTTTAAACTCCAGTAGTAATTGGGCAATATGACTGATTTCATCCTCATTGAGGTCGGGCGCTATTTTGATAGCTAAAGGCACATAAAAGTCGTGTTTTACTTGAAGTTTAAGTTGTTCTTCTTTTAAGCGAGCAATCAAAGCGGTTATTTCATCGCCTTGTTGTAGTTGACGTAAGTTTTTAGTGTTAGGCGAGGAGATATTAATCGTAATATAACTTGCAGAGGGGTAAGCCTTACGTAAGCCGATTAAATAATCCTCTGTCGCATTTTCTATAGGCGTATCAAAATTTTTGCCGATATTAATGCCTAATATTCCTGAGTAGCCACTTAACTTGACCTGTGCCAAGAGGTGATCTATGCCCAAATTATTAAAGCCCATCCGATTAATAATTGCTTGATGCTCAGGTAATCTGAATAAACGTGGCTTAGGATTACCGGGTTGTGGTCTGGGAGTTACTGTACCTATTTCTAAAAAACCAAAGCCTAAAGCCGCTAGTGCATTAATATAGTCACCATTTTTATCCATACCTGCAGCAAGACCGACAGGATTTTTAAAGTCCAGACCCATGACATTAACCGGTTTATCTTTAACGGTTGGATAGATTAATGAGCCTATCCCTGTCGCATTAGCTGTATTCAATAGCTTTAAGGTGACTTCATGCGCGGTTTCCGGGTCAAGAGAAAATAAAATAGGTCGCAGTAAAGGATAAAGATTCATAGGGCTGCCGTTGGTTATAAGATTTATGTAAAAATTAAATGCTCTCGTGAGTCGTTACTATTGCGCGGCTAACGCGGCTCTCTTTTCATGAGAGCTTAATTGATAGGGTTCAGGGCTTACTGCCGTGGTGCGCTTCAATATTAAATCAACCATGAGTTGCGCAGACGCTGGCCCCATAATGAGGCCGTTTCTAAAATGCCCGGCATTAATACTCAAATTAGCAATCTCTGGATGCAGGTCAATGTAGGGTACACCTTCTTGAGTGCCGGGTCTTAAACCTGCCCAATGATGAATAAGCGGTGTTTTTTTAAGTGCGGGTAGCAGTGTTAAGGCAAAGTCAGTGAGTCGTTCCTTAGCCATCAGTGAAGTGCTTTTGTTAAAGCCATCGTACTCAACGGTACTGCCCGCTAATATTTTTCCATCCCTACGCGGGATTAGATATAGATCTCCATCCAGTACCATGGAGGGTAACATATCGGGTTGGGCATCAAATAACAACATTTGTCCTTTTACAGGAGCCACATGAGGGGCGTGAGCTAGTTCGGGAAATAGCCGTTTAAACAGAGAGCCTGTCCAAGCACCTGCTGAGATAATTAAGTGCTGAACTGGCAGTAAGCCTGTACTGGTTTTAATGTGCGTAATCTGATTCTTATCCAGCATAACATCAATCAATTCACATTGTTCTATTAGGGTAATACCTTTATTAACTAAATCTTGTATTAATGATTTAACCAAACGAGGATTACGGGCTTGAGCAATAGAAGGTAACCAAAGCGGATGGTCCGGTATTGTATTGAGTGCGTCAAAAAAATGTGATTCTGCTACTTCAAATGGCACGTTATTGGTTTTACACCAGTCGATGGCATCAGCATAATCAGGGTTTTTTGTAATCAGTATTCCGCATTGAGTCCATTCTGGATCTTTACGGGTATCAGCTAACAGTTGGGAAGCCAAGGTGGGATATAAACTAAGGCTTTGTATGGTTAGGCGAGTGATGGCATCTGCTTGTCGCCAGGGATAAAGTGGCATCAAGATGCCACCGCCTGCCCAAGAGGACTCTTGGCCTAACGTGTTTTTTTCAATGACCGTGACGGTTGCTCCGGCATTAAAAAATTCTCGCGCGGTGAGAAGGCCGATAACACCGCCGCCGATGATAGTAATATCTGAGGATTTAATCATCGCTTAAATCCGAGTTTTTGTTATTGAGCAATGCATTCTTTCAAATTCTCGTTTGTTATTAGAGACCAACCCTAGGTTCCTGCCAAGTAAATAAACGGCAATTATTGAGCGTGAAGTGTGTAGAATTGTTATCTACTTTAACTTCTTACCCGTTATTTTAACAGTGTTGTAAGTTAGAGTCTTTGTCGTTTCCTGTTGTTTTTTTTAGACAATCATGGCGTGATTATGGGTATCAACTCTTAATTATTGATAATTAAGGGTTAATCAATATAAAAAAAATAGCATTAACGCTTGTGGGTTAATGTTTTTACTGCTATTATTGCGTGCGTGAAATCAAGTTTGTTGTATTTATGCAAATAGTTTGTAAATTAACAACCCATAAGGGGGAGAGCAATGATTAATAAAAATAATAAATACTTAGGCGCAGCCTTAGTAACAATAACAGTCGCAGGTATGGTTGCGGCTCCACAGGCAATGGCAAAAAAAGCTAAAACAGTTAGAACGTTGACTACCTCTGAGTATCACCACTCAGTAACAACTACTAGCAGCAACACAAGTGCATTAGAAGCACAATTACGTGCTTTGCAAGACGAAGTGGATAGCTTAAAAGCACAAGTAAGAGCTTCAGTTCCAACAGCTGCAGTTGTTTCTGCTGATTCTCAAAAAATTCAAGAATTAGATGCATGGGCTGCTTCAATTAAAGCAGATCATGTGAAGCATGAAAAACATCACGATAAAGACAACATGTTGTACTTCCGTGGTGGTTATGTTCAAAATGATCGTGCAATGCTTGCTACAACCAATTCTTTTGGTGGTTCTTCATTGCCATTAGGGGGCGTATTGCCAGGTGCTACTGGTGGTAGTTCAAGCGGTTGGAATGTTGGCGCAGGTGTTGATTTTCATTTAAATGAAGGCTTATTTGGATTATTAGATAAGACTGATTTATTAGGTGAATTAGATATCAATTATGTTGATGTTGGCAGATACACTGGTAGTGTTACTCAAGCAACAGCTGGTATAGCAGCACCTGCAACTGTTAGCCAAAGCATGATGAGACTAAGCGCATCACCAAAAGTTAAATTCTTAAAAGGCAGTGCACTGAGACCATGGATTATACCAGTGGGTCTTACACTTAATTTTATCAGTCCACCAACACAAGTTAATACAATATCTTATTTGAAACCAGGGATGAACTTTGCTACTGGTTTTGATTACAATATTTGGAAAAGCTTGTACATCGGTGCAGACGTGCGTTATTTCTTGGCAACAAGCCAACTTGATGGTACTAACGTAAACGGTTTCACAGCTGGCGGCCAAGTCGGTTTCGGTTTCTAAGCATTACGCTTAAATCGTTCGCCTGGAAAAAAGGGAGTGGAGAAATCCACTCCCTTTTTTTATGCCTGATAACCCGTCATTAAACATGAGTTCGATGACGGGGCCAAGCCAAACCAAACCTAAGCGATGATTAAAAAGTCAGCCGCTACCAAAGCCGGGTGTGTAGTCGTACCAATTAACGCTACCTGAACGGCAGCACCCGCCCCATTTGCATCCGCATCGTAATACAATATACCCGATGTACTGTTATAGATAAAATGCGAAGTGGCTGTTGTGCCAGCAGTCGCAGTGGTGCTAGAGACAAATTCATTCGCAGTTAAAGCAGCCCCATTCCCCGTTCCAGCAGCAGTGGCAATGCCGGCGAAAACGGTTTTACTGAATTCCAGCTTATCAGTGCCTGAGACAAAGTCAGTAATCGTATCTTTGTTGGACGATGTATTAGGTGTTGTATTAAAGACGAAATAATCTGACCCAGCGCCACCGGTTAGCGTGTCATTACCCAAGCCACCAATCAAGATATCATTACCATTGCCGCCAATGAGTGTATCTTTGCCAGTGCCGCCAGTCAGGATATCATTCAAACCGGAACCTGTAAGGGTCGTGGCAACACCGGTATCGGTGACTTTAAAGCCGTTGGTGCCGGTGGTGATCGCCGATAAATTGACGGCTAGTCCTGAGGTGGTGATATTGACCGTTCCGTTATTAGCACTCGCAACTGTGGCTGTCCAGGCCGTATTGATAGACGCAATAGCGGTGGCTCCTGCTGCTATAGTAAGAACATCAGCACCCCCATTACCTAAATCAGTAATGGTGTCGGTTCCCGTGACATTGAAAGTATCAAGGCCAGCGCCGCCAGTTAAGATATTTACCCCTAAACCGCCTGCCAAAGTGTCATTTCCCGTCCCACCAATCAGTGTATCATTAAGCGCAGAGCCAGTAAGCGTGGTGGCAACACCGGTATCGGTGACTTTAAAGCCGTTGATACCGGAGGTGACAGCCGCCAGATTAACGTCTAAACCAGCTGTTGTAATAGTTGCTGTGCCATTATTACTGGTTCCAGCGCTAGCTATCCAGGCTGTATTAATCGTTGCATTGGCAGTGCCACCTGCGGCAACAGTGAGTACATCGGCACCCCCATTACCTAAATCAGTAATTGAAGCTTTACCGGATACCATAAAAGTATCTATGCCAAGGCCACCCGTCAGACTAGCATTGCTCTTGGTGGTATCTTGCAGTGTATCGGCTCCAGTAGTCCCTGAAACAGTTAACACAGGTGCCCCTGATATCTTGGATAAAACCGCGTTGTCTGCAACAGATTGTGCCGCAGTCATTGCCAAGGCGACTCCCGTATCCGTTTGGATAATCGTATTAATCAAACTTACGCTGCTTTGTAGTAAACCAATGTTAGATACTACGTTTGTAGCGGTATCGATAATAACAAAGCTACTCGCGCCAAGTGTAGCCAGACTGCTGAGAAAAGTAGCTACGCTTCCATAGCCTGAAGGAGGCGCTGCATTCGTCAGCGTGTAGCCTATAGCATCTAACTGCTTGAGGTCGATGACAGAAAGTGCTTGAAATGTTGAGCCTGTATAGTATTCATTGAAGGCATCATTGCTTCCTTGCACACCTGAATTAAGAAAATCACTTGGATCAGAACGGGTTCCGTAGTTGGCTAAGACTGTTTTGCCTCCGTCTAAAGAAAAATAAGCGGACGCTGCCGGTATTGTGCCAGTAAAAAGTAAAGTACCCGGTGCTGTAAATCTGAATAAGTCAAAGATGTCTGGAGTGGTACCATAAGGGATTCTGCCCATTGCATGGGTTAATTCATGCAGTGCGACACCGGGTAACAAACTGGAATTGATGTCCGTGGCAAACGTTGCGCCGCCGTCCGTGGCGCCGGCAGGTGTCGCCAGTCCCCAAAGCTTAAGTTGAGCATCCCAAACGACGACTGAGGACTGCCCTTGAATGGATGTGCCTGTAGGTAAAGCGCTAAAAGTAGTATCTCCCGCTGCTGCATGGCTAATCAAATTCGTGTAAACAGTCGAATACGATTCGGAATAACCACTTGATGGGCCAGCCGATGCACCACCACCGGTTCCAGAGCAGGTAATGCCTATATTTAAAACAATGTTATTGGCGATGGAGTTACACAGTAGTTGTGCGGCCTGAATAATGCCAGCCTGAAAAGTTGAGACGGCTGTGCTGACAGTGGCATCCCACATTAGATTTATCTGAAAGCCACCAACAGAACCCACTAAGGTCGCTGCTGGAGCTACTAGAGACGTTGCATTGGATGTCGGCGTGCGCAAGGCAGTTCCTGAATTGAAAGCAAACGAGTTGTTGACATGTATAGGTTCAGGATAGACTGATGGGCTAGTTGAGTGGGTATGATGGGTGATAGCCGGAATATTGTTGTTAGTACTCGACCAGTGGTCGTTTGTATTTACAGGTTGGGAGAAAAATGTCTGACTATTGCCAGCATTGAGTATATCTGAATTAGTCCATAATTTTGGGTTTTTCATAGTTTAAGCGGTGCCTCATAAGATTAGTTATAAATTGTTCATCACCTGTCACCTGCATGACCTTTGAGTTGAGTAATAATATAGGCGGCACAAAAAACCGGGATGTAACTACGGACTGATTCTACTAAAATACACATTTTTAGCAAGTGATAGTTTTATTATTTCCAATAATTCATTTAGACATCTCAGTCCTTCAGTGACCAAAAAAGTCTCGATTCATCGCATAAGTTTGTCTGAAGAGTCTAAAGACAGTAGACTACACGCTTAATTTCTATCGACTTAACCTGAACAGACCTCTAAAAACACGACAGATGACTCAGAAAAAACGTTTAATTATTGCCATGACCGGTGCAACAGGGGCTGTTTACGGTGTAAGAATGCTGCAAATCTTACAAGCTCAGGAAGAATGGGAAACGCATCTGGTAATTTCCGATGCGGGGGTGGTTAATTTAAAACATGAAATGGATATGAAACGGGCCGAACTCTATAAACTAGCGGATGTAACACATGGCATTAATGATATAGCGGCGAGTATTTCGAGTGGTGGATTTAAAACAGAAGGCATGATTATCGCACCTTGTTCTATGAAAACACTGGCGGCAGTTGCTCACGGTTTTGGTGATAACTTAATCTCACGGGGGGCTGATGTGGTGTTAAAAGAGCGTCGGCGTTTGGTGTTAATGCCCCGTGAAACACCTTTAAATCTGGTACATATTAGAAATATGGGGATCGTGACTGAAATGGGCGGTATTATGTTTCCCCCAATGCCCGCTTTTTACAGCAAGACCGATTCTTTAACGGCAATGGTTAATGAAACTGTGGGACGAATATTGGATATGTTCAGCGTTAATGTTGAGGGCTTGTATACCCCTTGGGAAGGGTTGTAAGGCGTTCAGAAAACCGATTTGAACAATAATAGTTGCAAATATCATAAATAATCCACAACAAATAAAATAACTCTCTATACTCAAGCTTAATTTAATGATTAATGGATCACTCTAGATGAGAAATATAACAGTATTGCATGATGTTACAAGACGTCTCCAGTTACGAAATAGTTAATTAAGCAATAAGAGAGGGGAAAATGAGTAAAGCTAACGTTGTTGTTTGTCTGTTTATGTTATTAGCCGTTACCGATGTTTTTGCATTAGAACCACCCAAGTTGCCCTTGGGTTTCTTTGTGACTAGCAGCGGTATTGGCAAGGGTGCTAATCTGGGTGGTCTGGCCGGTGCTGATGCGCATTGCCAGCAACTGGCTAAAGAGGCGGGGTGGGGGGGGCGGAGCTGGCATGCTTATCTAAGCATTCAGGCTGAGGGTAACAAGCCTGCCATTAATGCACGTGATCGTATCGGCAAAGGCCCTTGGGCTAATGCCAAGGGTGTTGTTATTGCCGAGGATTTAGCGCATTTGCACGGCGATAAGGTGGCGCTTGTTCAGCTTGAAAATAACGTCAATCGTCTGACCACACTTAATGAAAAGGGGGAGCTTATCAAAGGCTCAGGCGATACCATCAATCAGCATGACATCATTACAGGTACTCTGTATGATGGCAAGGCTTACAATGATGGCTCTGATCATACTTGCCAGAGTTACACCAGCAGTGCCGAAGGTCGTGTTCAGATGGGTCATTCCGATCATTCTAATCATGGCGTTATTGGTGGTAACTTGTCGTGGAACTCCACTCATGCCAGCCGTGGCTGTAGTCCCGAGAGTTTAAAAATAACCAACGGTGTCGGTTATTTCTATTGCTTTGCAGCCAATTAAGTTTGTTTAAAGAATAAAAGCCGAGCCTATTTTCGGGCAGAGATTTTCCGGTGCGATAACTGTTCAGAAAATTATCGCTTAACCAGCGTGACCAATTGGGTGCTATCATCAATGTTGATCTGATAGCGACCCAATGCACTCATACCCAATAACTTGTTTGTCCCTAAAAGAGCATCTGCTATAAAGGCGACTTGCACATGATCCAACGTTTCTCCGGCAATTTTAACGGCGCTTAAAAAGCCCACTTTAGCTTCGGCTGTGCCATTTGCGGTTTGCATCTTTCGGGTGGTGAAGGCACTATGGGTAAGATCGAGTCGAGCAATCATTGATTCAGGTAACACCACCACATCAGCACCGGTATCAATCACCATATCCATAGTTTCCCAGTGACTGCCATTACCCGATATATCAACAGATACTATAAAGTGGTTACCCTGATGGCTGGTGGGTAAAACAATATGACGGTCTTCCGTTTTTTGTTTTTTGTTAACAATAACAATACGCTCGATTCGGCCTTTTGCATCCCGACTGACAATATGATTAAACGAAGCCAAAAGCTGTTCCATTTGTTGTTCAAGGTTGCCACGCGTGTTGATCTTTGCTTCGTTTTGGATTCTGTCTAAGCCCATGATCTTAATATTCATCTGGCTTTGTAACGAGAGCAGTTGATTAAACAGATCGTTATCAGTGTCAGTTCCAGTCTCTTGTGCATGAACACTTAAGGCGATTAATGCCAGAGACAAATAAGCAATTAAACGGCATTGCTTGATCACAGAGATGATAAGATTATTTGTTGTTGTCATTAGTTTTTATAACGTTAACCGCTGTTCAGTTTCTAATAGCTGTTGCGTGGTTTGTAACACCGTATCAGGATTTAAACTCATAGAATCGATACCCACTTCAACTAAAAAGTCCGCCATTTCTGGATAGTCTGAAGGTGCCTGACCGCATAGGCCGCAATGTTTGCCATTGCGTTTAGCACCAACGACTGCCAGCCGGATCATTTCCTTTACACCTAGGTCGCGTTCATCAAAGTCTTCTGCAATAATCGCAGAATCTCTGTCTACGCCTAACGTAAGCTGGGTTAGGTCATTAGAGCCAATAGAAAAGCCGTCAAAGTGTTCTGAAAAGGCATCAATCTGAATGACATTATTAGGAATCTCACACATCACATAGATTTCGAGTCCCTTTTCACCACGCTTTAAACCGAGGGTTGCCATATAATCCAATACTTTTTTAGCTTCCTGGACACGACGACAAAACGGGATCATAAGAATGACATTGTTTAGCCCCATGTCATCACGCACCCGTTTCATTGCCGCACATTCCAGCGCAAAGCCTTCTGCATAAGCGGGATGGGTATAACGGGATGCACCGCGAAAACCAATCATAGGATTGGCTTCATCAAATTCAAACCAGCGCCCCCCTAATAAAGTTGCGTATTCGTTCGTTTTAAAATCCGACATACGTACTACGACAGGCTTGGGGTAAAAGGCGGCGGCAATGGTACCCACACCTTCTGAGAGACGTTGAATAAAGAACGCTTCTGGGCTCTTGAAATTGCGAGTTAAATCTTTAATTTGTTGCCGTTCGTTATCATCTTGCACGCGCTCAGGATGAATCAAGGCCATAGGATGCGCTTTGATGTATTCGGTGATGATAAACTCCATTCGCGCTAAACCAACCCCATCATTCGGCAGGAAACTGGTTTTAAACGCCAATTCGGGATTACCGAGGTTAAGCATGATTTTGGTCTTAGGACGTTTTAAGCCAGATAAGTCGATGGTTTTAATTTCAAAATCAAGTATACCGTCATAGACTTTACCTTTATCACCTTCTGCGCAAGACACAGTAACCGGACTATTGTTTTTGATGGTTGTGGTGGCATTGTCACAACCAATCACCGCAGGAACGCCCAGTTCACGTGAGATAATAGCGGCGTGACACGTGCGCCCTCCTCGGTTAGTAACGATTGCTGAAGCGATTTTCATCACGGGTTCCCAATCGGGCGTGGTGATGTCGGCGACCAGCACATCGCCTGCTTTAAATTGTTGGAGTTGGCTAAGGTGGATAATAATGCGTGCAGTACCCGTAGCGATTTTACTGCCAACTGAATGACCGGTGACAATCGGTTCAGTCTTAGTCTTAAGACTGTATTGTTCTAACACCATGCCACTTAATTGTGAGACTACGGTTTCTGGACGTGCTTGAACGATATATAAGCAACCATCAAGCCCATCTTTAGCCCATTCCATATCCATGGGTTTGGGTTGACCGGCTTTGGCACTGTAATGTTTTTCAATCTTAATCGCATAATCCGCTAAGGTTAGTACATCCTCATCAGAAATACAAAAACGCTGACGCTCTTGTTCAGAAGTGACTATATTGCGAGTCGGTTCATGGGTTCGGCCCTCACTGTAGATCATTTTGATCTTTTTCGCCCCCAAGGTACGCTTTAAGACCGCACGATGGCCTAACTCAAAAGTGGGTTTATGGACATAAAATTCATCGGGATCAACCGCACCCTGTACGACATTTTCACCCAGGCCATAAGCCCCGGTAATAAACACCACATCACTAAAACCAGACTCTGTATCCAGGGAAAACATGACCCCACTGGCATCTAGGTCAGAACGTACCATTTTCATGATACCGATTGATAGCGCGAGTTTGAAATGATCAAAGCCTTGATCAATGCGATAATGAATGGCACGATCGGTAAATAAACTGGCAAAGCAACGTTTACAGGCTTCTAGCAAGGCAGGTTCACCGCGAATATTAAGAAAGGTATCTTGCTGTCCGGCAAAACTGGCGGTGGGTAAGTCTTCTGCGGTGGCTGAACTGCGTACGGCAACACTTATCTCTGTGCCGTATTGCTGTTGTAATTGAGCGTAAGCCTGAATTATTTGTTCTTCAAGGTCACGAGGAAAAGCGGCGGCATAAATAATGTCTCGTGCTTTACGCGCCCTTTGAGCCAGATCAGCGACATCAGCGGGGTTAAGATCATCAAGGGCTTCATGTAGTGCTTCCCAAGCGTTGGCCTGATCAAGCAGATAACGATAGCCTTCAGCCGTTACCGCAAAGCCATTGGGAATTTGAATACCTTGTGGGGATAGTTCCTGATACATTTCACCTAAAGAGGCATTCTTTCCACCGACTAAAGGCACGTCGTCTATCGTTAATTCATTAAACCAACGGATATAATTGTTTTGATTGGACATGGTGTTACTCCTTTGAACCTACTTTCTCAGTAGCGGGGATTTAATCCCGAATCATAAACAGTTCTATAGCCAGTAGCAAGCAATAATCGACAGTGACAGAGGTGCTTGTCGTATAATTTAGGCTTTTCACTGATTCGAAAATAAAGCCGTGTTGATGACTGAAAAACAAAAAAAGATTCTTACGTTATTAGCAAATGGCGAGTTTCACTCTGGAACAGCATTAGCGGAAGCTCTGGGCGTGAGTCGTTCAGCCATTTGTAAGCAATTAAATGGTTTGTCTGTACTGGGGTTACAACATTCAGCCGTTAGCGGTAAAGGTTATCGTTTGGATAAACCCTTGGAGTTATTGGAGCATTCTAAAATTGTTTCGGTATTGAGTGAGCAGAATAAGCCGTTAATTTCCGCTTTAGAAATTCATGACAGCCTTAATTCGACTAACACGTATCTAGTTGAGCATTCTCAACGTAATGCGCCCTCGGGTTATGTTTGTTTTGCCGAACATCAAACCGCTGGTAAAGGACGGCGGGGGCGACAATGGGTCTCGCCTTACGGGAGTAATTTATACTTATCGATACTCTGGCGCTTTCAACAAGGTGGTATGGCTGCGACGGCAGGACTTAGTCTGGCGATTGGGGTTGCGGTGATAAGAGCATTGCAGGCCTCGGGTTTTAATGAGGTCGGCTTAAAGTGGCCGAATGATATTTATTATCAAGGTAAGAAACTAGGCGGTATCTTAATTGAAGTGTCAGGCGAAGCTGATGGCCCTTGTTCTGCTGTGATCGGCTTAGGTTTAAACTTGTTTTTACCTGAAGCTGAGGCTCAAACGATAACTCAAGCCTGGACTGATTTAACTAAGATTAGTGGTGAAAAGGTGTTACGAAGAAATGCGTTAGCCGGAGCTGTATTAAATCAAATGTTAATCATTCTGAACGGTTATGAAACCTTAGGCCTTCAAGGGTGTCTTGAAGAGTGGCGACGTTATGATTGTTTGAAAGGTCAGTCTGCTACCTTATTTATTGGTCAACAGCACATACAAGGTACGGTTGAAGGTGTTGATGATAATGGTCTTTTATTAATTAAAAAACAGGAGGGTACGGTTCAGGCTTACGCCTCGGGTGAAGTCAGCTTTAATGCGATGTCATCATGAAATTATTAATCGATAGTGGTAACACCCGTCTTAAATGGGCGACTTTAGATGAACAGGGCGTAATTACGAGTCAGGTTATGCTGAATGCGCAACTATCACGACAACAGTTGCTTGATGCCTGGGTCAGGCTACCACGCCCAGAGCAGATTGCTATTGCCTGCGTGAGTGCGACACCCTTGTTAGCGTTGATTGATGATGTGGTTGAAGACTTATGGCCGAACCTGTCTATTATTTCTGTTAAATCAGAAGCGCAAGCGTACGGTGTTTATAATGCCTATCAACAACCTGAAAAACTAGGTGTTGATCGGTGGTTAGCATTAATCGCAGCGCATCATTTTTATCCCGGTGCCGCTTGTATCGTTGATTGTGGAACGGCAGTGACTGTAGACCTGATTGACGCAGCCGGTAAGCATCAAGGAGGGTTGATTAGTCCTGGCTTAACATTGATGAAAAAATCCTTAGCGGGAGGGACAGCGCAGCTTTCCTTTAATGAAGTAACCTATGAAAGAGGCCTCGCAAATTGTACTGAAGCGGCTATTTATAATGGCACCCTGTTAGCAGTTGTTGGCTTAATTGAACATATCTTAAGTCAACAAGTCCAACCCGTCAGTTTAATATTAACAGGGGGGGATGCGGAATTTGTTGCGGCGCACTTGAGCACTAACGCACTCATTGACATCGATTTAGTTTTACGGGGCTTGTCTATTGTATTGAGTGCAGATTTATCCAATTAATACCTATCCCTATCCCTATCTTTATAATTCATTTTCTGATCCTAATCCTAAATAGAGAGTACGAAGCATGTCAGTTGGAGAAGTACAGCGTTTTTATCAAAAAATTCGGCGTGATACCGACTTTTTTCAACTTTTTGTTAAAGCTATAGAATCGACTCCCCCCGAGTACCGGGATCAAGCTATCAATAACTTTGTCAAAGCACAGGGTTTTGATTTTTCTATCGAAGAATTTAATGATGTTGTCGGAGTGCTTGAAAATTCAGCGCGTTCTGTTAATAAACTCGAAAGGTTTTTTATTTGGCTATCAGGTGTTAGCCCAAGAATCTTAGCCGGTTGCCCTGAGTCAGAACAAAAAAAACACGCAGCTCTTGGCGGAGTTGTTTTAATTCCTGCTCTGTTAGCGATTGTTACGGCTTCGTTTTTGCTTTACACCTTAAATTTTAGTGTTTATACCATTGCTCCCGTAGCCCTCTTATGGTCTTGCATGGTTTTGTTGATGGACAGAGCTTTATTAGCGACTTACCGGAGAGGTTTTACTTTTTTGGGAAAGCTTGGACAGTTTTCCTTAAGATTCGTGATTGCTTTGCTCATTGCCATCACTGTTGCTCATCCTGTGGTTCTGCTGTTGTTTAGCGAGCGTATTGATGCGGCTTATAATGAAGGCCGTATTAAAACGGAACTTAATAACTTGGCCTTGCAGTGTGATCTAAAAAACCCCCAAAGTGAACTGAGTTTGTTAGATGCAAAAATGACTCTGTTTCGCAACGAATTAAAAAATGGCAATCAACTTTTTGACCCCGCTATCTGTAACAACCCGCAACTTTCAAGTCCGGTAGAAGTCTCTGCCATTGAAAAGTTGAAGCAAGAAATTGAATCCATAAAAATCAAACAAACGCAGGCCGACCAAGATGTGACAGTATTTATTGCAAATGCTGAGAAAGAAAAACAAGGCATTGCAGGCAACGGTTTTACTGGCGTTAGTGGCTGTAAAAAAGGGACGCAATGTAAAAAATGGTTGAGTCAAGCCAGTGACCGGAAAGATGACAGCATCCAGTTAGGTAAAGATATGGTTGCCTTAGAAGGACAAATCAGCGAACTAAATAAGAAGATAGCTGGTGAATTAATCGAAGTTAAGCAGGCATCAAAAGCACAATGTGAGAAAGAGCGTGACGAATTAAAAGCCGTTCGTATGAAACAACGGGACTTGGATCAAAAAAATATAGAGTCGCTGAGTGATCAACAAAATAGTATGAGTCGTCGTTGTGCAGAAAAAGAGGCGTCTATTACGCATTTAAAACCGGATGTGTTGACACAAACTGAAATACTCACACAACTTATGTTTCCTGGCGAGGGTGTTTCCTGGCACAATTTGTTGGTCTTTTTAATTTTTATGTTGCTGTTTTTGGCCATTGACATGTTAGCCGTTGTATTAAAGATGGCTCGAATAGGTGTTTATGAGACGAAAGTTGATATGGAAGAAACCCATAACGCATTACTTGATTTTATTAAGCAGCGCCATCAAGTTGTGTCACAATTTGCCGAACTTGCAAACCAAGAACAAATAATGATTAAGCAATTAAATGTCAATGTGCTTAAACAGGGGTTGGATGAAAATTTTACGAAGCTGATTAAAGCTTTTAATCAGGCAGACAGGCAGAGGTTGAATAACTTTTTTAAAGATTAGCATTGAATCTTTTAAATAATATGTTAAAACCTATACAGTTGATATCCAATATAATGCTATTGTGCACAGGCAACAATATTTTCACCCTGTATTCTAATTATAATAAACGATGGGAACGGCTATGACAGATAAAAGTTTGACTAATGATGAACTGTGGCGAGATAAATTAACATCAGAACAGTTTAGTATCTGTCGATTAAAAGCGACTGAGCCACCGTTTACCGGGAAATATAACGATTGTAAGAAAGTAGGGATTTATCATTGTATCTGTTGTGATAACCCTTTATTTGACTCTGAGACAAAGTACGATTCTGGCTCAGGATGGCCCAGTTTTTGGTCAGATTTATCCGGTGGGAGTGTGACTGAAACCCCTGATACCAGTCATGGTATGCGTAGAGTTGAAGTAACCTGTAAAGTCTGCAATGCTCACCTAGGCCATGTCTTTGAAGATGGCCCTAAACCTACGGGCTTGCGTTATTGTATTAACTCCACCGCTTTGGATTTAAAAGAAAAATGATAGATGCTCACCTAGGTTAAACTGCCGGATGCGGAAAACCCCATGTTCTGTGACGCAGTAGAGATAGCGGACTCAATCCCGTTATCTCTATCCGAACAGGTTAGCACTAAAATAGTAAAATATGCTGTATGTATCGTTTGTATTTTTAAGAGCAATTCGAATTTGATGATGTAGGTACAAACTTTAGTATGGCGGGTGAACTGGTAGCTGGGCCATACATCTGAGTTATGCCTTGATCATTAAGGCTTTGTTGTATTTGTACGTTTGCAAAATTGTTTAGGTCTACAGATAATTCAAACCAATTTCCGTAAACGCCATCCGAATAATTACTTGAAGCCGTAAATAAAGTATTACGGTTCGTTTGACCGGGTATAGTGGTTTTCGAGACGGGGAAAAAAGTACCTTTTTTTCCTGAAGAGTCTGTATTTAAGATCATCGCATTACCGCTAACCGCAAATATATATGAACATGCTTGATTATATTGCTGCTTAAAAGTCCCGCCAATTGCAGTTATAGTAACCGCTGTTAGGTTGCGGATTGTATATTTTTGATTGATATTTGATGAACTACCATTATCAAATGTGAAATCGTACACAAGAGAACTTCCATAGATAGTTGAGTTGGAATTGTAAGCAGGTTTGTCAATAAATTCGTAAGTGAAAGGAGCGGCAATTACGCATGGTGACGTAAGCAGTAACAAGACAAGTATTCTTTTTAGATTGGCATTCATTATTTTCCCCTAATTAAAAGTTGATTTGATACCTAACCCAAAGCGGTTATCTAGGTAAGGTAGAACAAAAGATCAGCATAGCCGCGTTCTGCGGATTTTATGAGTTTAATCATATTGCTCCTAATCAGTTGCCTTTAAATTTTCCTGCAACGTCCGCAACTCGCATACCATACAATCTAGCTGTTTCCAAATCGCCTACATTGACTTCGTCTGGGCTAGCATCAGATGGGGTTTGCATCATCGCTCCCGCAAAAGAACCAACGTAATTCAAATCATCACGCTGAGCAGCTTTGCTATTGGAAGGCATTAGACCGGTTCCAACCCAGACCCCAGAATGTTGCATAGCCAGGGTAAAGAAATAATGCAGCGTAGAATGCTTATCGCCATTCATGGTGGCGGAATTAGTGAATCCACCAAATATTTTATCTTTCCATTGCTGGCTAAACCAAGGCTTAGAAGACGCATCGGCGAACTTCTTAAATTGCCAACTGACTGTTCCCATATAAGTTGGGGAACCGAAGATGATAGCGTCGGCTTCACTCAAGCTAGCCCATTGTGGTTCGGTAATATTACCCTCTGCATCAATGGCTATTAACTCACCCTTAGCGCCTTGTGCAACTGCTTCGGCTTGTTTAACCGTATGGCCATAACCACTATGAAATACTACTGCGACTTTAGTCATGTTGTTCTCCTAGAAAATTTAAAAGCAATGAATATATTTTTCTCCCAGAACAGATGATAACAGAAGGACTCGTTATCCTGTGCTCTGGAGCAGAATAACGTTAAAGTTTCACGTTAAAGCTTCGTTTTTACTAAACCTTATCCCCTTCGAAATTGACTTTGCTGGAGGAGAAGTTAGCGGTTGGATATTGTGCCGTATTCAGAAAGTCCTCACCCTGTATATGTTCGTTGAACAAAGGATAACCGGTATCGACCGAAGTAGTATCAATGGTGACGCTGACAGAGCCTATTTTTGCCTCGCGATCAATGACGATGTTGCCGGAAGTCTTATCGAAGCGACTTAACTGTGTCGAGAAACCAAAGTGGCTGTAGGAAAACCGTGGATAGGTATGAGTATTGTCGATAACATAAGTTTCTGGTGCTGCAAGTGCTGAGGTTGAAATCAGCAATTCCCAATTTGGAAGTCATTATTTATCAAAAAGTTATATTATGAATTTTGGTAGCCATGCCATTTAAAAATAAATAATTAAATTTACAAAGGCTGTAAGCCACATAAACCATTGGCTTACGAAGAAACATCAATTTTATGCTTGTATATTACTAAATTTATACATTTCCATCTTATTGTTTTTATTTGAATTTCAAATTGGGAATTGCTGGTATAGTAATCTGTTAATTCACTTTTTAAATGCCTTATTGGCACCCGATCTGATCGAGCCTTTGGTATGGGTAGAGATTTTAAATCCCTACAATGATAAAAGGAAAAAATAATATTGGTAATCAAATCCAATTGATTTTGTCTCTGCTGCAGTTTTTTCAATATGTGTTTTATTATTACCCATATCTCACTCTTTAATGACTAGTTAAAGTCTAAAAATAACAATAAGATAAAAATTTCCGCTAACTACTCTAAACAATGTTTTTAAAGTGAACTGATTCATTTGGGCGGTCTTAGCAAGCAAAATTACTTACTGCCTCCATCACCTTTAAATAATGCGCTTCATTATCATCGATGGATACCCAGATACTGCCATCTTCGGTCAGTAACTTCAACTAAATCTAATCCCTAAAGAACTGCTTTAATACTCTTATCATATAACTATGATCTAACACGCCTGCACTTTCCCTGATACTGTGCATCGCCCACAGTGGGTTGCCAACATCAATGGAGCGAATGCCTAATCTCGCTGAGGTAATGGGTCCAATCGTACTACCACATCCCAAGTCGCTACGATGTGAATATTTCTGATAAGGCACTTCCGCCTGTTCACACCAGTCAATAAACAGGGCTTGCGACAAGCTTTCAGTGCTGTAACGATTATTCACATTGACTTTAATAACCGGCCCTTTATTCACAATTACTTTATGATCTGGATCATACGCTAAAGGAAAACTCGGTTGGTAAGCATGAGCCATGTCCGCACTAATCATATAACTTTTAGCTAACGCTCTTGCATAATCATCTTTATCTTGAACGGTTGCCAAAGCAATCCTTTGTAATACATCCGTCAGAAAACTACCATCCGCACCTTTATTACTCTCGCTACCAATTTCTTCATGATCAAAAAAAGCACAAACCAATGTACCTTCGTTATCCAGGATGGCCTCATCTAACAAGGCTTGCAAGGCCGCATGACAAGAAGCCAAATTATCTAACTGACTATCAGCATAAAATTCTTGCTCTGCACCCCAGAAAGCGCCCTTCTGAGTATCATAAACCGCTAGATCCCAAGATAGAATGCGCTCGATTTCACAGTCAGTCTGTTCTTGCAGTAATTGTGAAAAATAAGCCTGTGGCAAACAATCCTGTGCTAGCGCTGATAAAATCAGCGGCAACTCATTCTGTTTATGCAGCTTTAATCCGTCATCATTAACGCCACGATTCATATGAATCGCCAGATTAGGTAAACGAAGCAAAGTCTGATCGAATTTTAACAAGGTACTGGCAATTGCATTGCTGTCGTCTTTATAAGTAATACGACCCGCCAAACTTAAATCACGATCTGCAAATGTCGCAAGTATAGGTCCTCCATACACTTCAACACCTAGCCTTAACAAGCCCTCAACACCACTGGCAGCGTTGGGTTTGATTCTTAAACCCGGTGAATCAGTATGCGCACCCACCAGTTTAAAGCCGGTTTCTACTAAGGGCTTTTGACCCTGTACGAAAATAATAATAGAAGAATCATCACGAACCACATAGTAATGTCCTCCCGGAAGTAAATCCCAAGCACTCGTTTCATCCAGTTTAATAAACTGAAAAGCTTCTAAGTGTGCTTCAACCTGCTTAACCGCATGCCATGGACTAGGACTGGCATCAATAAAATCCAGTAATTCTTGTACCTGTTGATGAGCATCTATCATTTTTCTTTTAAATCCAAAGCGGTGGAGTTAATACAATAAGGCAATCTTGTGGGTTTAGGCTCGTCTTCAAACATGGCCTAAATGGGCATTGCAAACTTTACAGATTACTTCAACTCTACGCATACCATGACGGGTATCGGAGGTTTTAATGTATTATATTTGAAATCATACCGCAATACTTCTACATCATTACAAAATGCGTGATGAACAAGGCAACACCTTGATGCAACACGGCGGGATATGGTTGCTGGAATTAAAAAAGTTTAAGGCCAACCGCATTGAAACAGAAGATCAGCGTTGGTTAAAATTCTTTAGAGAGGGCGAACAACTCAATGATGAAGCCCTACCAGACTGGATGATTACCCAGGAGATGAAACAAGCCATGAATACCTTAAGTATCTTTTCAGAAAAAGAACAACATTATTATCAATATCAAGGCAGGCAAGAATATTTGCGTGAATAGCGTACCATTCAGTATGAATTAGAGCAGGCGAACCAGCGTGAAGAAGCAGCTAAAAAGGGAGAAGAAGCTGCGAAAAGGCGAGAAGAATTAGCCCTGCAAGAAAAGCAAGCGGCGGAAAAACGCGAAGAAGCGGCTCAACAACGCGAAGAACTTGCAATCGCTGAAATTGAGCGCTTAAAAGCCCTGTTAGCTCAAAAAGGTCAATAAGGTCAAAAAAGCAATCCAATCATCGAGTAAATCGATTTCTCTCAATGAGGTCTGCTCTTCTATCGGTCGACACTTTTGTTGGTACGCTTCATCGCACGCGGCTCCTCATTAGAACCCTTTCGCAAAAGTTAGAATAGATTGACCATGATTCGCGGTGTCGGCAACGGATTAATGCCAGCAATTCTAAGCGTGATTAAGCCACTACCAAAAATAGCTGAGAACCTTAGACGGATGTCCACATCTTTGTTTTAAAAGAACGCAAGGATTGGTAAAAAGACTTGTAGAAGCTTAAGGTCAGTAGTTTCTTTTTCAATAAACGTGGGTTTCGTGCGAATCCTTTTAATCTAAAAATCAGGTAGAACAGATACAACAAATAGTAGGCCAAGGCTGATTTTATCCACATTAGATGTAGCTTGGCTCGTAACTGAATCCAGTATCCAATAGAGATTTCAGGTGGCGGCTGAAAGCCCAGATAAGCGTTAGCCAAAGCTACATAATAACTAAGTCCATTACGGTAGTAGCGACGACTGTTAAAACGTTGTTGAATGGTTGTCCAGTCTATCTGAGCATAGAAACTTTAACGGCACGGTATACTTTATTTTTCAACCGGCAGAAGAAGGGCGTGCGGGAGCCAAACAAATGATCCTGGATGGCTTGTTTGAGCAGTTTCCTGCTGACTGTGTCTTTGGATTACATAACTTTCCTGATATCCCA
>Ga0073936_10001112_pt1 | contig 41924 bp, 35 predicted proteins | sample AliMusrvi5mmetaG_FD_87041 | JGI IMG/M metagenome (GOLD analysis project Ga0073936, IMG submission 87041) | Freshwater lake bacterial and archeal communities from Alinen Mustajarvi, Finland, to study Microbial Dark Matter (Phase II) - Alinen... | ecosystem: Environmental > Aquatic > Freshwater >...
CCTATCAGGAGATCATGCGCATGCAAATGTAGTGGCGCTCTAAACTCGAATGGACCAACTCAAGCGGCTATACGACAATCTGACCATGCGCCAGCGGATCTTTCTGCTGGTGGCGGCTTTGGCCGTTGTGGGCGGACTGTTCGCGTTCTCCAACTGGAACAAAGAGCGTGATTTCAAGTCGCTGTATACCAACCTTTCGAGCGAAGACGCGGCCAGCGTGGTGACCAAGCTTAAAGAGGCCAACACGGATTACCGGTTGACCGAAAACGGCTCCACGGTGAAAGTGCCCACCAGCAAAGTGGACGAACTGCGGCTGATGATGGCCGCGGCCGGGCTCCCAAAGACAGGGCGGCTCGGCTTCGAATTGTTCGATAAAACCAACTTCGGCGCCACGGAATTCACTGAGCAGGTCAACTATCACCGGGCCATTGAAGGCGAGCTCGAACGCTCCGTGATGTCGTTGAGTGAAGTAGAGCATGCGCGGATTCACATCACCGTATCGAAGCAGAGTGTGTTTTTGGAAAACCGCGAACCGGCCAAGGCGAGCGTGATGTTGAAGCTGAAGGTCGGGGCGAAGCTGTCGCCGCAGAACGTGCTGGCTGTCACCCACCTGGTGGCGAGTGCGGTGGAAGGCCTGCTGCCGGAATCGGTTTCGGTTGTCGACATGAACGGCAATCTGCTGAACAAGCCGCGCAAGCCGTCGCAGGATGGCTCCGAGGTCTCCGATTCGGTCATCGAGTACAGGCAGAAGCTGGAGCGCGATGTTCTGGCGAAGATCAACGCCACGCTGGAGCCACTGCTGGGACCGGAGAAGTACAAGGCCGGCGTCTCGATCGATTGCGACATCACCAGCGGCGAGCAGAGCGAAGAGGTGTTCGATCCGGACAAGTCGGTGATGGTCAGTTCGCAGAAGACCGAGGATGCCTCTGGCACGGCACTGGCCGGCGGTGCGCCGGGCACGGCGTCGAACCTGCCAAGGCCTCCGCAGAAGTCGGGAGCGGGCAACTCCACTTCCCGCAAGACCGACAATGTGATGTTCCAAACCAGCCGCGTGGTGAAGCGGACCAAACTGCCGCAGGGCGCGGTGAAGCGGTTGTCAATCTCTCTGCTGCTCGATCACAACGTTCGCTTTGACGGGGCAAAACGGCTGGTGGAACCGCCGTCGCCGGAGAGGCTGAAATCGATCCGCGAGCTGGTGGCCGGAGTGACCGGCCTGGACGAAGAGCGAGGCGATCAACTGATTGTCGAAGCGCTGCCGTTTGAGACGACCCTCCAATGGCAGGCATCGCCTGCGTCGCAGACGTCACCTCAGGCAGCCAAGCCGAAGATCAAACTGCCGTGGGCGCCGGTGTGGATCGCGCCGCAACTGGAAACGTTCGTCAATGATGTTTTGGAAAGCAAGTACCTGATTCCAGCCGGAGCCGTGCTGGCGCTGCTGGTGCTGGCGCTCCCGGTCCTGCTGGTGCGTGCACTGTACCGCAAACTGCGCAAGAAGAAGGCCGCCAAGAAGGGTGCCGCCGTTGCCGGCACACCGGCGGTCGAAGGCGGAGAGGCACAGGCCCTCCAGCTGAATGAAGCGGGCCTGCCTATCGATGGAACCGAACTGGCGAAACAGCTGGAAGGCAAACTGGCGGAGAAGGCGGCGATGAGAGAGATCGAAGAACAGAAGGCGATTGCGATGCTGAAGCTGCCTGACGTACCGACCAAGCGCGGCGAAGTGCTGGCCAAGCACATCTCCGAGGAAGCGAAGAAGAACCCCGAGCCGATGGCGCAGTTGATCCGTACCTGGCTCAACGAGAACGAACTATGAGCACAGATTTAAAGGCCGAAGAGCAACAATTCTCAGGGCTGCGCAAATCGGCCATTCTGCTGGTGATTCTGGGTGAGCAGGTGAGCGCTGAGATCGTCAAGCACCTGGACGAAGAAGAGGTCCACATCATCGGGCGGGAGATCGCACGCATCGGCTCGGTGACCGCGGAGCAGGCGGAGAAGCTGCTCGAAGAGTTCTACCAGATGTCGATGGCCCATGAGTATGTCCTCAAGGGAGGCATCGACTACGCACGTAAACTGCTGGTCAATGCGTTCGGGCCTGAGCATGCGAGGTCGCTACTGGACCGGCTGATGAAGACGCTCGGCAACGACCTGGCCAATTTCGACGCATTGCAGAAGGCCGATCCGCAGCAACTGGCCAAGTTCATTCACAGCGAACATCCGCAGACGATCGCGCTGATCCTTTCGCACCTGAACCCCTCGCAGGCGGCGGGACTGCTGGTTTCCCTGCCTCCGGAGATCCGCGGCGACGTTGCACTTCGAATGGCGAACCTCGATCAGATTTCGCCGGACATCATCACGCGCATCGCGACGATCGTGGGACAAAAACTGAAAGCGCTGGGGGAACTGAGCCGCGAAAGCTATGGCGGCATCCGCGCGGTGGCGGAGATGTTCAACCGGCTCGATTCGGTATCGAGCAAAGAGATTCTGGAGAACATCGAAGGTGCGGACACGGCCCTGGTGGAGACGATCCGGCAGCTGATGTTCGTGTTCGAGGACCTGTTGACAATCGGGCAGGAGTCGATCAAAGAGATCCTGAGCCGCGTGGACCGCAAGCTGTTGACGGTGGCGCTGAAGGGTACCAGCGAATCGCTGCGCAACCACTTCATGCAATCGATGTCGGCTCGCGGCGCGGAGATGCTGAAAGAGGACATGGAAGCGCTGGGGCCGATCAAGATCAAAGAAGTGGAATCGGCGCAGCAACAGATCATCGCGATTGTGCGGCAACTGGAGAACGAAGGGGTCATCAGCATGAAGGGCGGCGCGGGCGGCGATCAGTATGTCGTCTAAGATTCTGCGCGGCGCAATCAACAACCTCGAACCGCTGCGGTGGCATGCCGTGGAGCGGGAGCATGGCCAGTTTCTCGAAGCCAATGAGTCACCACAGCAGCGAGGGGAAGGTAGCTCCATTGAAAGGGCGCAGTTGCTGGAGTTGCGCCTGGCGGAGATGGAGACGGAGATGGCGCGGCGAGTGGAGGCGGCACGGGCGGCCGGCTACCGCGAGGGCGAGGCCACCGGGTCAGCCAAAGCAAATTCGCAGATCGCACCCGTGCTCGAACGGATGAGCCGCACGATCCAGGAGCTTTCCGGCTACAGGGCGAGGTTCCGCAAAGAAGCCGAGCAGGAGCTGGTGAAGCTGTCGCTGGCGATTGCGAAGAAGATCCTGCATCGGGAGATGGCGATCGACCCGAACGCCATCCTGGCACTGGTGCGGGTGGTGCTCGAATCTGTGGATGCGCGGGAGATACACAGTGTGCGGCTGCATCCGGCGGACGCGGCGGTGGTGGAGAACTATCTGGCTGCGATCGGTGCGCCGCAGCGGGTGACGGTCACGGCGGACAACACCCTGGAGCGCGGCGGGGCGATCTTCGCCACGGCACGCGGAAACCTGGACGCATCCATTCAGACTCAATTGTCCGAAATAGAACGCGGCTTCGCCGACCTGGGGAGATAGGGGCATGCAGATGGAACAGAGCTGGAACCCGGCGCCTTACAACAACGCGCTGGAACGCATGGAAACGTGGCGCCGTTGCGGACGAGTGACGGACATGGTCGGGCTGCTGATTGAAGCCGATGGGCCCGCTACGGGCATCGGCGATTTCTGCGAGATTGAAACGCGCAGTGGACGGGCGGTGCGGGCGCAGGTGATCGGCTTCCGCGACGGGCGCGTACTGGCGATGCCACTGGAAGAGACCGATGGTCTGCAGTTGGGCGACACGATGGTGGCTCGCAGCGAAGCGGCGCGCGTGCAGGTAGGCGAACAGTTGCTGGGGCGCGTGATCGATGGCTTCGGAAGGCCGATCGATGGCGGTCCGCCGATTGTGGGAACGGCGGCCTACGAGCTTTACAAAGCACCTCCGGGGCCGATGGAGCGCAAGCACATCACCGATCCGCTGGTGACCGGCATCCGTGCGATCGACAGCCTATTGCCGTGCGGCAAGGGGCAGCGCATCGGAATCTTCGGAGGGAGCGGCGTGGGCAAGAGCACGCTGTTGGGGTCGATGTCGCGGCACAACTTCGCGGATGTGAGCGTGATCGCACTGATCGGCGAGCGCAACCGCGAGGTACTGGCTTTCCTCGAACACGAGTTGGGCGAGGAGGGATTGAAGCGGAGCGTGGTTGTGGTGGCCACCTCCGACCGTCCCGCGCCGCTGCGATTACGGGCGAGTTTTGTGGCGCTGGCGATCTCCGAGTTCTTCCGCGACCAGGGCGCAGACGTTCTGCTGGTGATGGACTCGGTGACGCGACTGGCAATGGCACAGCGCGAAATCGGACTGGCGGCTGGAGAGCCTCCGAGCCAGAAGGGCTACACACCATCGGTATTCAACCTGCTGCCGAAGATCTTCGAGCGGGCGGGCCGGTTTCAGCAGGGCTCGATCACCGGCTTCTTCACGGTGCTGGTGGAGGGCGACGACTTCAACGAACCGGTGTGCGATGCGGTGCGCGCGATCCTGGACGGGCACATTATTCTTTCGCGCGACCTGGGGTCGGCGGGGCATTACCCGGCGATCGACGTGCTGAATTCGGTGAGCCGGCTGGCATCGAAGATCTCTACGCCGGAGCAGAAGGTGGCTGCGCAAAAGGTCCGCGAAGCGATGGCGGCCTTTCACCGGGCTGAGGACCTGATCAATCTCGGGGCCTATGCTTCGGGCTCGAATCCGAAGCTCGATGCGGCGATCCGGGCGAGACCGGAGCTCGATGCATTCTTGAGGCAGGATTCCGAGATGAAGTCGACACGGGAAGAGACGCTGAAGCAGTTCCTGGCAGTGTCGAGCATGATCCAATGAAGCGGTTTCGTTTCCCGTTGGAGTCGGTGCAGAATCTGCGGCGGCGGCAACTGGAGGCGGAGGAGGCGAAGCTTGGTCCGCTGTACCAGGAACTGGAGTCGATTGAAGCGGCGGATAAGCAGGTGAAGCAGGAGTTGGCGTTGGAGCAGTCGCGCCTTGCCTCTCCGGAGATGGTGCTGCGGCCGTTCGACCTAACCGTACTGGATCAATTTCGCGAGTTCGCGCAGCGGCGGGCGGTGAGCCTGCATTGGCAGAAGCTGAACTGCCAGCAACGAATCGAAACGCAGATGAAAGCGATTCGCGATGCGAAGCAGAAGTACGAATTATTGGAAAAGCTGCGGGAGCGGGAGTTGGCCGAGTGGAATGCGGACTTGAATAAGGAGCTGGATGCGCTGGCCGAGGAGGTGTTTATCGCGAAGTGGAAGCCGGTGCGCCGCCGATCAGCCGGATGACTGCGTCGATACGAGCGTTCACAGCGCGCAGAGTGCGACCGAGCACGACCGCCTGTTTCGCGGCGAGATCGAAGTTGCCTGCCTCCATAGCTTCGCGAATACCGGGCAGGGTTTTGGCGCCGTAGCCGGTATACATTCCGGGGGCGGAGATCTGGTTCTTGTACCAGGGGCGGCCGGGCAGGCCCTCGGCTGAGATCAGGGCACGCTCCACCTGGTAGATGGCCTGGTTGGTTTCAGCGACGCCGCCGTTTTCGGTGCGGGAGACCAGGCGTTGCAGTGCCTCTTCGTAACGGCCTGCGCGCAGATCCATGCGGCGGATTTCATTTTTGGCGAAACCGAGATTCAGCTTCGCGGCGCCAGGTCCGGCCGCTTTTTCGAGTTCGGCGAGGTAGGCACGCAGGGTACGGACCATGCGGCCATACTCAAAGGGGACCACCCGCGCGCTTGCCATGCGCATCAGGAGCGAGGCGTTCAATTTTGCCAGCGCCTGGCAATACACGAATTCCTTATCCGCAAATCTGGTATACCAGTTTAAAGTGTCGTACTGCGAGTGATAGATGCCGCCGGCCGGTCCGTTGAAGCCTAGATTTACTCCGGCGATGCCAGCGTGGTGCGTGAAGGCGACGTAGTCGCTACCTGCGCCCAGCGGCCCCATGCGGAACGGCGCGGGGGTTGTGGTCTCGGAGGGGATCGTTTCGAGCAGGGTCTTGCCAGTGAGGGGATCTCTTAGGTCGCGGGTGATCTCTTCGAGAAACAGCTCGAGCGATGAGGAGCCGCTGGCGCTGAATGCGCCCTTGCCGCTGGAGTCGGAGTTGAAGTAGGCCACTACCTTAGACTGCAGCGAGGCGAGATGCTTTTCGACGTATTCGGTGGAGCCGATGAGGCCGAACTCTTCCGCGTCCCAAAGCGCAAAGACGATCGTCCGGCGTGGCTTCCAGCCCTTCTTTGCCAGTTCGCCCAGCGTGCGGGCGGTTTCGAGCAGCGCGGCTGAGCCGCTCACCGGGTCGCTGGCGCCATTGACCCAGGCGTCGTGGTGGTTGCCGAAGACGACCCACTGGCCGGCGTCGGTTTCGCCGGGCATCTTCGCAATCACGTTGTAGACTGGCCGGGTTGCGTTATCGAACTTCAGTTTGACGTGCACTACGGCGGAGCCCGGTCCGATGTGATAGGTGATGGGCAGCGCGCCGCGCCATCCAGCAGGGGCGACCGCGCCACCGAGTTGCTCCAGTAGAGGCCTGGCGTCCTCATAGGAGATGGGTTGGACCGGAATCTTCATGAGGCTGGCGGCCTCGGCGGGCGCGAGGCGTCTAGCGCCTTTCTCGGAGGCCCAGCCGGGTGAAAGCGGGTCGCCGGGATACAGTGCCATATCGATGACGCTGCCGCGCTGAACGCCTTGCGGAGGGCGGAACGGACCTTTGGGATATACGTCGCCCACGAAGTAGCCATCGTCCTTGGGATCAGAGTAGATCAGGCAGGCCCGCGCACCGTGTTCATAGGCGACCTTGGGCTTTACACCGCGCCAGCTGCCGCCGTAACGGGCGATGACGATCTTGCCCTTCACGTCGACGCCGATGTGTTTCAGGAATTCGTAGTCTTCGGGGATGCCGAAGTTGACGTAGACCAGCGGTGCGGTGACGTCACCCGCGGCGGAGTAGGCGTTGTAGGGAGGGAGGGCTGCGCGTGAGCCGCTATCGGGGTCTTCCTTGATGGCCGGCTCTTCGAGGCGGGCTCGGAACTTCACGGGCGCGGTCAGTTCCACCAGACGCTGGGATGGATAGGGCAGCATGGCCTCGAAGGTTTCGATCTTGGCCTGGTAGCCCCACGACTGCAGGAGCTTCAGTGCGTAGTTGGCGACGTTGCGGGAACCGGGGGAGCCGGCGTGGTGCGGTTCGGCGGACATGCGCTTCATGAACTCGGCCGCGGTGGAGGGGGAGGTGAGGCGATGGGCTTTTTCTTCCCATTCGTGCTGGGCGTGCCATTGCGACGGGGGGAAGCCGCGGAGGGCTGTTTCCTGGGCGTTGAGAAGGGATGCGGCGGTTAGGGTGAATAGAGGGAGCAGGCGGGAAAAACCCCACTGGTTAGAAACTGGGCAGGCGAAACCGCCTGCCCCACCACGAACACGAACCAGCTGTTCTTGCAATGGTGGAGCAGGCAGTTTCACTATGCCCCGCCCTGCTTGAGGAACTTGAGGAACTCATCGAGATTCTTGGTGAGGCCTGCGGAGGTGGAGAGTACGGTTTCGCTGGGGTCGACGACGGCGTAGAACGGGATGGCGACGGTACCGAATTTCTTTTCCTGTAGCTGCTGGTTTTCGAGCGAAGCGGCATCGGTGCCATCGGTGTAGAGTTCCACCAGGACGAAGTTCTTCAGTTCCGCCGTTACTTCGGGTTTGGGGAACATGTTGGCCTTCATCCATTTGCAGTTGGTGCAGGTGTAGCCGGTGAAATCGAGGAAGACGCGCTTGTTTTCGGCCTTGGCCTGGGCGAGCGCTTCTTTGTACTGGTTCTTGAGGAATTTGAGACCGCTTGCTTCACCGCCGCCTCCGATGGTCGCGACCGGCGCGGGGATGTAGGCTTCAATTTCGCCGAGGCGGAGGCCGAACATGCCGGGCAGGAGGCTGAAAGCGAGGATAAGGAAGAGCGCGGCGGTGAGCAGTCGGCCGATGCCAACTGTCTCATCGCGCTTCACACCTTCGAGGCGCAGGAAGCCGAGCAGATAGAGCCCGGGGAGCGAGAAGAGCACAAACCAGGCAGCGAGGAAGCGTTCGCGGGTGAGAATGCCGGTCTGAAAGACCTGGTCGACGTTGCTCGCGTACTTCAGCATGAGCGCGAGGACGACGAAGCCCATCACCACTTTCACGCGGGCGAGCCAGCCGCCGCTGCGGGGCAGCTTCTGGAGATAGGCCGGGAAGAGAGCGAGCAGGAAGAACGGCGAGGCCAGCCCGGCGCTGAAGGTGATCATGCCGAGTACCGGCTGGAGTTTATCGCCCTGGACGGAGGCGGCGAGCAGCGTTCCCATGAAGGGTCCGACGCAGGCGAACGAGGTCAGCGCGAAGGTCAGGCCCATGAGCAGACTGCCGAGGTAGCCGCCTTGTTCCGAGGCCTGATTGAGTTTGGTGAGCAGGCCGGATGGAATGGTGAGCTCGAAGGCGCCGAGGAGGCTGAGGCCGAAGGCAAAGAAGATGGCGGCGATGAAAGCGTTGACCCAGGGATTCGCGCCGAGTTGGACGACGCCGAAGGGGCCGACGGCGGCGGTGATGCCGAGTCCGATGGAGCTGAAGAGCACGACGATGCCGAGGCAGAAGACGGCGGCCTGGCGCAGGGCCTGCGCGCCGCTGTTGAGGAACTGCGACATGACGAGCGGGATCATCGGGAAGACGCACGGGGTGAAGATGGCGGCTATGCCGAGTCCGAAGGCTAATAGCAGGAAGCTGCCCAGGCTTTGGTCGGCGGGTTTTGCTGGAGTAGGCGGGGGCGTGGCCTTGATGGGCGCGTCGGCGGAGGTGTAGCCAGGTGGAATCGAGATAGCAGGCGGGGGTGCGGCAGCATCCACGACTACCGTGGTGGTGGCTGTTTTTTTGCGAGGCGGAAGGCACTCTTTCTCAGTGCAGGCCTGATAGCGTAGGTTAGCGGTGTATTCGACTTTCCCCTTGGCATCGTCTGGAACAGTGGCCTCAATCAAGAAGACCGTGAGTCCGTCGAAGGTTTCAGTGTCTACCTGGAAGTTAGGGTCAAGCTTTCGGGTGGGTGCCGGCTGGTAGACTTTGCCGCCTTCGAGTTTGATGGTGGTGGGGTTGGGGCCGCCTTTTGGCGTGGTCAGAGAGTAGAGGTGCCAGCCGGGTTCGGGTTCGGCGGTGAGGCGGAGGAGAAGCTTGGTGCCGGCTGGGGCTTTAGTTGCGTCCGCGACCATGGTCCACTGGATGGGATCCAGTTTTTGGGCGTTGGCGAGTAGGGGGAGGAGAAGACATGTCGACAGGAATGTCGACACGGCACGCAGGAATGCGTGCGCTACGCGGGTGCGGTCGCGTCGTTGAGTGGACAGCCCGCGCTGTCCACGCGCTTCGCTTGGGACAGTGTGGGCTGTCCCCGGAGCAGTAGTGTTCATTAGCTAGTCCCCTATGATCGCGGTTCGGCTTCGGACAGTACTTGCGTGCGGGCCAGTTCCTCGGCGATGATGCGGTTGACGTGGCCTTCGGCGAACTCGGCGGCGACACGGATCGCGTTGCGGATGGCGTTGGCGTTCGAACGGCCGTGGCCGATGATGGAGACGCCTTTCACTCCCAACAGAGGAGCTCCGCCGTACTCGGAATAGTCGGTCCGCTTCTTGAAGTCCAGGAAGGCGCTACGGGAGAAAACTGCTCCGATTTTTCCGGTGATGGTAGCTCGCAACGAGTCCTGCAACATATGACGTATCGCCTCGGACAATCCTTCACTTACTTTCAGCACCACGTTGCCGACAAAGCCGTCGCAGACGACGACGTCAACGCTGCCATCGAAGAGATTCCGGCCTTCGATGTTGCCGACAAAATCGACCGGCAGCAGTTTGAACAGAGGCGTGGCCGCTTTGGTGAGATCGTTGCCCTTGTGCTCTTCCTCTCCTATCGATAGGATGCCGACACGGGGCCTGGCGGTTTTAAAAATAACGCGGGAGTAGATTTCGCCCATGACAGCGAACTGGGCCAGCATTTCGGCCGAGCAGTCGACATTGGCGCCTGCGTCGATGAGGAGAGTGGGGGTGCCTTTGACGGTGGGGAACGGGGTTGCGAGCGCGGGACGGTCGACGCCGGGGACGACGCCCATGATCATTTTCGAAGTGGCCATGGCGGCGCCGGTATTGCCGGCGGAGACGAGCCCCTGCGCCACGCCTTCCTTCACCAGGCGGGCGCCAACGCGGATGGAGCTGTCGCGTTTGGTGCGCATGGCTTTGGCAGCGTTGTCATGCATGGTGATGACTTCGCTGGCGTGTTGAATTTTGATGGGATACTGAGTCCAGTCGCCGTGGGAATCCAGTTCGCGGCGGACGACCTCTTCCTGCCCAACCAGAATTACCTGGACATCTAAAGACTTTACGGCCTTTAGCGTTCCTTCGACTTCGGACTTGGGGGCGTGGTCGCCCCCCATTGCGTCGACCGCGATGGTCACCATAGATTCTACTGTGACTTACTGGTTTTCAGATGAGCCCCACCGCTTAAGCGTTGGACTCAGTCTCGATGACTTCGCGGCCTTTGTACATGCCGCAATACGGGCAGGCGCGGTGAGGCATGATCTTCTCATGGCAGTTCGCGCAATCGGCCAGGGAGGCCGCTTTCAGGTGATCGTGAGCGCGACGGGTGGAAGACCGCTCTTGTGAATGGCGTCGTTTTGGATTAGGCATTCTAGTTCCTTATAAGTTTTTCAGGGCCGACCAGCGTTCGTCCACCGCGTCCACGCGGCATGCGCATTTGGTCAGGTTCCTGTTTTGTCCGCAGTGCGGACAGATTCCCGAACAATCTTCCCGGCACAGCTTTTGCATCGGGATGGAGAGCAACACCTGCTCCCGCAAAACATCGTTCAACTCGAGACCGTTACCCTGATAGTAGGCGATCCCGGTATCAACACTCTTGATCTCGGCCTCCGGCTTGCCACCGGCTTCGTCCACCGGCAAGTAGCTCAGATCGAAATCGAAACTGACAGGCAGGCCCATCGGTTCCAGGCAGCGATCACACGCACCTTCCATCTGTACGTCCAGATGACCTGTCACCAGGATTTCTTCGGAGGAACTGATCAGTTCGACTTCCCCCGCTGCGGATAACGGCCCGGCCTGCTTCACGTCCTCAAGTTCGAAACTGAGTTGGCCCGGGGCGAGCGTTTCCTCAAAACGTACTTTTTTGAGTTCTAATTCCCGTACGCTAAGGAACACACACACCTCCCCCACTTCGCGGAGCGAAGCAAAAACCCTATTGTAACGCAGATGGGGGTGTGAGGGCAAAAGTTGGTTTGTTTTTTGAGGGGAGACACGGAGGAGGAGATTTCCAGTAAACTGAAACCATGTCGTTCCTGATTAACGAGGCGTACCTTCCGGCGACCTTGACGGTTGAGCCGATGAGCGACGAAGAATTCCTTGCGTTCTGCGAGGAGCATGCCGATTTAAACTTTGAAATGACAGCCGAGGGTGAACTGATTGTCATGGCCCCGACTTATTCCTTGACCGCCGTTCGCAATTCATCCATTTCCCTTGAATTGGGGATTTGGGCGCGCAAGGACGGGCGCGGGTTTGCCTGCGATTCGTCAGGCGGATATGTTCTGCCCAACGGGGCACGGCGGTCGCCCGACGCGTCGTGGACGTTGAAGAGCAGAGTTGCGCAGTTGGATACGAAGAGCAAAAAGCGGTTCTGGCCGCTATGCCCGGACTTTGTGATCGAGTTGAGATCGGAGACAGACCGCGCACGCACGCTCAAAGCCAAGATGCGGGAGTATGTGGAGAACGGTGCCCAGTTGGGGTGGTTGATCGACCCGGAAAAACGGTCGGTGGAAATCTATCGCCCGGGCTTAGAGCCGGAAACACGGTTGGGGGTGGACAGGATCGACGGGGAAGGGCCGGTTGCGGCATTCGTGCTTGAATTGGCCACAGTTTGGAATCCTTTGGGATAGCACCATCTGCGTTCATCTGAGGCCAGTTTAAGTTTTGGCGTCGGTGCGGTGAAACGAAAACCTTATTTAGCCACAGATGAACGCAGATAAGACATATGCAACTTCACCTTGCACATGGAACAGCCCTTCTGCTCATACGCGATGCAGAACCCGGTGGTTTTCAAGACCTATGGGGAGTTGGTGGGCGTCCATGGCTCGAAGACTCCGTCGGCCATTACACCGTATTTGTTGACCTTGTAGCTTTTGAGGTGCCGCCCATCAATAGCGGGTGGGGCTGGAGTCGTGGCAGAGTTCCTCGCTGTAGTAGTCAATCGCATGTTTGCGCGCTAGCTTTTCATAGCCAGGAACGCTCCTGTATCGTCGAGATGGAAGAGCAGGCTAAGCAGCAGTCCAAGAACCATGAGCAGCTTCACGTCCTATTGACATGGATGATTGAGCAAAAGCCGAGTTGTAGAGCGCGCCTAATCGATAGGCAGGAAGCGGCGGATGCCGAAATCGTAGACGCCTGCTCCGATGAGGCCGCCCAGGATCGGGGCTACTATTGGAACCCAGAAGACGCCGGTGCCGTCGGTCAGGCCGTTGTTCTTGAAGCCTGCCACTACGGTGAAGAGGCGCGGGCCGAAGTCGCGGGCGGGGTTGATGGCGTAGCCGTGCAGTGAGCCGAAGGACATGCCGATCGAGACTACAACCAGACCGACCAGCACCGGGCCAAGATAGGGGGCGGGCGGCGTGTTGCGTTCGTCGGTGATGGCCATGATCAGCATCAGCAGCAGGGCTGTTCCGAGGACCTGGTCGATGAAGCCCGCTGACGGGGTGTTGGGGAAGGCCGGGAAGGTGGCGAAGACTCCGGCCGATTTTTCGAGCATCGGGTCAAACTTCTCGAACGCCGGACGGTAGTTCATAAACACAATCGCGGCACCGGCGAAGGCGCCGGCGATCTGGGCGATGCAATAGGGAACCACCTTGCTCCAGGGGAAACCGCGGAAGGCGGCGAGCGTGATGGTGACGGCGGGGTTGAGATGTCCGCCGCTGATCTTGCCGGAGACGAAGACGCCCATCATGACCGCCAGGCCCCAGGCGAAAGTGATGTTGGTGAAACCGCCGTTGACGACCTCACCGGGGGTTCCGTTGCCGAACAGCACAACGGAGGCGACCACTCCCGCTCCTAGTAAAATCAGAACCATTGTGCCGATGAATTCGGCGACCACTTCCGCGACGAGGCGATTGGTATTCATTTGAGTTACTCCGGTAATTCTTCGTGTTGGGGCTCAGGGAGCCAGAAGCTGGAGATAAAGCCAGCGAGATAGACAAACAAAGCGACGGCCGCAGCGGCATACGCGAGCTTCATGGCAGGCGTGGAGCCTGGCGTAATGTTGCTCAGTTTCGTGGTGACGAGCGCGAACATGGTGCCGATCATGCGGCCTCCGACGTTGGCGGCGAAGCTTTCACCGGTGCCGCGGAGATAGGTCGGATAGACGCGCGGAAGGTAGTTGCCCCAGAAGCTGAACTGGGCGACGGTGAGGAAACCAGCGACGGCGATACCGATCTTAAGGAGTTCCAGATTATCTGTGGCGGGCCAGATGAAGACGGCCGGGACGATGATCAACCCCGGGAACTGGAAGATGCGGAGGAGTTTGCGGCGGCTCACGATGACCACGGCGAGGGCGGCGAGGACGAAGCGGCCGACGAGTCCACCCATCTCCTGATAGAACTGTACGCTGCTGACGATTTTTTCCTGCAGCGGCTTAGCCAGGCTCGAGACTTCAGGCAGGCCGGGGACGATGCGGGGCAGGTGCTGGATGGCGCCGAAGGCCGCTCCGTAGCTGCAGGCGAACATGATGGTGGTCACGACGGTGACCTGCAGGTATTGCGGCTGGAAGAGTTCTCCGATGCTGGGACGCTTGAGCGTACCCATTTTCTTCTTTTCGGCCCAGGCCGGCGATTCGGGCAGGAACGGGCGGATGATCATCAGAGGAATCGCGGGCAGCAGGCCGGAGATGAGGGCGTATCGCCAGGGTTCGTGTCCGCCGGCGACTTCAGGCCACGAAGGACCGTAGGTGACGGCGAGGTAGTAGGCGGCGGTGATGAGCACGCCTCCGATCGACGAAAACGCCTGCGTGTAGCCGAGGACGGCTTCGCGCATCTTCGGTTCGGGGAAGAGTTCGGCGAGCCAGGCGACAGCGGCGACGAACTCCACAGAAACACCGATAAATGTTGTGCAGCGCAGGAACAGGAACATCGGCAGCGATGTGGTGGTGCCAGCAAAGAGCGCGGAGACGGCGTACAGCAGGATGCTCCAGACGAGAATGCGGCGGCGGCCGAGGAGATCGGTGAGGTAGCCGCCGATCAGGCCGAAGATGCCTCCGACAACTGCCGGGATGTAAAAGAGGTAGCCGACCCAATCGTTAAACTCAGGCGAACCAGGCTTGAGATGAGCAAGCTCCATGAGCGCCGGCCGAACGATCAGCGGCAGAATCAGGAGCGAATAGATATCGAAAGCGAAGCCAAGCGAGGCTACGGCGCAGATCACCCACTGCACTGGAGTCATTCGTCGAAGTAGAGACATGAGTTAAGCGATTATACAGCAAACGAAGGGGGGTACGTTGGCGGTACCATGAGAATTGAACGAAAGATCGCGGGAACAAATTCACTCTCCCTACCGTTTAAATGGAGAGACTCTCTAAATGCAGACGACTAAGCCCAAGGTGTCCATCTGGTTCGGGTTCTCCACCGCGCTGGGACTTGCCACCGATTCCATTCTGGCCCATAAATTACGCAGCTTTCTTACGCTCCTGGGAGTAATTGTGGGCGTAGGCAGCGTGGTGTTGGTGGGCGCCGCGATAGACGGCCTTGGCCTCTACACCGAACAGAGCACGGCAAAAGCCTTCGGGACCGACAGCTACCTGCTGGCTCAGGTGGCGCAGGTGGGCAACATGTCGCGAAAGCAGTATCAGGAGAAGCTGCGCTACAACCGCAAGATTGGCGTAGATGATTTGCGTTACCTGAGAATCGCCACTGGCGACCAGATTATGTATAGCCCTTACGACCAGCGGACGGGCGAGGTAAAGACCAACAGCCAGACGTTCGATCAGGCGGTGGTGATTGGCGTGTCCGCGTCGATGCCCGATATTCGGGACATTGGCGTGGTGCAGGGGCGGTGCTTTTCGGAGACCGAGGAGCGCGCGGGGCAGGCACTGGCAGTGATCGGCCAGGACATTGTGACCAACCTGTTTCCGGATGGTTCGCCGCTGGGCAAAAAGTTCAAAGTGAAGGGTATGGAGTTTACGGTGCTTGGAATCCAGGAGAAGCTGGGCTCGGCCTTCGGGCAGAGCCTGGACACGAGCGTGTATATTCCCTATTCCGCTTTCACTCATATTTATGGCAGCCAGAAGAACACGTCCGTGTTTGGACGGCCTAAGATCGGCAATGGCATGGACCTTGATACGGCGACCGATGTAAGCCGCGTGGCACTGCGCGTGCGCTTCAAGACCAAGCCGGGAGCACCGGACAACTTCGATATCCTGACGCCGGATTCGATTCGCGGATTTGTAGGGAGCATTTTGAGCGTGATCGCGGCGGTGGTGGTGCCGGTGACGATGATCTCGCTGGTAGTAGGCGGCATCGTGATCATGAACATCATGCTGGTGAGCGTGACCGAGCGCACGCGCGAGATCGGTATCCGCAAGGCGATCGGCGCCAGGAGCAGCGACGTGCTGTTGCAGTTCCTGTTGGAGGCGGTGGTGCTTTCGGGCACAGGTGGCGCAATCGGATTGGCGGTGGGGTATGGCGCCACGCTGGTGATCGCGCAGGTATTTGAGTTCCCGCTGAAGTTGACGTGGCCCTACGTGGTGATCGCATTGGTGGTCTCGACGCTGGTGGGCGTGATCTCCGGATGGTATCCGGCGATGCGCGCGGCAAAACTGGATCCGATCGCGGCGTTGAGGGCCGAGTAAGTCATGCAGATCTCAGCTAAACAGACAATCCTGATGGCGCTGGATGCAGTGTGGGTGCATCGCATCCGCTCGCTGCTGACCATGCTCGGCATTGTGATTGGCATTACGACCGTGGTGACGGTATCTTCACTGCTTTCGGGCGTGCGCAAGAATATCGTGGTCTTTTTCCAGGAGTTCGGACCGGATAACATTTTCATTTCACAGTTTACTGGCGGCCCCGGAGGCAATAGCGTGAAAGAGCGTAAGCGGCGGCCGTTCCGGGTGGAGTATGCGGGCTATATCAAGTCGATGTGCCGGAATGTAGAAGACGTGAGCGTGACGTTGTTTATTCCGTCTTTCCAAAATGGCAGCTTTATTGTTGCCAAGAATGGACCGGCGGAGACGGATAGCATTCAGCTTCAGGGCTCGAGCGCAAATTCTTGGGAGTTACAGCCGCGCGAACTGCGTGCCGGACGGTACTTCACGCCCGACGAAGAGAGCCGCCATGCAAAGGTCGCGGTGCTGGGGCACAACGTTGCGCAGGCGCTGTTTCCGGAAGGCAATGAGATCGGACGCCCGTTCAGCCTGGGTGGGGCGGAGTACACGGTGGTAGGCGTCTATGCGCCGGCCAAGGGCGGCTTCTTCGGCGAGAACGGCAATGACAGGCTAGTGGCGATTCCGCTGGAATCGGCGAGGGCGCGGTATCCGGGGTTTAATCGCTTTTTTATTACGGCGAAGGCGCGGACGGGCTATCGGGCGTTGGCGCTGGATGAAGTAGAGGGGGCGATGCGCAAGATCCGCCACCTGTCGTTTAACGGCGAAAATGATTTCAGTATCACGACGGCCGATCAAATTATCGAGAACTTCGACAAGATCACGGGTATGGTAGTGGTGGTGTCGATCGCGATCTCGTGCCTGGGGCTGCTGGTTGGCGGCATTGGCGTGATGAATATCATGCTGGTGAGTGTGACGGAGCGAACCAAGGAGATCGGGGTGCGCAAGGCGCTCGGGGCGCGGCGCGGCGATATTATTTTGCAGTTCCTGACGGAGGCGATGACGTTGACCGGGGTGGGGGGCGTGCTGGGGATTCTGGTGGCGGTCTTTGCTACGTTCCTGGTGGGCTACCTGGTGCCGACGCTTCCCAGCGAAGTGCAGGCTTGGTCGGTGATTGTGGGGTTTGTGGTTTCGGTTAGTGTGGGGCTGTTCTTTGGCGTGTGGCCGGCGTTCAAGGCGGCTCGGCTGGATCCGGTGGAAGCTTTGCGGTACGAGTAAGTGGGACAGGCGGAACCGCCCATCCCACCATGTACGTCCTGTTTTGCACGGTGGGGCATACTTTTTTGGCAAGGATTTAATGGCTGATCATGCAGCCTCGAGAGGCGCATCCATGCGTGAACGAAGAGTCCGGTGGAGGCAAATCGAGGACAGACAGCCAAATTCCGGCAAACTACGCCGGAAATTGGTATCTGTTGGGATGGGCCGTTGGCCCGCAAATTGTGATGAAAAACTGCGGGGGAAGGCATCCCCCGCGCAGGATTCCATCCTGCCCCACCTCAGATAGTCAATCTGGCAATTCGGGACATGGTTTTTCAACCCTGTCCCCCGATTTGCGGTTTCTCGTGACTGCTTTGCGTTGGACTAAAGCGTGTGGCCCAATAGCAGGATGATCACGATGCCGACTAGCGAGGTGATAACCTTCATCGTGGTCCATGTTCGCAGCGTTTGCGGCACGGTCATGCCGAAGTACTCGTTGGTGATCCAAAAGCCTGCGTCGTTGACGTGTGACAGGAATGTTCCGCCGCAGCATAAGGCCAGAACGAAAGCTTCCGGGGAGTAGCCGGCGATTCCTTTTACTAGCGGCGCGACGATGCCGGCAGCGGTGATGATGGCCACGGTGGCTGAGCCCTGGGCTGCGCGCATGGCGGCGGCAACAATGTAGGCGACCAACAACGGGGAGACGTCCGATGACGCGAGCAGCTTTCCGGCATACGCGCCGGCGCCGGAATCGACGATGATCTGTTTGAAGGCGCCACCGGCACCCATGATCATCAACAAAGATCCGACTGGTGCAAGAGATTCGGTGGCGAGTTTTGTCAGTTGATCTCGATTGAGTCCGCGCGATACGCCGAAGACAATCATTGCCGCGAGGGTTGTGACCAGCAGCGCACTGAACGGATGGCCGAGGAACTTAAAGAGCGCGAATTGCGGCCAGAGGGTTGCGGCGAAGATCAGCAGCACGGGCATCAAGAGGATCAGGATAACCATCGGCACGGGCGGCGGCGCTCCGGTGCTTTTGGCTTCCACGGCACGCTCGGCCATGGCGGGCACGGCGACAAAGATGCGGCGGGCGATCCAGGGGCCGTACATCATCGCACCGGCGATCACCATGGGGACGGAGATCAAGGCGCCGAACAGAATTGTTTTGCCCATATCGGCCCCGAACAGCTGAACAGCTGCTGCGGGCGCGGGGTGCGGCGGAACCATCGAATGCAGCACGGTCAGCGAGCAGGCCATCGGCAGGCCGTAGAATAGCAGCGAGCGCTTCGATTCCTTGGCGAGATTCCAGACCAGCGGGATGAGAATAATAAAGCCGACTTCAAAGAAGATGGGGAGCCCAACCAGATAGGCGGCAACCATCACGGCCCAGGCCGCTTTATCCTTACCGAACTTTTCGAGCAGCCAGTCGGCCAGGGCCTGTCCGCCGCCTGAGAACTCCAGGTAGCGGCCGATCATTGCTCCTAATCCGACGACGACGGCGATGAAGCCGAGTGCCTCACCGAAGCCGCTCTGCATGGACTTGAGGACCTTGGCGGAGTTCATGCCGCAGGCGAGCCCGAGTCCCATGGCGCAGATCATCATTCCCAGGAAGGCGTGGAGCCGGACATATAAGATCAGGAAGAGCAGTACGCCGATTGCGCTGATGGTCAGCAGAAGTAGGGTGGGTCCGTTAGCGGGCATGAGTGGCCATTGTATCTCAATTGAACCTCGAAAGAGCAGTTGAACCTTCTGAATATTGAGCCACCCATTGGGTGAGCTATCGGGCGGGGCGGTGTCGTGCTGGGTAAACCGAGGACAGGAAGCGAATATCCTGCCAAGCCGGAAATTCATGCCAGTCCCGCGGTTTGCAGCGTCTTGAATTGGGCGGACGAAAAAATGCCCGCCCCCCGTGAAGGGGACGGGCTAGGGAAGAAGCACTGTCTGTGTGAAAATCAAAAACCGTTAGCGGCGTCCACCGGAGTGGCTGCTGCTGGAAGCATGGCCGCCACCGCTTGATGACGACGACCGGCCACCGCTGGAGGGCGCAGGAGCCGACGAGCGGCCACCACCGTTAGACGAGCGGCCACCACCGTTATAGGATGGCGCCGACTGCCGGACGGGCGGCGGAGCGCTGTTGCGCTGCGGAGCCGAATAGGTGCCGCCGGCAGGAGCGCTGTTGCGCTGCGGAGCCGAGTAGGTGCTGCGCGGCGCTACCGGGCCAGAGCTGCGCGAAGAGCCGGAGTTGCCGAAGCGATCCCAGCCGCCGGAGTTGCTGGACGACGTGCCGGTCGAAGGCCTGGTGGAGGCTGCCGGGCGCGAAGTCGGATCGCCGAATCTGCGCCAGCCAGCCGCTGCATCGGAAGAGCGCGTGGCGCCGGACTGTCCGCCAACGTTTCCATTACCGCGGCTTGCTGCTGCCGGTGAGGATGAGCCAGTGGCGCGACTGATCGCGCTGCGCTGCTGCTCGAACGGTACGCGATCCGATGTCGTGGGCGTCCGGCGGCTATAGAAGGAGGAGTTGCTCCTTGAAGAAGCAGCCGAGTGCTGTACGTTGCGGTCCGAATAGCGCAGGCTGCCGCGATCGGGCGAGACCGGCAGGCCGCCGCGCATGAGGTTCGCGCTGCGCATTGCCGTGCTATCGACGCCGACGTGATTCACGCTGCCGCGGCCGAAATCGGCGGTCCTGACGTTGGTGACGCCATTATTGACGCGTGCATTGCGGTAAACATTGCCGACATTGACGTTGGCGACGATGCCGCCGGTGTTGTAGAAGCCGCTGCGATAGCCGCCATAGAAACCACGGCCGTACCAGGGATGGAAGACTTCAAACGGAGCCAGAGGAACCCAGCCGATGCCGAAGCCACCGCCGAACCCGACAAAGCCGACCAGCGCGGGACGCCAGAAGTGACGTTCGCGGTATCCGCCCGGCCACCAGCACCAGCCGAATGACGGGGAGTTGAACCAACGGCCATAGTGATAAGGAGCCCAGCCCCACGGATCATAGCTGACCCAGGTCCAACCGTAGTAGTCTTCCCACACCCAGCGGCCGTAACGGTAGGGCGCCCAGCCAGGAGCGACCGTGGGGGTCCAGACATTGCCGTACTCGGGGGTGGTCACCCAGCGGCCACCGGCATCGAGATCTTCGGTGCCCGTGATATCGGGCGAAACATACTGGGCGCTACGGGAGTTGGCAAGAACGGTGTCGCGACTGTCGCTCCACCGGTCAAACTCATCGGCGCCGCGGGCGGCTACAATCTGAAATTCAGGATCGGCCTGCGTGCCGCGCGAGAGCATGGTCTGGCCTGCGCGCAAGCGCTGCGATCCGCGCTGAGACATGATGTCGGCCTCGCCGCTGCGAACGGTGATCTCGGCCGAGCCATCGTCATTGACGAAGATGCGGTACGAACCGCGGCGCAACGGGCGGACGCTGACGATCGGGGTGCCGATTTCGACATCGCCGGCTCCGTCACGCATTATGCGATAGGTTGCGGTTCCCCGCCCTACCTGCACGGTATAGCGGTGATTTTCGAGGTCCGCAATGTGGATTTCGGTGGACTGGCCGAGACGAAGGATGTTGGCGGTATCGAGCTGGATCTCCGAGCGGGCGCCGGCTGCGGTCTGCATCTGGTCCTGCGCCATGACGGGGGCATTGATCGCCGCTGCCGTGATGTCGCCAGAGTCGCCGCGTTTGACTGAAACTTCACCGTTGAGAACACTGATGCGGGCCACGCCGCGGCCAGCGACGTCTTCATCGCCGCCATCGAACGCCGATGCCGGGATCACCAGCGCGGCGATCGCCAGGGCCTGAAGAATTCGAACTTGGACAGTGTGCAGTTTCATAAGGGCCACCTCTTGGTCGCATAAGTTATTGCAACTGGGCTTCCAAACAACAAGTCTTTCGTTTTCTACCCACTTCCGCTATCATGACCAATGATGCAGGTGGCCGAAAAGCACCACTCTGGCCGATCAGGGCCAGTGAGCAAGGCGAAAGCGCTTGCCGGACCAGTCTTTCTACTGGTCATTACCGCCCTTTATTTCTGGAAGATCACGCTGACCGACGAGTTCACGTGGCTGGAAAGCCCGGACCTCGCCTATCAGGTTCTGCCGTGGTTCCAGGTGGAGGCCGCGGAGTGGCGGCAGTGGCATCCGCCGCTGTGGGACCCCTATCATTGGAGCGGCCAGCCGCTGATCGGGCAGGCGCAGCCTGGTGTGGCCTATCCTCTCAATTGGCTGCTGTTTCGCGCACCGCTGCACGATGGCTGGATCCGGCTCTCCTACCTGAACTGGTATTTCGTGCTGATCCACTTCATGGCGGCGCTGTTCTGTTATCTGCTGTGCCGCGATTTGAGGCGATCGAAGCTGGCCTCGATCATCGCCGGCTGCAGCTACGCGTTCGGCGGCTTCATGGGTTCGAACGACTGGCCGCAGATGATCAACGGCGCGGTTTGGATTCCGCTGGTGCTGATGTTTCTGCTGCGCGTGGGTCGCGGGGTTTCGCCGGTCGCAAATGCTGCGTTCGCCGGTTCGGCGCTGGGCATGGCCTGGTTGAGCGGACATCACCAGATCCCTATCTTCGTCTCGCTGGCGGCTGGATTCTATTGGCTGTATTTGATACTCCGTGAAAAGCGAGTGAACCTGCGGATGGCGGCGCTGGCGGCGTTGTTCGGAGCAATGATGCTGTGCGTGGGAGCGCTGCAGACACTGCCCGCCTATGAGTACGGTTCACAGGCCAAGCGCTGGGTAGGGGTGGACGATCCGATCGGCTGGAAGGACAAGGTTCCGTATCAGGTCCATCAGAATTTGTCGTCCGGACCGCTTTCGGTACTGGGGATTCTGTTCCCGTCGCTGGCGCGGAACTCGGAGGCTTACGCGGGAATCGTGGCCTTTTCGCTGGCGCTGGCGGGCTTCTTCGCGATGAGGCGCAAGAACGTGGTGAGGGTGCTGGCGGCGATTGCGGTGGGCGGCTTTCTTTATGGACTCGGCTCGAAAGTAGTGGAGCACGGGATGCTTTACTCGCTGATACCGATGCTCGAAAAAGCGAGGACACCGGCGATGGCGATGAGCCTTTTCCATGCGGCATTGGCTCCGCTGCTGGCGTTCGGTGTGGATGCGGTGGCGGTGCGGTCAATGAAGCCGCTGCGGTGGGCTCTGTTGGGCGGCGCGGGGTTGATGTATCTGTTTATCATGGGCTTCTCGCTGGCGCAGAAGAACGACCTGAGCGGGCATCTGGTTTTCGCTCCGCTGGTGGCGTTGCTGCTGGCCGGCCTGCTGGCGTTGTGGGCACGCGGTGAGGTCGCTCCGGACGTTGCGAAGGCCGGGATTCTGGCGCTGCTGCTGCTCGAATTGGGCAATTACACTACCTACAACTACGCCGGGAAATATGACAAGGGCCGCACGCAGCGATTTTTGGCCGAGCATCCGAGCAACTCCGATATTGTTACTTTCCTTAAAAAGCAGGAGCGTCCGCTGCGCGTGATGGTGGATGAGAAGGAACTGGCCTACAATTTCGGGGACTGGTATGGAGTGGAAACCGCGAACGGCTACCTGGCCAGCCTCAGCCAGAACCTGCAGGAGTTGCGCATGTTCGATGGTCCGGTGCGCGATCTGTTCGCGGTGAACTATGAGATCCGCAAGACGCCGAACCGGCCCGAGCAGGTCGAAGTGTTCAGCGGAGTTTCCGGCTTGAAGGTGTTCAAGAATCCGACAGCGCTGCCGAGGGCATGGGTGGTGCACGAGGTCCGTTCGGTGGGAAGCAGGCGGGAACTGCCGCAGGATCCGCGCCGCGAGGCGACCATCTTCGGACCGCTGCCGAAGGTGCCAACCTGTTCCGACAATCCGCAGACGCAGTGGATCACGCGCAGCTCGCAGAAGTATACGCTGAAGGTACAAGTGGAGTGCCGCGGACTGCTGGTAATCGCGGACACGTACTTCCCGGGCTGGGTGGCGAAGGTGGATGGAGCACAGACGCCTGTGCTCGAAGTGAATGGCGCACAGCGCGGTGTGGTGGTGGATGCGGGTGTCCACAATGTAGAGCTGGCCTATCGGCCCACCAGCGTGATGGCGGGCGCGGCACTCACTGGCTTCGGCTGGCTGGCGACGCTGGGAATCTGGTTGTGGAAGCGCAAAGAGTCATGAGGATCCTGCGCGCGCTATCGGCCCCGGCACTGCTGTTTGTGGTGTGCAGCCTCTTCTACTGGCGGTTCACGCTGACCGATGAGTTCACGTGGCTCGACAGTCCCGATCTGGCGTATCAGGTGATGCCGTGGTATCAGTTTCAGGCGACCGAATGGCATGCCGGACGCATCCCGCTGTGGGACCCATATCATTGGAGCGGCCAGCCCGTGCTGGGACAGGTGATCACCGGCGCGGCGTATCCGTTGAACTGGATTCTATTCAACCTGCCGCTGAATCAGAACGGCTGGATTCCGCAGGTGTACATGCACTGGTATTTCGTGGTGCTGCATTTTCTGGGCGCGCTGTTCTGTTATCTTTTGTGCCGCGATTTGAAGCGCTCGAAGGGCGCCTCGATCGTCGCCGGCTGTGCGTTCGGCATGGGCGGCTTCATGGGGACGAATGACTGGCCGGTGATGTTGAACGGTGCGATGTGGGCTCCGCTGGTGCTGCTGTTTTTGTTGCGCGTTGCGCGCGGCGACCGGCCGCGGTTGAGTGCTCCGCTGGCCGGTGCGATGCTCGGCATGGCTTTTTTGAGCGGACATCATCAGGTGCCAATTTTCATTGGCCTGATGAGCGCGGGGATCTGGCTTTACCTGATTCTGCGGGATGGCACGGTGAACCGCAAGATGATCGTTAATGTCGCGGCGTTCGGCCTGATGGTGGCGCTGGTGAGTGCACTGCAGATGCTGCCCGCGGTGGAGTACGGCAAACTGGCAAAGCGCTGGGTGGGGGTGGACGATCCGGTCGGCTGGAACGACAAGGTGCCGTACCAGATGCATATGAACTTCGGCAGCCAACCGATCACGGTGCTGGAGACGGTGTTTCCGGCGCTTTCGGACGGTACGTTTGCATTCTTCGGCATCGTAGCTGTTTCGTTGGGCGTTGCGGCGTTCCTGCTGCTGCGGAGAAGGCTTGAGATCCGGATTCTGGGGGCGGTGGCGGCGGGCGGGCTGATCTACGCCATCGCGCGGTTCAATACCTTTCAGGGCATGTTGTACGCGCTGGTGCCGATGGTGGAGAAGGCGCGCAGCCCATCGATGGCGGTGGTCGTTTTCCACGCCGGTTGCGCGGCGCTGCTGGCGTATGCGATCGATAGCCGGGAGGTCCGGCGGTCGAGGGCGCTGCACTGGGCGCTGCTTGGATTGCCGCTGGTGTTTTATGCGGGCGTGCTGTGCTTTGTGTATTCGGGACGAGTGCCGGTGGATGAACGCTTATTGATGACTCCGCTGATCGCGCTGCTGACGTGTGCTTTGCTCGCGTTGTGGAGGCGCAAAGAGGTGGGGGCAGTGTTCGCGAAATCGGCCCTGCTGTTCCTGATCCTGCTTGAGTTGGGGAACATCACGTTTTATTCGGTGGGCAGCAAGTTTCTCAAGAACGGGCGGGAGAGTTTTATCGGGCATCTGGCGCAGGACCCGGATGTGTTCCGGTTCCTGAGTACGCTGCCGAGGCCCTTCCGCGTGGATATCGACGGGCAGAAGCTGCCGGCCAATATGGGCGACTGGCATGGCGTGGAGACCTACAACGGCTATCTCGCCAGCCTGACTGCCAACGTGCAACAGCTGGGCGGCAACGAAGACAAGAAGCTGGACATGTTCGCCGTGAACTATGCGGTGCGGCTGCAGTCAAACCGCAAAGGGCAGGTGGAGGTCTTCAAGGGCGCGAGCGGCATGAAGGTCTTTCAGAATACTACGGCCATGCCGAGGGCGTGGGTGGTGCATAGCGCGCGGCGCGTGGAGCAGCCGGAGATCGTCAATGACGCGGCGAAGGAAGCTCTGTTTGTGAAGCAGAATCCGCCGGCGCTGGAGGCGTGTGCCGGGACTGACCGCGTGCAGTGGAATTCGCGGCGGCCCTCGGCCAGTTCGCTTTCGGCGGAGGTCTCATGCCGCGGGTTGCTGATCATGGCTGACATCTATTTCCCGGGTTGGAAAGCAACTGTCGACGGCAAGCCGGCGGAGATCATCGAAGCCGACGGCGCGCTGCGCGGCATCGTGCTCGAAAAGGGCGCGCACCAGATCACGATGCGCTATCGCCCCATGAGCGTGATTGCAGGCGGCGTGATGACGGGGTTCGGGTTTCTGGGCATGATCGGGCTGCTGGTTATGAGTCGAGCACGTGCAGGAAGTACTCCACATATCGCGGCGCCAGATTCGCCGGCCGGTAGATAGTGGAAGCCTCCAGGGCGCGGGCGGATTCCTCACTGTAGACGTCCTCGTCGGTGGCGAGTTGGTGGATCAGTTCGAGCCATGGCTCCACTACTTCCGGGGAGACCGGAAAGGTCTGGCGGGGAGTGAGCTCGGGGGGCAACGGCAGGTAGAAGCCTGCGCCATTGCAGATTTCCGCAAGCCCTCCGCGATCGCTGACCAGCGGCGGGATGCCATTGAGCATCGCCTCGGCGGCAACGCGGCCAGCCGGTTCCTGCCACACCGAAGGCGCCAGCAATACCCGGGTTGCTGCATAGATATCTTTGGGCTGGGCCATGGCGGGGGACATCATGATGTTCTCATGACGCCGCAAGTCGAAGCCCGCGGCGAGCCCGGATTGCACCAGCCGCCCGGCCGAGCCGCGCGATTCGACGATCAGCAGCGGGATATCGGGGTGGCGCAGGCCAAGCTCTTCGGCGAGCCGTGCCACCACGGCCAGTCCTTTCTCCGGCGAAGGATTGATCATGGTGAAGAAGATGGGCTCGCGGGATGGCGCCACCACGTCGTCCATCTCCATGGGGAGAGGCAGCGGCGTGCTTTCAACGCCGATCCCAGTGAGGTAGAAATCGGTGAGGAACTGGCTTGGCGTGATGATGCCATCGACGGCGCGCAACAGTCCGCTGTCATTGGCGTAGGCGAGATTGCGCAGGGAGAAGATGACTTTTGTGCACTGGCGGCGGGCGCGCTCATAGCGGCGGATTTCATCGGGCAGTCCGCCGAAGGCGAGCAAGAGGTCGGGGCGGAAGGAGTGGAGTTCCTGGTCGAACAGTTTATCGAACTGGGCGCCGACCACCCTCTGCCAGGAGATCATGTTTCGTGGGCCGACGTCGAGCAGATGGTAGTGGATGCCGCGATCGGTAAAAGCCAGTTCGGGACGGGTGCGGGCGGCAGTGTGTCCGCGGTGGACCGTAGCTTCGATACCGAGTTCGTGCAGGAAACCGGCGGTGTCGGTTCTGCCGGCACGCTCGCTTGCCGTTGTTGCCAGAGCGCGGACTTCGGCTCCGGCGGCGGCCAGCATCTCGCACATGGTTCGGGTGGAGCGCGCAGCACCGCTGGCGGGATCCTGCGGCAGTTGCGGCAGGACCAGGAGGATTCGCGCTCCGCGAAGGGTCATCCCACTTATATTACGACGCCGGAACGTAATTACGAACGGCGGCGACGGAAGAGAATACCGGCGAGCCCCACGGCGGCAAGCGCCAGGGAGGCAGGTTCCGGCGAGGGCGAGGAGATCACGGGGTTGAAATCTAAAGACGTGCCCTGCGGGACATTGATGAAGAAGCTAGAAGTCGACGTTGCCTTGAAGACAACCTGGTAGCTGCTAAAAAGTACGCCGGCGGGCAAGGCAAACGTGGTACTGCCGAAGACGTGATCGGCCGCACTCGAGTTGGCGGGGGCCGTGCCGGAAGGGTTCACCTGATAGGTAACGACGGGCGGCGCGGCGAGGGCGCAGGGGCCGCAAGAGGTGTTGGAGGTAAGGCTGAACACGATGTTCCAATTCACTCCGCCGCTAGGGGAGGTAACGTAAAAATCCCACGCTACCGGCAAATTCTGCGCGGATGCCAGGGAACCAGAGGCTGTTGAGCCATAGGTAAACTGAATGGTATTTGAGAAGTCGCTGAAGATGTCGGCGGTTGTATAGCCCTCTATTGCGTTCGTGGAGGAGAGCCCACCTTGGGCCAGAAGTTGTTTGGCGGCGCACCCACCTGAGATCCCTGCATTTATGATGCAACTGGGAGTTGTGCCGAAGGTCAAGCTGGTAGTGGCCTTCGCCTGGGGAGCAAATACGACGAGGGCAGCGAGCGGAACCACCGCAATGGCGATCTTGGTTGCTTTTTCTGCGATGAGAGCTTTCGCGCGTTGAAGTAGGTTCATAAGTTATACCGGTACCGAAGGTTATCACAAATAAGACGACAGTACCAATAGAACCATTCGGGGACTGCGCTATGCAAAGATAGACGGATGGCCGATCCGCTGAGCCGTCCGTTCACCAGCATTCAAATCGATGCTTCGGCACATTGCCAACTGGCGTGTCCGGCATGTCCTACGGCGAGCGGCGAAACCCGCGCTGCCATGGGGGCCGGGCATTTGAATCCTGCCAGATTCGAGGCATTGCTTGACGCAAATCCAGGATTGGCCGAAGTGGAGCTTTCGAATTACGGCGAGATGTTCCTCAATCCGGGCCTGACTGAGATTTTGCGTGCGGCCTACTCCCGCCAGGTGGTGCTGCATGCCGATAACGGCGTGAATCTGAACCATGCTCCCGATGAGGTGCTGGCGGCACTGGTGCAGTACCGGATGCGGAGCCTGACGGTATCGATCGATGGCGCTTCGCAGGAGAGCTACTCGCGCTACCGGGTCCGCGGAGAGTTTGAAATGGTGCTCGGCAATATCCGCAAGCTGAACGAGTACAAGCGGCAACAACAGACTGTGTTTCCAATGGTTTGCTGGCAGTTCATCGTGTTCGGACACAATGAAGACGAACTGGCTGCGGCGCGGAAGATGGCGGCAGAACTGGGGATGAGCTTCCGGCCGAAGATCTCGTGGGACGACGATGTGTCACCGGTCCGCAATCGCGATCTGGTGCGGATTCAGACCGGTTTGCCGGGGACCCGGCAGGAACATTACCAGGCTACCGGGACAGCTTACCTGCGCGATATCTGCCATCAACTCTGGCAGTCGCCGGTGTTGAACTGGGACGGCCGCGTGATGGGATGCTGCCGCAACTATTGGGGCGATTTCGGGGGGAACGCCTTCGACGACGGCCTTGAGGCCGCTCTGCGAAGTCCTGGCCTGGAACACGCGCGGCGCATGTTGATGGGACAGGCCGAAGCGATGCCGGAGGTCCCATGCACCACCTGCGATCTGTACCAGACCATGCGGCAGGATGGCAGTTGGATTGGGAAGAGGGAACTGGTGGCGGGCGCCGGTTCCGTGATTTTGGGGATCGTGATTGACGAGGGCAGGACAGAGGCGACGCACTGCGATGTCTTCGTTTCACCGGGCGGCGTAGACCGGCTGAAACTGGCTAGCCCTCCCGCGGCCCAGCGGTACCGGATTGGTGATCAGCAGAGGATTGCGGTGGCGATCCCGGCGGGAGTGGAGCATACGGTTTACGCGCTGCCGAAGCGGCTTGATCCGTCGTATCGCAAGCGGTATCCGGCGTTGCCAGCGGTGACGGTGACGGTCACGGCTGAGGCGCGCCCAGGGTTGAAGGATGTGGTGGTGAGGCTGGGTGGTTAGTGGGTTGCTTGGGTGAAGATGCGTCGCTTTTGGGGACGCAGCAAGCTACGTCCCCCGTCGGATTTGCGTGCGTCGCTTTTGGGGACGCAGCAAGCTACGTCCCCCGTCGGATTTGGGTGCGTCGCTTTTGGGGACGCAGCAAGCTACGTCCCCCGTCGGATTTGCGTGCGTCGCTTTTGCGGACGCAGCAAGCTACGTCCCCCGGTGCTAGCCGAGCAGAGCGGCGATCTTGTCCGGATCGTTGGGCACTACGATCGGTGAGTTGGCGAACGTCGACACAAGCCGCTTGCCGTGTGGATCGTCGAGCTGATTGGTGTGGTACTTGTAGATGTAATCCGGGTCCTTCAGCACGTTGCCTGTCAGCACCGCCACCACATCCGCATCGTGCTTGATGATGCCCGCGGCGGTCAGCTTCTTGATGCCCGCGAGCGTTGCAGCTGAGGCCGGTTCGCAGCCGATGCCGCTGGCTCCGATGGTTGCTTTGGCGTCGGCGATCTCCTGCTCGGAGGCCTTCTCAACCACGCCACCGGAAGTAGTGATTTCGAGCAGCGCCTTGGGCCACGACACAGGGTCACCGATCTTGATCGCGGTGGCCAGCGTCTCCGGATGATGCACGGCGACGAACGACGACTGGTCGCGCATATAGGAGTAAAACGGAGCCGCGCCTTCGGCCTGAATCACGGCCAGCTTCGGCAGCTTGTTGATGTAGCCCAGTTCGAGCAGTTCGCGCAGGCCCTTGCCCAACGCCGAAACGTTGCCGAGGTTGCCACCGGGGAGGACGATCCAATCGGGCACCTGCCAATCGCGCTGGTCCATCATCTCGATGGCGATGGACTTCTGTCCTTCGATGCGGAACGGATTGATGGAGTTCAGCAAATAGATGCCAAGCTTTTCAGAGAGCACGCGCACAAGCGCCAGAATCTGATCGAAGTTGGCCTCCACCTGTAGCGTCTTGGCGCCGTATTCAAGCGCCTGCGCGAGTTTGCCGTAGCTGATGTTGCCGTGGGGGATGAAGATGATCGGGTCCAGGCCGCCGGCCGCTGCATAGGCAGCCATCGAGGCCGAAGTGTTGCCGGTGGAGACGCAGGCCACTCGCTTCATGCCCAGGCGCACCGCCTGCGTTGCGCCGCAGGTCATGCCGTTGTCTTTGAACGAACCGGTGGGATTGAAGCCCTGGTGCTTGAAGGTGATGCTATCGAGTCCGCCATATTTCGCCGCGCGCGGGGCGTTCAGCAGTGGCGTGTTGCCTTCGCGCAGTGTGACCACCTGCTCTTCGGGCTTGTCGGCGAAGTTGAACAGTTCGCGATAGCGCCACACGCCGCTCTGATCGAGCTTTGCGTTGCTCATGCGCCGTTCGCGGAAGATCTTCTTCATCGCGTCCGCGCCGAGCGGATTCGCAGGATACGTTACCTCCAAAAGACCGCCGCACTTGGGGCAATTGTAGATGACCTCATTGAGCGGGTAACGTGTCCGGCAAGAGGATTCGAAACAGATTAATTCAGCAGGCATGAATCCTCAATTATACTAATCGACAGATGATCGCCGTTCACCTCGAAAATGGCCGCGTGGAAATCCGCAAGCGGCCGGTACCCCCAACACCCGATGGATTCGCAAGAATCCGGCTCCTGCGCGGAGGAATCTGCAATACCGACCTGGAGCTGCAACGCGGCTACTACGGCTACAAAGGCACGCCCGGGCACGAGTTTGTGGGCGAAGTGGTGGAGGCAGGCGACAGCAAATGGGTTGGGCGGCGGGTGGTGGGCGAGATCAATCTGGCCTGCACGCACTGCGAATGGTGCGACCGCGGCTTGGGGCGGCACTGTCCAACCCGCACGGTGTTGGGAATCGTGAAGCATCCCGGCGCATTCCGCGAATTCCTCACGCTACCGGAGCGAAACCTGCATGTGGTGCCGGATTCCCTTCCACTGGAGCATGCGGTGTTTGCCGAACCGCTGGCGGCGGCCTGCGAGATTCTGGACCAGGTGAAGATTCCGAAAGGCACGCCGGTGGCGGTGTTGGGCGATGGCAAACTGGGGCTGCTGATTGCACAAGTGCTGCAGGCACACGGCGCGGCGGTGCATCAGTTCGGGCATCACAAGAATAAGCTGCGGATCAGCGCGGCGGCCGGCGTCACCACGGAGATTGCGGGAAAGAAGCTGCCGGTTTCGGCCTATGATTTCGTGGTGGATTCCACGGGCTCAGCCGAAGGCCTCGCGTCGGCGGCGGCGATGGCCCGGCCGCGCGGCACGGTGATCATGAAGTCCACGGTGCATGGACTGGTCTCGATCAACACTGCGCCGATTATCGTGAATGAGATCACGCTGGTGGGATCGCGCTGCGGGCGCATGGAGCCGGCCTTGAAGTTATTGAAGGCCGGAAAAATCAATGTCGCGGATATGATTGCAGAGACCCATCCGCTAGCGGATGCGGCGAAGGGCTTTGAACGCGCTGCATCGAAAGGCGTGATGAAAGTGTTGCTGGAAGCGCGGTAAGGGCTATCATATTCCCATGACCTCCCGAAGAGAGATGTTCGCACTGGCGGGCCTGGCTGCCGCCCCTCCTCAACTGAAAGCCGCGGAGAACACGAAGAAGCGTATCCGGCTGGCTGTTTCGACCTATTCCTACTGGCACCTGCGCGGCGAAAAGTATCCGATCGAGAAGGTCATCGAAGAGGCCTCCGACATTGGCTTTGAAGGCGTGGAGATCCTGCACCGCCAGATGACCGACGAATCGCCGGCCTACCTGAACAAACTGAAGCGGATGGCGCTCACGCGTGGGCTGTCGTTCCCGATGCTTTCCATTCACCAGGATTTCGTGGCGCCGACAAAAGAAGAGCGCGATCAGAACATCAAGCACACCAAGCACTGCATCGAACTGGCTTCGGCACTTGGCATTCCGGCAATCCGCCTGAACTCGGGGCGGTGGAAGACCATCAAGTCGTTCGACGACCTGATGAAGGTGAAGGGCGACGAGCCGCCGCTACCTGGCTTCAAGGCCGATGACGCTTTCACGTGGTGCATCGATTCGATCAAGGAGTGCCTGCCCGCGGCGGAGAAGGCCGGGGTGGTCCTGTGCCTGGAAAATCATTGGGGACTCACGACGAAAGCCGAAGCGCTGATGCGCATCTGGAAGGGCGTGAACTCGCCGTTCCTCGGCATCAACCTCGATACCGGCAACTGGCCGGGCAATGAAGAGGCGGCCTACACCGGCATCGCGCAGATCGTGCCTAATGCTACGATCTGCCAGGCCAAGACGTACTACGGCGGCGGGGTGTGGTACACGCTGAATCTCGACTACAAGCGCATCGCCGGCATCATGCGCAAGGCTGGCTATACGGGTTGGATTTCGCTGGAGATGGAAGGCAACGAAGCTCCGGAGACCGCAGTGCGGAAGAGCTATCAGTTATTGCGCGAGTCGTTTGCTTAAGCCTGGCTGGATTGCCGCTGCAATGCGCGGTGGAAGTTTAGGCCTGCGAAAAAGCAGACACAGCCGCCGAGCGCCACGGTAAAGCGGGGACCGATCAGCCCTGCCAAGGCGCCGGCGGTGAGGCTTCCAAGCGGCAACATACCAACGGCCATCATGGAGTAAAGCGACATCACTCGTCCGCGGTACTCTTCCTTAATCACGGTTTGAATCAGCGTATTGGTGGAGGCGTTTTGGCGGAAGATGCTGAAGCCCACCAGCATCGTACAGGGCAGGAGCAGCGCGAAGGCCGGGGCGGCGGCAAACGCCAGCATCGCCACGCCGAGGAGCACCGTGCTCACCAGGGCCACCTTCGGCAACGCTTCATTGTTGGTGCGATGCGCCAGCGACACCACGCCGATCACCGCGCCCAGCCCGAGCGACGCCATCAGGAATCCCAGCCCCATGGAACCGCGACCGAAGATACGATCGGCGAAGACCGGCCCGAGCACGATCACCGGAGCGATCGAGATGGTCAGCGTGCCGCACAAAATCAGCAGTGCCCGCACTTCGCGTTCACGCCAGGCATAACGCAGACCGTCTTTGAGGTGTTTCCACGGCGCCTCCGGATCGCCGCGTTCCACAGGCTCGAAGCGCATCAGTAGCATGCCGATAATCAGCCCGAAAAAGCTCACCCCGTTCAACAGGAAGCAGATGCCTTCGCCGAAGCGGGCGACCATCATGCCGCCCAGCGAGGGGCCCACGATCCGCGCCGTATTGAACGCCGCGGAGTTCAGCGAGATGGCTCCTAGCAGATCCTCCTTGCCAGCCATGTGGATCATCATCGATTGCCGTGCGGGCACATCGAACGCGTTCACACAGCCGAGAAAGCCTGCCAGGGCCAGCAGGTGCCAGGTGGCAACCCGATGGGTGATGGTCAGCCACGCCAGGACAAAGGCCTGCAGCATGAACAGCGTTTGCGTGGTTAACACGACGGTTCGCCGGTCATAACGGTCGGCGACGACACCCGCGACCGGGCCGAGGAGGAAGACTGGAAAGTTGGAACAGAACGAGGTGACGCCGAGCAGCCACTCCGACCCTGTGAGCCGGTAAACCAACCAACTCTGGGCGACGCTCTGCATCCAGGTACCGCTCAGAGAGATGATCTGGCCTGTGATGAATAACCGGAAATTGCGATGCCGCAGTGCGCGCCAAAGCGCGGAGGATTCAGTCACCTACTTATTAGACTATCGGAATGCGGATTGCGCTACAATAAAGGTTTCCCAATTCACACAACGGAGAATTCGTTTGGCAGACAAAGAACTTTACAAATCAGAATACGTCGGTAGCGGCACATTCATCATCTCGAAGCCGAAGCGCAAGTCCCGCAAGCTTCGCCAGTCGCGCTTGAAGGGCCGCAAAGCCGGAATGCGCAAGTAAGCGGTCCCTTTTCGGACCACTTCTTCACTAGCATCCGCCGGTAAACCGTACCATGACTGAAATCCAGAACAAACTCAAGGGCGTGCTCGGGTTCCCCGTCACGTCGTTTAACCAGGATCTTTCACTCAATCTCGAAGCGATGGAAAAAAACGTCGACGAGATGACGAAGCATCCTTTCTGTGCCATCGTCTCAGCCGGAGGCACCGGTGAAGTCTATTCGATGACGCCTCAGGAAGCCGTGCAAGTCGTTCGCGTCAGCGTGAAAGCTGCCGCAGGCCGCATGCCTGTGATCGGTGGTGTTTCGTTTAACCTGCCGATGGCGATCTACATGGCGCAGGAGATGGAAAAGGCCGGAGCCGAAGCGCTGCTGGTGGTGCCGCCCTACTACATCAACGCCCCGGAAGAGGGCATGCTCAATTACTTTGAGCAGATCGGCCGTCACTGCGGCCTGCCGCTCTCTTTTTATAGCCGCGATTGGGCAGCCTTCACGCCGCAGCAGGTAGCACGCCTGGTTGAGCGCGTTCCTACGCTACAGATCTGGAAAGACGGCCAGGGCGATGCGCGCAAGTATCAGCGCATCATGACCAAAGTGGGCGACCGCCTGGCATGGTTGGGTGGTATCGGCGACGATTGCGCACCGGCCTATTTCGGGATCGGCTGCCAAGCTTACACCTCCAGTATTTCTACCATCAATCCGAAGATGTCGCTGGCAATCGCCGAAGCCGGCATCAGCGGTGACCGCGCACGGTTGAGCGAGATCATGGGCAAGTACGTGCATCCGCTGTATGAGTTGCGCGACCGCGTCCGTGGTTATGAAGTCGCAGCGATGAAGGCCGCGATGGACATTCTTGGCATCTATGGCGGACCGGTTCGTCCTCCGCTGGTGGATTGCAAGCCGAATGACATTGAAGACCTGCGGAAGCTGATGGAATTGTACAAAGCGTTTTAGTCTGCATGTCAAAACCTACGGAATTCTGGCTGGTCCGCCACGGTGAAACGGAGTGGGCCAAAACAGGCCAACATAGCGGACGGCACGATCTGGCATTAACACCGCGCGGCGAACTGGAAGCCCAGGCGCTGCGCGGTGCCCTCTCTCCCCACGAATTCTCCCTCGTCCTATGCAGTCCGCTGCAACGCGCACGCAAGACCTGTGAGATTGCAGGCTTCTCTTCTCATGCGCAAATCGAACCGTTGATCATGGAGTGGGATTACGGCGATTGCACGTCGTTCACTCAGGAGCAGTTGCGCCAAAAGCATCCCGATTGGAATGTCTGGACGGGGCCGATTCCGAATGGCGAATCGATCGAACAGATCGCGGCGCGCGCGGATGAAGTGATTGAGAAGTACAGAAATACCGGAGGGAAGGTCCTGCTCTTTGCGCATGGACATTTCCTGCGGATCTTTGCGAGCCGGTATCTGAAGCTGCCGCCTGAAACTGGAATTGCGCTGGCGATGGATCCTTGCGCGGTGAGTATTATGGGGTGGGATGCGGGATTTCCGGCGATCAGGCAGTGGAACCGGGTTTACTGAGAGGGCAGCATTGAAGAAGTCTCGTTGATGGGGACGCAGCAAGCTACGTCCCCGCAGCGATGTTGCTACGTCCCCTTCATTGATAATTACTGCTGACTGACGGGCAAGGCCGTGGGCTGCTTTGAGATCGAGCCCTTGAGCGCCTCATCCACCTGAATATTATTGGCGGAGATCGTCTGGCCTGTGGCACGGTCCATTTCCACACGAGCCCTGGAGTAGGTCGCCAGCGCCGCAACTTCAGCCCCCTGGGCGGTGGCCAGGTCGCGCTGGGCCTGAATCACAAAGTAGATCGTCGAAGCACCCAACGCGTACTTTTTCTGCTCGGCATCCAGCGTCTGCTCCTGCAAAACACGGCTCTTGTATGCAGCCTGGTAACGAGCTCGTCCCTGCTGCAAGCCAATCAGCGCGTTCTGCACTTCCACGCGCAACTGGTTCAACTGACCCTGCAAGCGCAGTTCCGACTGGCGAACGTTCAATTGGTCGCGAGTCATGTCGGCCTGTGCTGCACGATTGCGAAGCGGGATGTTCAGAGTAACGCCCACGGAGTAGTCCGGGAAGTTACGTCCAAACACCTGGCCCAACGCCTTGGAATAGCCGCCGAGGAAGAACTGATCCACCGAGGCCGGAGTGCGGAAGCTGGGAGGAACCCCAGGAGTGGTCGAAATCACCGGCAACGAGTTCAATTCGCCGGCCAGTGCGTTGTTTCTGAAATCGGCAAAGGCGTCGACGGTCGGTAACAGCGCCGCTCGCGAACCCTTCAGGCCGATTTTGGCGTTATCGATATTGATGCGCGACTGTTCCACTTCCGGACGGGTTTCCATGGCCTTGGCAATCATGTCCTGCATGGGCAGGATCGCCTCATTCTCAGGCATGCGAATCTGATCGGTGGGGATCACGCGCGCTTCGGCCAGTGACGGAGTTCCGATTCCGGTACGGCTCAGTGCATTCTTGAGGATGGTTTCCTGCTGTAGCAACTGTGTCTCGGAGATGGTGAGGTCCTGCTGCCGCGCTGCGACTTCGGCTTCGGCGCGGATGATTTCGATGGGAGCGAGCGTTCCGATCTCAACCTGCTTCTTATTATCTTCGTAAAGCTTCTGGGCGAGGGTAAGCGCCTGCCGCTTCACCTTTACATCTTCCGAGAAGCTGACCATGTCCCAATAGAGGTTCGAGACACCCACCACCGTGTTGATGATCTGGGCCTTGAAGGCCAGATCGGTGATCTGCATGTTATTCTTAGCAATTTTGATGTTGCGGTTATTGACCGCCTTGCCGAAGCCCTGCATCAGATGCTGGGTGACCTGCAATTCCAGGCTGACCGATGTGGACGGGTTGTAATCATTGCGGCTCGCGTTCTGCGACACAAAGCCATTGTTGAAATTCAAGTTCACGAGAGTACCGGTGCTGAAGCCCTCGTTGAAACCGAAGTTGCCGGTCTTGCGGCCGGTCACCAGCGAGTTGGTGCCTGTGGTGAACAAGCTGGTTTGCGGCGTAGTGAAGTGGCCCCACAAAAGGTTGCCGGTCAGCGCAGGATCCAGATTCTGAATGAATCCCTGCGAACCGGTGCTGAGCGCGGCGATGGAATTCAGGCCTTGCGCCGCATTGGTGGTGATAGACGAGACCGCCGTCGAAGCGCCACGGATCGCATTACCGGACTGCGCCCGCAACAGATCGGTCTGCGCGATGCGCGGATTATAGCGTTGCAATTCAATATCGAGGTTGTTTTCCAGAGCCAGCGCGATGACGTCCTGCAGCGAGAGATAAAGCTTCCCTGCCCGCAGCAACTTCTCCAGCCGGCCGCTGTTTCCGAGATTCACAGGCGCTACGTCGCCCTGCGTATAAATCAACTTGGTGCGTTCGTACCAACCTTCGGCACGTTCCTGCATGGAGGTGTGATGCGTGGGGGGCGCCTGCTGCGCCTGCATCAAGGGAGTCAGCGTCAAAAGGACGCACAGTAAACTAGTCAGTGATTGTGTTCGTCTCATGCTGGTCTTAGATAGGAATGACGAAAGCTACGCCTCATCTGTTCCCGGAAATTGTCCTTGTACTATGTATGGTATCGCAGACTGACGGTCTATGAGTGAACACCGGGCGCCCCCATGATGAGATAATGAGCCAAGTGAACGATACAAACAGCAAAGTCATCGAGATCTTCGAACAGACCGGAGCCTATCTGCACGGTCATTTCCGCCTTACCAGCGGCCTGCACAGCCCCGAGTATTGCCAGTGCGCGCGCGTACTGCAATATCCGAAATTCGCCGAAGGCTTCGGCAAACTCCTTGCAGAAAAGTTTTCCGAGATCGCCGGCGGCAAACAGATTGCGGTGGTTGCGGCTCCTGCGATCGGGGGCCTGATTATCGGTCATGAAGTAGCGCGCGCGCTCGGCGCGCGCTTCATTTTCACCGAACGCGATGCGTCCGCGAAAATGACGTTGCGGCGCGGCTTCCAGGTGGAACCGGGCGAACTCGCGGTGGTGGTCGAAGACGTCATCACAACCGGCGGCAGTCTGCGCGAGGCTTACGAGATCATGCGGGCCGCGGGCGCCAACGTGGTTGCGGCGGGGTCCATCATCGACCGCAGCGGCGGCCGTGCGGACCTGGGACTCAAGCGAGTAGCACTGGCCACGCTGCAGGTAACTACCTATGCGCCGGAACTGTGCCCGCTGTGCCGCGTGGGGCAACCGATTGTGAAGCCCGGCTCGCGACCTTCGTAATGCGGCGCATCCGGATTATCGTCTCCTACGACGGCACGGACTATTCGGGCTGGCAGGTACAGCCGGGACGCCGGACCATTCAGTTGATGCTGGAAGAGATCCTGGCTGGAGTCGACAAAAAGCCGGTAAAGATCTATGGCTCCGGCCGCACCGATGCCGGAGTGCACGCCTATGCGCAGGTGGCGGCGTTCAACCTGGAGAACCCGATCCCTACTGAAAATCTGCGCAAGGCGATCAACCGGCTGCTGCCACAGGATATCCGGATCGTCTCGGTTGAGGACGTGCACGCGACGTTTCACCCGCGCTATGACGCCGTGGCCAAGACATATCAGTACACGATCTACCGGCCTGAGATCTGTCCGCCGTTTGAGCGGCGCTACGTACACCACTACCCTTATCCGATCGATGAAGAGGCGATGATCCAGGCAGCGCCCATATTTGAAGGCGAACATGACTTCAAGGCCTTTGCAGCAGCGGATGAGAGGGACCATCTTGGATATTCGAAAGTGCGGCGCATTTATTCGTCGAGCATGTGGCATGAGCCGAACCGGCTGGTGTACCGCGTGCGCGGCAGCGGCTTTCTGAAGCACATGGTGCGCAACATCATCGGGACGCTGATCGAAGTGGGCAAGGGCAATCGCAGCACGGACGATCTGCGCGAACTGCTGACCGGGAGCGGAAAATGCGCCGCAACCGCACCGGCAAGTGGACTCTTCCTGGTGCACGTGGAGTATCCTATACCTAATGAAGCAAGCTCTGACAATATTGACTCTGATGGCGCTGGCGCTTGAGCCAGCCGCTGCACAACGCATTCAAGGGATGGGGACTCCGGATGACGACCTGAACTTCGCAACCGGACATTTACGCAAGTCGCGGATGGCATTTGTGGCAGCCATCAACGGACTCTCCGATGCGCAGTGGAATTATAAGCCTGGGCCCGGCAAGTGGTCGATCGCGGAGTGCGCGGAGCACATTGCGGTGGCCGAGCAGGAGTTGCTGCAACTGGTGAGGCGAACCTCCGTCACGCCCCTCGACCCTGCCATGGTACTGCCCGGCAAAGGATTCGACCAGGAAGTGATCAAGATCTACCTGAACCGCGACGTCAAAGCGCAGGCGCCTGAAACGTTGAAGCCTTCCAACCGCTACAAGGATGCGACAGCGCTGCGCCAGGACTTCTGGCAGAACCGCACAGACACGATTCGCTTTGCCGAAACATCGAACGCCAATCTGCGCGAGCACGGCGAGATGCACAGCATGCTGAAGCGTCCGCTTGATGGTGTACAGTGGCTGTTGGTCATCTCCGCGCATACCGAGCGCCACACGGCACAGATTGAGGAAGTAAAGGCGTCAGCGGGGTATCCGAAATAACTTATGAAACGAACCATTCTTGCACTCGCATGTCTCTCAACTCTTTTCGCGGCCCCGTTGCAACGCGGCGAACGCGACCGGGCAATGAGCCATCTGCATGCCACGCGCAAGCAGTTTCTGGATTCCATTGACGGTCTGAGCGAAGCGCAGTGGAAATTCAAACCGAATGAGAAGACATGGTCCATCGCGGAGGTGGCCGAGCACATGGCCATCAGCGAAGAGGGCCTTCCCGCGATGATCCAAAAACAGTTTCTGACTTCGCCCGTGTCTACGGCCAATCTCAAGGCCAATGATGAACTGATCCTGAAGGGACTGGTGGATCGCAGCAAGAAGTTCCAGGCGCCGGAGATGTTGCGCCCTACGAATCGATGGAAGAACCGGGCGGAGCTGACGTCGAGCTTCAAAACCAATCGCGATAAGCTCATCGACTACGTGGACAAGACCAGCGATGAACTGCGCAGCCACACCATGCCGAATCCTTTGTTCAAGGAGGTGGATGGCTATCAGTGGGTGCTATTCATCTCAGCCCACTCCGAGCGCCACATGCTGCAGATTCTGGAAGTGAAGGCGAATCCGGGCTTTCCGAAACAATAGCGATACGGCGAGCCTACAGCTTCCTGATGCGCCAGTTCTTGTATTCGACGCGCATCGGCGGTCCGACGTGAACCTGCACGCCGATCAGGCCTTTGCGCAGGCGGTTCGGGTCATCGTCTATCACCATGCACATCATGTGTCCGTTGATGTGGTGCGAGGACGTGTTGCCGCGCACGATCAGGTGCACGGAGTTCCAGTCCGTGGTGATGAGCTTGCCGAGTTCTTTGTTATCGCCGACGCGTGAGAGCAGGACTGGCTTGCGCGTGCCGGTGACGTGCGTGACATCGCCGCGCTCGGCGAGGAAGAGTCGACCCTTCTCTTCATAGTTGTTGCTGGTGTAGCGATTCTTGCCATCGATGTCGCACTGATAGCCGCGCATGGCGTATTTGTTGGTTGGCGTGACTTTGTCAGGCACCACAACACTGCGATAGTTCACGCCGCTGTTGCCGCCTTCGGTGATACGGAAGTCGACCTTCAGCTCGAAGTCTTCCGGTTCCCCGCCCTGCCAGATGATGAAGGTGTTGCTCTTGATGATGGTTTCGGGCGTGATCTCGCCGGTCATGAGGCCGTTGTTGACGCGCCAGTATTTCGGATCGCCCTCCCAACCGTTGAGCGTCTTGCCGTCGAACATGCTTTGGAAGCCGGCTTCGTCGCCTTCGATCTGTTCAGGCCGGTCGCTTTGCTTTGGGACGTAGGCGGGTTGTTGGGCGCGCAAGGCGAGGGCTGACATGGAAGCGAGCAGAAGCCCGCGACGGGAAGTTTCGTTTGCCATAGGTGCGTTTATTGTATCGAAGCCGAGGCGAGGTCTGTCGTGAGGGGGGACAGCCCGCGCAGTCCACGCGCTTCGCTTGGGACAGCGTGGGCAGTCCCCCGGTGCGGCACTTACTGGCCGAAGCAGTAGAGGGCTTCGCTGCCGCGGGCGTAGATGCGTCCGCCGGAGAGTGCGGGTGTGGCGAAGAAGCCGTCGCCGAGATCGTTCACGCGAATGACGTCCCATTCGCGGCCGGGGCGGACCACGGTGATCTTGCCCTCTTCGCTGGCGATGTAGATGCGGCCTTCAGCCAGCACTGGGGACGAGGAGTAGCCGCCGAGGGCGCCGGTGAGGCGGCCGGTCTTGTAGGACTGGCCCGTCTTCGCGTCGAAGGCAGAGAAGATGCCTCCGTTCTTTACGACGTAGATGATGCCGTCGTAGTGCAGCGGCGAGGGGATCACGCCGGCGAAGCCTTTGTCGTAGCTCCACAGCTTCTTCGGCGCTGCGTTGCCTTCGCCGACCTGCAGAGCGACGAGGCCGGTGTAGCCGCTGACGTGCTTGCCCCAGTCGATCCACATCTTTTCATCGATCACGCCATCGCCCTTACCCATGTACTTCCCCATGCCTCTATACATGGCGCTGTCACCGTACTCATCGGGGGTGAGCTTGCCGTCCTTGTTCTTGTCCATCTTCGCCAGCACGGTTGCGAAGGGCGGCATGGAGTCGGCCCCGTAGCCGAACGCATAGATCGTATCGCCAGCCATGACGGGGCTCGCGACCATCGCGGGACTGGCGTCGGCGTAGCTGTAGACGCGCTTGCCATCGGAGACGCGATGCGCACCCAACTGCCCTGCCCCGGCGGCGACGATCTGTGCGGGACCCGAGGACGGTTGGTAGAGCATGGGCGTCGACCAGCTCTCCGACTCTTCGCGGGCGATCTTCCAGCGCAGCTCGCCGTTGCGCAGCGCGTAGGCGGCGATGGAGGAGTTTTCGTATTGGTCGATCTGGAGAATGAGCGAATCACCAGCAATGATGGGTGAGGCGCCGAGGCCTTGCGTGTTGTTGAAGGGCCCGAGTGGAACGCGCCACAGCGGCTTGCCCTCGCCTGTGTAGGCGAGCAAGCCGAAGTCCTTAAAGAAGACATAGACGTTTTCGCCGTCGGTGACTGGCGAAGGTGCAGCCGGATGGTTCAACTGCTGCGTGTCCTGCTTGTGCGTGCGCGGCTCCTCGCGCTCCCAAAGCTGTTTGCCGGTGGCGCGGTCGAAGGCGGCGGTATAGAGTTTTTCGTTTTCGTAGGCGGTGAGGAAGATTCGCGTTTTGGTGAGGACTGGCGACGATTTGCCGGGCCGGACGGTCGTACGCCAGACGAGGTTCTTTTCTTTGCCGAACTCGACTGGATAGCCTTTGTC